>Ga0099364_10009142_pt1 | contig 13804 bp, 12 predicted proteins | sample TergutTh196P3_FD_73070 | JGI IMG/M metagenome (GOLD analysis project Ga0099364, IMG submission 73070) | Microcerotermes parvus P3 segment gut microbial communities from Pointe-Noire, Republic of the Congo - Th196 P3 | ecosystem: Host-associated > Arthropoda: Insects > Digestive system > Gut ...
CCCCTGCCAGGATTATCACGGCGCCGCAGCCTGTCCGCTTGCCGTTGCTTCCTTCCGGACCTGGCGGAGTTCGGCGGTGGCTGCCCGCATGATTCCTGACAGAGACAGCTAATGATACAATATGCCGTTTAAAATATCAATTACACCCATATAAACGCATTGCCTTGAGAGCTGTAATTGGTGTATTATTAATTATGAGCACTGAGGAAACTGTAGTTGATAAAGAACAGATCAGAAAGGCCATCCAATCCGGAATTCCCCTTACTGTAACTACATTTACGCTTCCCAGGGAAACGGATCTTTATATAGAAAATCTTCTTACCGAATTCCTCATTCAATTGGACAAGGGATACCTGAAAGATTATGTGGTTTACTGTGTTCAGGAACTTGCCGGAAATGCCAAAAAAGCCAATACAAAAAGGGTTTATTTTAACGAAAAAGGTTTGGACATATCGAATCCCGATGAATACAAGGAGGGGATGATCAAGTTTAAGGAGATCACCCTAAGCAATATTACTCATTACCTTAAGCTTCAGCAGGAAAAGGGGCTTTACATTAGATTGATTCTGCAGATTAAGGGAAATATTATCTATATAGAAGTAAGGAACAATGTTTCGGTAACAAAGACCGAGTTAATCAGAATACATGACAAGCTCGCCCGTTCCAGACAGTATAAGAGCATGGAAGATGCCCTCTCTCAAGTTTTGGACGATTCAGAGGGTGCTGGGCTTGGATTGGTAATTCTAGCCTTAATGTTAAAAAAGATGGGGCTGGATGAAGACTGTTTCGATATTCTTGGGACGGATCAGGAAACCATTGCACGCCTGACCATCCCGCTGGATGATACCAGAGTAGAAAATATTGCAGAACTTTCCTCCACCATTGTCGAAAATATAAATTCCCTTCCGCAATTCCCGGAAAATATCCTTTCAATCCAAAGGCTTATTAACGATCCGGAAGCGGAAATAACCGAGATTGCAAAACATATTTCCATGGATCCCGCAATGACCGCTGACCTCCTAAAAACGGTAAATTCTGCACATTACATGCTTTCTAAAAAGGTAGACAATATTAATGAAGCGGTAAAGATGGTTGGATTCCGGGGCATAAGGAACCTTCTCTATTCCTATGGTACACAGAAGCTTCTTGGCGACGATACTCCGGTGAAAAAGGCCCTATGGGAGCATAGTTATAAAACGGCCTTCTACGCTTACAATTTGATCAGGAATTTCCGCAAAGACAACGATATTCTTGATGACGCCTATGTCGGCGGAATTCTCCACGATATGGGAAAGATTGTTTTTTCCAATGTGCATCCGGCCTTGCTGGAAAAAATCCGGACCTTCTGCGCCGAAAAAGGCATTCCCACTTCCACCTTCGAAGATCTTGCGGCCGGCATGAACCATGCGGAAATCGGAGCATCCATTGCCGAAAAATGGAATTTCCCGGACAGCCTCATTGCTTCCATTCAGTATCATCACGATCCCCTTTCCGCTCCAAAAGAATATAAGGATCTTGCATTTGCAGTATACCTTGCCAATATGTTATGCGAAATGGAAAAGGGCAGCGTAAGCTTTGAACAGCTCGATTCAACAGTTCTGGATAGTTTTGGCTTTAAATCCAAAAAACAAATAGATCTGCTTTGGAGAAACTTTCATTCGGTTTTGAAAAAGCAAAAAGTAAATAGGGAGGGAATTATGGGAAAATGCATTAACATCGATGCGGATGGTTTTGATCAAGAGGTAAGGGAATCTGCCATTCCTGTATTGATCGATTTTTGGGCTCCATGGTGCGGTCCTTGCAAAATGCTTGGCCCCGTGCTGGATCAAATAGCCGATGAATATGAGGGAAAAATCAAGGTATGCAAGGTGAATGTTGATGAGGAAGGTGATCTTGCCACAAGCCATAATATAGTCTCCATTCCTGCCTTGATCGTATACAGTGAGGGGAATGTTTTTAACCAGGCTGTAGGAGCACTCCCCAAACACAATATCGAAGCACTCTTTTCAGAGTTACTTTAATTTACATATCTCCTCGTATCGTTAAGAAAACCGGGAGTGTGGCCGCTCTGAACGGTAATATACCAGGCACCCGCCTTTCTTTCATGCGGAAGAGATTCATCCCTGTTCAGGGTTCTTGTTGCCGCAGTTCCCCTTGTTATAATTGCATTGTGGGGATCCATGGACCATTCACCCTTTGATACAAGGAATTCGGCAGCCGCTAAAAATGTGCGATTATTTATATCCGCCTCCGGGTTAAGACTCAATAGTAAAGAGTCAATAATATTGTCATCCTGATCAAGGAGCCATAGGCCGTTGGGGGAGTGAAGCAATCTCCTGTTGCCGGAAACCCAGAAATCCCTGGCATTGTCATTGGCTCCGTCTCCCTGCGAAATGTTTATATCTTCTCCTAATTCGTCTACAGAATTTTCATTCTGAGTTCTCATATGAAGGACAATATAGTCCCCCCTTTTAACTTCCACCGGGGCAAATTCGTAAAATGGAGTTGTCATGGATTGATGTGCAATGAAGAGCCTCATTGCTCCCAGATTTCCCGGTTCCAGAACATAAAATTCTATGAATTCTATCCTTGGATTAGAATAATCAAGCCGCAGCTCGTTAAAAACTATGAGCGGCATTCTGTCATTCCTCGTTCTAAAAGGAATAATCACGTTTAAGGTATTCCTGTCAGCATCCTCTACCAGAAGATCCACCGTAATCCTTCTTCCCTCTTGTACCGGCTCGGCAAAGGCGAGCCTGATCTCCATACCTTCTTCCAGGACCTCATATTCCTGATAGGGATCAAAGTATGCCGAAACAAGCCTTACAGAATGTGAAAAACTGAAAAGGAGCTCCGTGGAAGAAAGGGATTTACATTCAATAAAAACAGGTGCCTGAACACTCATTCCCAGAATTGCTTGAATTGCCCCTTCTGTGGAGCAGGATGTGAAGAGCATAATCAGTAAAATGTAGATGAAACGGATAAAAACCATTAAATTTTGAGCCTTTTTCAAAATATTCCTCCTGTGTTAAATGTTGATTGTTTCCCATAGTATTACTGCACCAGGATGCATGGCACTTCGATTTTTCCAAAAAAAATTATTTTTTTTACTCTTGTTGTTTTTACCGCTCTTGGCATATTTACGGCTCTTGACATATAGGTATTATTGGCATAGTATTAGAGACAACGAGAGGAGCGTATCCATGATAGCAAAGAGTGATATACCCAACATCAACGAAAAGACAGCCGAGGGGATAAAACCCGAAGGTATTCCATATAAGGTTCTTGTGGTTGATGATTCCATGTTTATCGCTAAGCAGCTTGGCCAAATTCTCACTTCAGAGGGTTTTGAAGTTGCTGCAACCGCTGCAGATGGGGCTCAGGGGGTGGAAAAATACAAGGAACTGCACCCCAATGTCGATCTTGTTACCATGGACATCACAATGCCTATCATGGACGGGGTAACAGCCTTGGAAAAAATCCTTGAATTCGACAAAAATGCCCATGTAATTATGGTAAGTGCTCTTGGTAAGGAAGATGTAGTTAAAAAAACCCTTCTAATGGGTGCCAAGAGTTATATAGTTAAGCCTTTGGACAGAAAAAAGGTTCTGGAACGTATAATTTCTGTTCTAAAACGCTAATTAAAAGAGTTCCTTAAATATACCCTTAATTTTTTAGGTAAAAAATGAATACCCATAGCATTACTCAGGATGTCCATTGTATAAAGCTGGATATTAATACTAACGACCTTTTTGAAGGGATATGGCCTATTCCCGGCGGAGTATCCCTAAATTCCTACATAGTCAAGGGTGAAAAAATTGCACTCATCGATCTTTTTCGCGACTGGAATGGCTCAGTTTCTGAAGCGGAAGCGGCACTAAAAAATTTAAATCTGGATTTTTCAGATATAGATTACCTCATATTGAATCATCTTGAGCCCGATCATACCGGATGGCTTAGAGAATTTCGAAAGAGGAATCCAAATAGCGAGATAATTGCCACTCAAAAAGGCATGGACATGGTGAGATCCTTCTATGGCCTTGAAACAGGATTGCGTGTTGTGAAGGACGGCGATGTACTGGATCTTGGGAATGGCAAAACATTGACCTTCTATGAGATTCCCAATGTCCATTGGCCAGATACCATGGTCAGCTATGAGAGCGATTCTTGCACCCTTTTTTCCTGCGATGCCTTTGGTTCTTATGGTTCTCTTGGGGATAGAATTTTCGATGATCAGTATAACGATGAGGAACATGCAATTTATGAAGAAGAATGCTTAAGGTATTATTCCAATATTATTTCATCCTTTTCAGTTTTTGTTGAAAGAGCAATCAAAAAACTCTCTGCCCTTGACATTAAGATCGTGGCACCTAGCCATGGCATTATCTGGCGTAAAGAACCCAAAAAAATCATCGAAAGATACTTAAAATATGCATCCTGGTCCGGCGGAAAGGCAGAAAAGGAAATCGCCGTTATTTGGTCATCCATGTACGGCAATACAAAAGCAGGCTTGGATGCAGTCATACGCGGAATAGAAAAGGAAGGAATACCCTATAAGATGCACAGGGTTCCAAATGAAGATGTTTCCTATGTGCTTGCAACAGCTTATAAGAGCACCGGCCTTGTTATAGCAATGCCCACCTATGAATATGCCTGCTTTCCTCCCATGTATTATGTGCTGGATATTTTCAGGAGAAAACATATCTTTGGTAAAAAGGCATTGCGCATAGGCTCCTGGGGTTGGGTTGGAGGAGCCAAAAAAGAATATGACGCCTGTCTTCCAAACTTGAAATGGGAAAGTCTGGATTCTGTAGAATGGACAGGTTTTCCTACAGAGGCGGAATTTGCACTTTTGGAAGAAAGGGGAAGGGAACTTGCCCTAAGCGTAAAAAATAGTTAACGCCCTACGCCGTTCAACGCCCTACGGCGCTCAGCGCCGTGCGGCTCTTTTCTTTTTATGTTCTTCGTAGGCCTTTAGCCTTTCCAGCTCAAACTGATTTTCCTCATGATAAATATCTAAAAGAAGCTGATACCATATACTGTTAATATAGCTGTTCGGATCCTTGCTCTGTCTTTCTATAAATTCATTTATTAGCACCTTTGCGCCTGCAATATCGTGTTTGCCGATCTTGTTTTCTACAACCTTCAGGGAAAATGCTTCTATCTGAGTATTTTTTTCTATGATCTGCCAGGCTTTTGCTTCCTGTCCCTGGTTTTTATAGAAATTTATTTTTCGCTCAAGAATGCATCTTGCTTCATGGGAAGCTGTGTCCTTTATGCTGTAAAGGAGTTCGTTCTGTAAACTTATAAATGCATCGGGATTCACAGCCAATGAGAGGTTTTCTATTAAACGGTGGAAATTATTGTGGAAGAAGGAATCGAAGCCTGCCGTTTTATTTTTTTTGATCTCCGCAATACAGTAGTTTAAAAGAGCTTCCTTGTTTTTTATGTTCTGTGCTGCCGTTCCCATTATGTTAAAAAGGAAGGAAATAAATTCTGATGGAAAAATTATTGATACCTCATCACCCGCATTTAACTGCCACTGGAAATATTCTTCGATTATCGCTTTACAGTATTGAATGGCCTTGTCATACTGCTCGTTGCGGAGATGATTGAGGGCGGTATCCAGCCACTGTGCAAGAACATTTATATTCTTTCTTTCTTTTAACTGAAGTATTTCTACATATTTATTTTCCCGTGTTTGTCCTTCTTCGGTAAAAAAACCATTAATGGTATTATTGTATACCTTGGCATTATTTTTTGCCTCGTTGATTATGAATTCTCTTAATTTATCTGGGGAAATCTTTTTTAGGTTTTCTCCAAAATCCAGCCAATTTTGCTTCTTGTGTTTATCGCTTATCGTAATTTGTTCCAGAATTGCAGCTTCTACAATGGGAATATGGTTACACGGATAATATTCGCTTTTACATGAGCAAATAAAATGGCTTATTCTTTTATCCTTGGTAATTATACGGATGGAATAAGTTCCTTCGTTGTCGCGGTATTTTGCCTGCCAGTCGTTTTCAGAAATTTGGAAGAGTTCAATAACGCCAAATTCATGCTGGCTTGAAGCATTCTGACTTGCGGCAGTTTTGTCTGCGGTTTTTTGACCTGAGGCAGTTCTACCAGAGGTAGTGCTTGATGCAGTTCTGCCAGAGGCAGTGCCGGAGGCAGTGGCTGATTCACTCATATATTAATATTAAATCAAAACCGTCATTAATGAAAGAGATTATTTGGAATGATGTTAAAAAATCATGGCTAGTATAATTTCATGAGAATTAAAAGCTCTGTTTATGAAAAAATTATATCTATAGTAAAGCTTCATTTCAGCAAACCCAATGCCAATATGCGGGGCTGCACCAAGGGTAAAGGTATTTGAATCTCTTGCCATAATTATAGAAGCACCAATGAGCGTTCCCGCCGAACCCCCGTAAGCATCGTAATGAACTCTTAAGCGAAATTCCCTCCATGTATTATATTCAAGGCTGAACCCATAATCCGATCCAAAATAATGTTGGCTAAAGACATCATAGGAACCCCAGGTATATCCCAGACCGACTGTAAATTCCTTATAAAAACCGCCTATTGACAGGAAAAAACCGGATATATTGTACCTAACCCTTTGGTTTGGCAGATCAAAATCTCCTGGGTTTTCTATGGGTGTAATGGTTTGAAGCTCATTCGAGTGCAAGAGCTGCAAGAGAAAAAAGAGCAGCAATATTGTGAGAATGGATTTTTTCATGTGTTCTCCCGGTAGTATATTGTGATATCATGTCATTTATTTGTCAATTATTTTCTTTATCCTTCACAGATGGGGGAAAAACCATTAGAATATATTTATGACAAAAAACATGACAATAAGAATGGATTCCCTTATTCAGGTTCTTTCACAGGCACTGGATATGGTAGAAATAGCAGTTTTAGGAGCCACCACCAACCACGGTAAAAGGATTGCTGTATTATCCGCCGCCATGGGAAAATCTTTTTCCATGAGCGAGGATGAAATTTCCGATCTGGTTTCCTGCGCACTTTTACACGACAATGCCTTAACCGAATACCTGTTGCTACAAAGCGGGCGGGAAGAAGACAATCCTGACATAAGCGATCACTGTCTCATTGGTCAGAGGAATGTAAACATTCTGCCATTTAAGGGATCGGTTGAAGGTTATATTTTATATCATCATGAAAGAGCCGACGGGCAGGGTCCCTTTAAATTAGCCGAGGGAGCTTATCCCCTTGCTGCCGAGATTATAGCTGCCTCCGACATGCTTGATCTTGAAAGACACCTTGAAGATGTATTGCCGGAGGATCTGCCTTCTCTGCGTGTCAATATCCTGGCCGAAACAGGCAGTCGTTTTACCAAGAGAGCAGGGCAGGCCCTGCTTGATGTTCTGGACATGGATCTCCTGTCTTCCCTCAGAAACGAAAACATATTAAAAACCGTTAAGTCAAGAATCCCTGTCTGGAATATGGACATGAGTGATCCTTCACTTGTTTCGATTTCGGAAATGGTTTCCCGCATCATCGACAATAGATCAAAGTCAACAGGAATACATACACAGCAGATTGCAAACCGCTCGATGTTAATGTCCGATTATTACGGTTATAGCATTGCGGAAAAGAACCAGCTCTTTCTGGCAGCCGCCCTGCACGATATAGGCAAGCTTGCAATTCCGCCCGCGGTATTGGAAAAACCCGGCAAACTTGACGAAAACGAATTTAACATAATTAAAACCCATGTTGCCTATACAAGATCAATATTAAGCGAAATGGAAGGAATAGAAGATATTACCGAATGGGCTGCCAACCATCACGAGAAACTGGACGGCTCCGGATACCCCCTTGGAAAAAAAGCCGAAGAGCTGGATTTTAATTCACGGTTAATGGCATGCATAGATATTTATCAGGCGGTTAGTGAAGTAAGACCCTACCATCCAAGAAGAACCCATGAGCAGTCGATGGATGTTCTTTATACGATGTCGAAGAACGGAAAGATCGACAGTGAAATTGTAAAGGACATGGACAAGGTAATGGCACCCTGGTCAGGTAAAAACGTCGAAATTTAGCCCTAAACCAAATGGATGCAATCGTCACCCAAATGGATGACGCTTTCAAATAAATGACGCTTCTTTAGAAATACATCCATTTGGATAAATCCATTTGGATAAATCCATTTGGATAAATCCAAGCCTTAATTTTTTTATTTTTTCAAACTATAATTATGTAACATGAGTTTAAGACTGCAGATCCAATTTCTTTTCCTTCTGCTTTTCCCGCTTTTTCTTTTTTCGCAAAGCCTAAGCTCAAGCCCGGACGTAATTGCCGGCACGAACTTGAGTACAGGTTCTATCTCAAATACGATTTCCGGTCTCAGCTTTCACCTGAAGTCTGCTCCCGCTAATCTGAATGTTTATTTTAACGGTAATTTAATCAGACCCCTTTCCTCTTCTAACGAATTAAGACATTACCAAATCGAAGGAAGCGGAAGCCTTTCATTCAGATCTCCCGGTTATGTGAGTCTGGATTATGATATAGGGGCTCTTCCCCTTACTAATGATCAGAACCAAAATAATTTTTTGCAGATTAAGCTGGAACTGGAAAATGGCAGGCTCCAAAATTCAGGAAGGTACGTGACGGGGATTCAGCCAAAGAGCGCCTACTTTACGCCCGATGGCAGCCGCCTCATTGTTCCGCTTTTAGGGGAAAGAGGCATTGATGTTTTCCGTGTGGTTAGAACAGGATTTATATATTCACTGATCTTTGAAAGACGGCTCCGTCCTCCCGGCGGCAATGCCGCAGGTTTTGTAGAAGCTTTCATGGATCTAAACAGGAGGGAAATCTGGGTTTCCAATATGACCGAAAACAGGGTCTATATTTTTGACATGGACAGCCTGGAATTTAAGACTTCAATGTCAACGGGAGGCATCTTTCCTAAAGTTATAGTACAAAACCCGGAAGGAAACCTTACCCTCGTTTCCAACTGGGTCACCCATGACATAAGTATCTTTGATTCGGACACCAAAGAATTGCTTGGCCGCATACCGGTTGGGGGAATACCGCGGGGTATGGCATTTTCGCCTGACGGCCTTAGCCTCTATGCTGCAATTTACGATGCCCCCGTCATTGCCGTAGTGGACATGGCAGAGGGAAGTTTAAGAAGTACCTATAGATTGTATGAAGGAGTGGGAGCGGCAAGGCATATAATTTATAATGATGGTCACCTCTATGTTTCGGATATGTATAGGGGGACCGTAAATATTGTAGATGCCCATAGCGGAGTCCTTCTGGCTTCAAGACGCATAGGGCCGAATATTAACACGATAGTCCTGAGTCCGGACGGGGATCATATTTTTGCCTCTTCAAGGGGGAGGAATAATCCCCAGGATTATACAAGGCCGGGACCTGATTTGGGAGCCCTTTATATGCTAAGATCGGATGATCTCTCCCTTGTCGAAAGGGTCTGGGGAGGGAATCAGCCCACAGGTTTAGCAGTTTCGCCTGACGGTGCTCTCATGGTTTTTTCCAACTTTCTGGACGGAAATCTGGAGCTGTATGTGATTGAGTAAAAATTATTGCCAATAAAACTATTATAAGGAGAATTTATGTATTATTACGGTATGGATATTAGTTATGTGGTTCTGGTCTTGCCGACCCTGCTCCTGTCATTATGGGCACAGTACATGGTAAAGTCATCTTTTTCCAAATATTCAAAAATAATGAGCAGAAAGAAAATCTCCGGCCGCGATGCCGCCCTCTCCCTCTTAAAAAGTAATTCCATAAGTGATGTGGCTGTAGAAGGGATCAAGGGCTCCTTGACCGATCATTACGATCCCCGTTCCAAAAAACTGCGGCTTTCCGAGCCTGTTTTTACTAATAATTCCATTGCCGCAATCGGGGTTGCGGCTCATGAAGCAGGTCATGCCATTCAGCATGCAAGAGGTTATGCACCGCTTGTACTAAGGAGCACCCTTGTTCCCATTGCAAATATCGGTTCACGCTTCGGCCCCATAATGGCAATCGGAGGTTTGATTTTTACCCTCGAACCCCTGATCATGATCGGGATCATTCTATTCTCTGCGGCTGTTCTTTTTTACCTTATAACCCTGCCGGTGGAATTTAACGCTTCTTCCAGAGCCTTATCCCTTCTGCAGAGCTCGGACATTTTAAATCAGGAAGAGCTCATTGGTGCGAAAAAAGTGTTAACGGCTGCCGCCCTTACCTATGTGGCATCAGCCCTTACTGCAATTATGAGCTTGCTGCGTCTTATTTTGTTATCACGCGGAAGAAGGCGTTAGGGGGAATATAATGAAAGATTTAAAAGAATTTATAGATTTAACAAGGGATCGCTTCATAAAATATGCAGCCTACCATACCACCAGTGACAGGTATAACGAAGAAACCCCTTCCACTCCCGGCCAGTGGGATCTTGCAAAGGCTTTGGCCAATGAGCTCAGGACAATGGGAGTTAAGGAAATGATCCTTACGGACAGCTGTTATGTGATAGCCCGTCTGCCGGCCAGCTCCGGCATGGAAAATAAAACGCCGGTCGGCTTCCTCGCCCACATGGATACATCGGGTGAGGTTTCCGGCAAGGATGTTCGTCCCATCCTAGTGGAAAATTATGACGGAAATACCATTAAGCTCCTTGACGGGCTTTCTCTTGATCCCCAAAAGGATAGGGGTCTTGCAGTCCATAAGGGAAAACCTATAATTCACACCGATGGAAGCACCCTTCTTGGAGCGGATGACAAGGCAGGCATTGCCATCATAATGGGCTTCTTTGAGTACCTTCTTAAACATCCTGAAATTAAGCACGGCCCCCTGGAGTTGATCTTCTCTCCGGATGAGGAAACCGGAAAGGGCCTTCCACTCTTTCCCATGGATAAAATTAAATCCAAGGTATGTTATACGCTGGACGGTGCGGCAATGGGTGAACTGGAATGGGAATGTTTTAATGCCTGGTCTGTGGAGGTAAAGTTCACCGGCATTTCCATGCATTTGGGGACGGCCAGGGGGAAGATGGTTAATGCCGCCCTTATGGCTGCCCTATACGCAGCCATGCTCCCAAGAAATGAAAGCCCGGAAGCCACCGACGGCTATTACGGCTATTACTGTCCGCTTTCCATTCAGGGAGATGTGGAGAACGCATCCCTTGAAGTTTTTATAAGGGACTTTGATTTTGATTCCGGCCAAAAGCGCCTTGAGGCTTTGAATAGTTTTGCAAGGGCAGTGGAAGCTCAATTCCCCGGAGGAAGGGCGGAAGTTAATTCAAAATTACAGTATAAGAACATGAAGGAAAAAATCCTTGCCGTACCGGAAGTAATAGAAAAGCTTCAACAGGCATATAAAAATACCGGAGTGGATGTAACCGAAAAACCAATTCGAGGCGGAACGGACGGTTCCAGACTCACCGAAATGGGCATTCCCACCCCGAATATTTTCACAGGCGGCAGAAACTACCATAGCCGCAGGGAATGGCTCTCGGTTGAGGAAATGGCAACCTCCTGCCGCGTACTGGTGGAGCTTGCCCGGCTCTATTCAGAATGACCAGCTCTTGCGGCACTTGTTGGCTCTTGCCGCGGTGCCCGGCTCTTGCGGCATGCCGGTAAGCTCTGCATCGACCTGCTCTTGCCGCATTGGTTGGGCTCTTGCGGCACTTGTTGGCTCTTGCGGCACTTGTTGGCTCTTGCCGCGGTGCCCGGCTCTTGCCGCAGCGGCTAATCTTAGATTGACAGTTTGTTAAAACTGCCCTTATACTTCAGAAGATGAAAACATTGATGACAGAATTTGGCTCCTTTGTAGGCGAAGTGAGCCGTCTTTCAAGATCTTCAACCATAATTAATGAGGAAAATGTTTATCAGGAAGCGAATGAAGATATTCGCCCCTTTCTGGATAAAATGGTCGAAACACTCATCCTTCCGGGATCGGGGGTGAATGGTCTGGAAAATATAGAGGAACTTTATCGCCATGCCATGAACGGGAAGGCCTGCCTCTTGCTTCCCGAGCATTACAGCAATATGGATCTTTCCCTCGTAACATATCTGCTTGAAAAAGCCGGTGGGAAGGGAGAGGAAATCAGTCAATCCATTATTGCAATAGCGGGGATGAAGCTAAGCGAGGATAATCCGGTGGTTTCCGCCTTTGCCAGCGCCTATTCGCGCATTGTTATCTGTCCCAGCCGTTCATTGCAGAGTCTAGATGCGGAAAAGGATAGGGCGGAAATCCTGCGTGTAAATGCAATTAACCGCTCGGCAATGAAGGCGGTAATAAGGGCCAAATACAAGGGGCATCTTATTTTGATCTTTCCTTCGGGAACACGTTATCGCCCAGGCGATCCTTCTACAAAGAGGGGAGTAAGGGAAATTGATTCATATATTAGATCCTTTGACTATATGTGTCTTGCTTCGATTAACGGTCAGGTTCTGCACATACGCCCCGGAAATATGATGGATGATGAGGTTAGCAATGACAAGGTTAGGGTGAGTTTTAGCCCTGTTATTCCATGCGGTGAATTTCGTGACAGGATAAGGTCGGATGCCGAAGCAAGGGGAATTCCCGACGGAGATGCAAAAAAGCAGTTTGTTGCAGATGCAATCATGGAAGAGCTTGAAAAAATGCATGTTTTGAACGAGGAAAAAAGGCAGAATTCCTGAGTTATTTTTAAGATATTCTCACGCGAAGATTGAAAGACGCATGGTTTTTTGTGTTTCTCACTTGTAAACAAGATCGGCTCTGCTTGAGAACCACATGAATATTGCCTCAGCACGATTTGAAAAAGAGCTCCCTATTCTATCCCGCATGCCCGGAAGGGTGCTTGCCCTTGCCATTGAAGCAGCATATACGACAATGTGGGTGTCCGTGTCCATGACGGCAACAATGGAACGAAGCCTGTTGCGGCTAACGGCAGGGATAATGCCATAGCTCAGGGCTGTTATATTTTCCTGAACGAATATCATCATACTGCCCTGAGGCATATAGTAATAATCGTAGCGGTAAACATTTGTGCCGAAGGTAAGATCCCTCTGGCTTGCATAAATCGTCAGTTCTGCCGGAGGTTCAGCGAAAAAGGGATCGGCAATGGCCCTTCTGGCTGTGGGGCTGTCAATAACGGTTGAGCTTTCATAAAAGGTTCTCATTGCACCCCTAGAGGCGGAAAAATATTCAATGCCTGCAAGGCTGCTTAATGCCAGTAAATTATTGTAGAGACTTAGGCTTTCCTCATTCGACCATGCCCTATGTGCCGCTCCTTCGGGTTTACTGTAAATATTCAGGGTTTCTACCATAATGCCGGGATTCAAGGACGAAATAATTCCCCTTATCTGGGATGCAAGAACTTCATTGTCCGGCACGAGCTGCGGTTGAATATTTGTAAAATGAGTCAGTACCGGTCTTTCTCCTGCCAAAAGGGAAAAAGAGAGCTCCTGCCCTACAAGGCTTTCCAGAGTAATTGCGTTGCCGGAATTTGCGTCCGCACCGATGGGGAGTACAAAGAGAAAAAGCAAAAAAAGCAAAAAAATATACTTTCCGGAAAATTTATTCCTAAGCTTAAGTTTCCGAATAACGCAATTTTCATTCTTCATAATTGCCTCTCTGGCTGATTTTACCTTATGCCGCGGTAATAGACGCGGACCTGTTTGTAAAGGCCTTCTCCTTCACTCTTGGTTTCCACATCGCTTATATCATTTAGGGTTGTATGTATTAAACGCCTGTCGAAGGGATTCATTGGCTCAAGCAGAACGGAGTTGCGGTTTTCCCTGACCCTGTCTGCCACAGAATAGGCAAGGCGTACAAGGGTCTCTTCCCT
>Ga0099364_10009143_pt1 | contig 13798 bp, 9 predicted proteins | sample TergutTh196P3_FD_73070 | JGI IMG/M metagenome (GOLD analysis project Ga0099364, IMG submission 73070) | Microcerotermes parvus P3 segment gut microbial communities from Pointe-Noire, Republic of the Congo - Th196 P3 | ecosystem: Host-associated > Arthropoda: Insects > Digestive system > Gut ...
TCCTTTATTCTTGAAAGCCTGCCGTAAGTCAAACTTCTCCAAATCCATTCCATTGGTCCAAACTGATAGCGTTTTAGCCAATATCGGCTGATAAAAATTTGACAGATGAAAATAGCAACTGCTAAAACCAAACACAATGCAGAGCCGACTTTACCGTAAAGTCCCAAACCATAACTGTAAAAAATTGTTGTACAAACTATTGATTGAAACAGGTAATTGCTCAATGCCATTCTGCCCATATATGCAAACGGCTTGAATTTCTGCGCCCATTTTCGATTTCTACACAACAGTACGATGGAGGACATTATGAACAAACAAAGCCCAGTATCACCCAAAAATCCGAAACCAGCGAAGGTTATTGAAGAAAAACTATACGGATCGCCCCCCATTAGACTTTTCAAAATAAATTTGACAACGCTCATTGGCAAACCAACAACAAGGCTCCATATCCATATTTTTTTGATGTATGTCAGGTTTGCTTCGATGTTTTGAAAAATTTCCCTTTTTCCAGCATAAAGACCCAACAAAAATAGAGGGAAGATTACAAATGTACTTGCAAAAAGTTGCCTATATCCAAAAAGACTGTCGGAGGAACGTTGAGCCATTATTTCAGCAAATGTTCCCTGACCATAAGCGTGATATGAATTTGCAATCCTGTTTTCAAAATCAGCAAACAATGTTTGAAGGCTTTCGTTTAAAATTCCCTCTGCCGCCATTTTTGCTAAAGAGATAGCGCCTAACGCTATAACCAAAAATAATGCAAATGAGAGAAAAATTCCCACAGCCCATTTAAGAATAGTTTTAGGTTTTCGTTTAAAAAACAGAGGCAGCAGAAAACCAAGTAACGCATAAGTTACAAGTATATCTCCAAACCAAATGAAAAAGGCGTGTGTCAAGCCGACAAGCAACAAAATAAAAAGTCTTCTGTAAAAAAGTCGTGTCGGTTTGTCGGTTTTGGCTGTGGCTCTTTCGTAAAATATGGCAAAACCCAAGCCAAACAGAAAAGAAAATATCGTGTAAAATTTCCCTTGTATCAGGAAATTGACGAACGAAGTAGCGGCTACGTCCCAAAATCCTGTCGAAATATTTTTTCCCAAAACCTCAAAATAATGAGAAGGGCTACTGAACAAAGCCATATTTGCTATTAAAATTCCTAACAGCGCAAAACCTCGAATAACATCCAGTTCTTCAATCCTTTCTTGAACCCGCACAGGTTCTGCTTTCTGTACATTTTCAAAACCCGTATTTTGGGCTTGAACATCAACTGTATCAATTATTTCTTGCATTTTTTTTTAATTTATTAAACGTTTTATCATGTGTTTCTTACCCCATCTCAAAACATTTTCCCGCTTATCAAACGGAAGTCTCTGGCGAGCATGCCTGCAGGTCTTTTTTGTGAAATGGTCTGGGAATTAAAGTAATACAGTTGCCCATCGTCTACGCCATATATCTGACAATAGGAACGTCCTTTGTTTTCATCTTCGGCGGGGCTTATCTGGTGCAATACGGCTGTGTTGGGCGTCTTCTCTTCGATAGCCTTTACCATCTCTTCGGATGTGACGATTTTCACTGCGCCGGCATATTCCTTTTGTATTTTTTCAAGGGTATTGACCTGTTCGGAAAGATCGCTTTCCAACGCTAAAAGCGTTTTTTCTTTCACAAGTTGCGACATGATTTGATCCTTTTGCCGTTGGTTTTCTACGCTCAAATTATTCAGATTGTACAGCGATCTTGGATTTTTGGCGGCTTTCAGGTTTTCAAGGTGTATCTGCGCAAAACGTATCATCAACGGAAGTTTGTCTACGTAAGCATCCTCGTCGACACCGGTATAGGCAAGAGGCAGCGAAAGCAGTTCGGGCAAATCGGTGATGTCCCTCGCCTTAGCGCCCATCACTACGTTCATGTACAGATAATACACTTCTTCCACGTCTCGTTCCAACTGCACTTTTGACAGGAAGATGAAAGACAGTTTCGGGTCGGTGCGCAATTTGTCGAACTGCTCGGAACTGATGATTTCGAACGGCGTTATCGTCCAGTATTTTTTCACTGCATCGGGCGTCGCGAAATTGTAGCCGCTCATGGCATCGGCGTCTAAGACGACCATCGTCTTCGACTGGAAGAAATCTTCGATCTGCTTTTTGTCGGCGTATGTTACTCTTCTGGCGCCTTGCGCCAACAGATTTGAAGCCAACGCAACAGACAACAATATACTAATTATCAATGTCTTGTTCATATTTACTTTTTAAAAATTATTTATTCATTCTACCTGCAAAAATAAGGGATTTTTTTGAAAAATGACAAAAAATTTATCCACGAATTACACGAATTTGCACGAATTAGTATATGATTAAAATTTAGTGTAAATTCGTGTAATTCGTGGACAAGTTTCCTTAGTCGCTTTTGATCGCCTCTACAGGATTTTTCACAGCCGCTTTGAGGGCTATCGCGCACACGGTGAACAGCGTCAGCAGGACGGTAATCAATGCTGCGGCGGCAAACATCCACCACGAAAGGGATATGCGATAGGCAAAATCTTGCAAATACCGGTCGACCACCCACCACGCTATCGGAATGGCTATCACCAGCGAGATCAACAGCAATTTTACGTAATTGTTGGCGAACAAATTAACTATATCCAACACGCTGGCTCCCATTACTTTGCGGATGCCTATTTCTTTAGTGCGCTGCTCTGCCATGTACGCCGTCAGTCCGAACACGCCCATACAGGCTATCAGAATAGCCAATATAGAGAATACAAGTGAAATCTGGCTGGTCGTCTGCGTTTCCTGATAGGCGTTTTTCATCTCCAGATCGGGATAATGTACATCAAACATATCATTGGGGTAATGGTCGTTAAATAACTTTTTATAAGTTTCTAATTGCCGGGGTAAATCGTAGCTGCTGACTCGCGCCATCAGGTAAAATCGTCCCCTTATAAAATTGCCGTTATGTATTCCATATTCCCCAATCGGACGATGCAGACTTTCAAAATGAAAATTTTCAACTACCCCGCACACATGTACCGGTTCATGGACTTCAACATTTATTTTTTTCCCGATAATATCTTCGGGCGTACTCCCAAGATATTCGACAGCCTTGCGATTTATCACTATTTGTGCAATGGTATCTCCCGGCAACCGTGCCGGTAAAGGTTTTCCGGCAATCATTTGCAACTGAACCAGATCAATCAGATGTTCATCGGCATTACAAACCGTCATTAAGACACCCTCGTCGTTTATATCTTTGCGCAATAATACCTGATCTCCTATTGTAGGGAAAAAACTGACGCGGGATATATCCAATACCGAACTTTGGGCGCGAAAATCATTTTCAAAAGGAGTAAAATCAGGACCGGGATTGGTTCTTATCCAGAAGGAAATTATCTGATTGAGGTTATATCCCATGTTTCGATCGTTGATATACTTGATTTGGGTATAAACAACAATTACCCAACTTATTAAAACAATGGCGGCGACAAACTGCCCCACAGTTAATATCTGGCGCACAATAGCGCTTTGCGAGCCTTTGAAATTTGCCGACTTAATGGCGCCCAAAGGCGGAAAACCGGACATATAAAAAGCCGGATAAGAGGCTGCAATGATGGTCGTCAAAATAAGTATGGCTAAAGCGCCAAGCAGAAACCGGGTATCAAACACAAGCCCGAAATCAAGTTGTATATTTGATAAATTGTTAAAAACCGGCAACAGCAGGTATGCCAATCCAAAAGCGATGATAAAAGAAAAAACAGTAAGTATGCCTGTTTCAAAAAACAGTTGCGTAGCCAGTTCAATCCTTTTGGCGCCTACAGTTTTACTGATGCCTATTTCTCTTGAACGCTTCTGTGCGCGGGCAGTTGCCAGATTCATGTAATTGATGCACGCAATCAACAGGATAATGACAGCCAGCAGCGTAAGCATCTTCACTTTCTCTATATCGCCCGGCGTGGTGGTAGCAGACTCGGAAATATGAGCTGAATGTAAATGTATTTTGGTCAATTCCTGTAGTTCAAGCGTATAGGGCACTTCTCCACCTCTTAAAGCGCTTGCATCTTCGTTCAATATGCGTCTTATTTGTTGTCCTACGCTTGCCGTATCTACCTTTTCGTGCAGCAAGAGAAAGGTTTCGGCGCTAAAATAAAACTTCGCATCCGGATGGTTGTATACACGAGGGTTAGCGCATACAATATGAAATCCATAAAATGAACTGTTCTTGGGGAAGTCCTTGTAAACGGCGACTATTTCCATGGTCTGCTGACCAAACAATACTGTCTCGCCCACAGGATTTCTATCTCCAAAAATTTTCTTTGCCTCTGTCTCTGAAAAAGCCAGCGCATCTCCCGGACGTTTCAGCGCTTCTTCCACCGAACCGTAAAGAACCGGTGTGTCAAAGAGATCAAAAAAGCCTTCGTCCGTAAAATTTATTCTTGTATCGGATTCATAATTGTCCCACTTGAGAATGTGAGATCTATGCGAAACCCGCACAGCTTTTTCTACGCCCGGTATATTATCCTTCATGGACAGCGCCAGACCGCCATACGCTACCGCCGATATTTCGCCTGTCCTGACAGTGAGCCATCGGGTGTTCACCCGATAAATGTTTTTGCTTTCCTTGAATGATTTGTCAAATGACAGTTCGTGGTTGATTTGCAGATACATCAACAATACTACAGCCAAACTGATAGACAACCCTAAAATGTTGACGATTGAAAATACGCCCCGTTTGGCGAGGTTACGTAAACTGATGTTGAAAAAAAATAAGTTCATGGTCACGCAATTTTGATTATTGAAATCTGAAACTGAAACTGAAAACTGAAAACTGAATCTGAAACTGAAAACTGAAAACTGAAAACTGAAAACTATTTATTGCAAGCCTGAATGAGAGCGCGAATATTTTCCGTTGAAACGCCCGGAGGCATTCCGCCTGCGCACGAAAGGATCAAACGGCTCTTGTCCTTCACTTCGTTGAGCATCACCGTAGTCGCCTGTTTCACCTGTTCGGAAGTACCTGCCGCCAGCACGTCGCGAGGAGGTATACTGCCCAAAACGGTGAGTCTGTTGTCTGTGGCTTCTTTTATTTCGTTGATATTCATTTGGATTCCGGGATTGTAAAGGTTCACGCCCATGTCGGGATAATGCTTCACTGAGACTCTGAAATCGGCGTCGTTGTGGAAAAATTTTACTTTAGCCGACGACTCGTCGTAAATTTCCTTAATGTAGGGAAACCCAAAAGTCAGGAAGTCTTCTTCGCTTACAAAGCCAACAATATCGTCGAGCATCAATATTCCGTCGATGTCGGGGAATGTTTGCCGCTGCAGTTCGTGCCAGCGTTTCAGGAAATCGGTAATGATACGCATCAAACGGTGAATTCTGTCGGGTTCCATGACAATTGCCATCATCAGTTCTGTAGCGCCCATCAGGAATGATGCTATATTCAGCGGTCCGCGGGATACAGAAAATCTAATCCTGTGTCCTGCCGCTTCAATTGCCGGTTGCGCCTGAACCAAACGGTTGAGCATGAAAGGCAGTAAACCGTCGGTTTCAGGGTTTGGCGTCGTCAAACTGTCGATGTCTTCAGGTTGTTGGATGACTTTGTCGGCGAAAGGAAATTCATTTTTCCAAAAAATACATTTAGCTCCGAAAGCCGACGGTTCGGTGCACATCCCATACTCGCTCCAAAATCCGGGAAGAAACCATACTTCCGGAAAAGTTTCGTTGGCTGCAAAATTGGCTTTGAGCCACAATTCATCGCTCGAAAAATAATCCAAAAGAGAAATTCCATACCAGTTGGGCAACCACGGGCAGTCTACTATAAAACCTACCGGTACGCTATTTTGCGTTTTTCCGTCGATTGTCGAGATTAAATTATTCCATTGTGAATCTGTCATAATACATTGAATTTATTTATAATATACGATAAATCACCTCCATTTGCGATGCCGTCAATTGCCCCGGCGCTGTTAAATGCGCCTCGTCAACGGAAGCGAACGTGAATGTAGCGCCTAAGAGAGGCGCTGCTATTCGCGTGATGATACCTATTTCGCCCATGGCAAAAGCCACAAGGCGGTCGTGTTTTTCGTAGAGCGACATGATGCGCGCACAGTCGGCGGGAGCGTTTGCTGTTACGGCTATTTTCACACAGTCGGCGCCCATTACCGTCGCGTGTCTGATGATTCGGTTCAGGGTATCGGCGTCGGGCGTCGATTCAAAATTGTGGTACGATATAATGACTTTACATTGATATTGCCTTGCCAGGTCTATCAACGACTGTCGGTAAGCGGCTTCGGCTTCGTATTCTATATCCGCATACGCGGCGCCCGACCGTATAGCCGCCTCAAGCAGCGCCTTGCGTTCCCGTTCGGCGAGTTCGCCCGGACGGCAGGCGGCGATCCATTGCCTGCAATGACCGGCAAATAATGCTATTTTTGCGGGGTCAAGCGGGAGCAAATCAAGCCGCAGTTCAACTAAGGGCAACGCAGACGCTAATTGCACGCACTCGTCGAAAGACATTCCGCCGAGGCTGACGCATATATTTTTAGAATGATGTTTCAAAATTCGTCTGCATTGAATTAATAAGCATACACCTCAATTGCCGTCAGGGTAAATGCCGTTGGGGCAGGTATTTCTGCTACGCCGCTGACGGATTGTCCGATGCCTTCTTCGGAACTTAATCTGCGCACCATTCCCACGGCAGGCGATACGCCCAGCAATCCCGAAGGCGTGATTCTTATATAGCGTCCTTTGGCTTGCGCAGGCAAAACGATGTTGGTCATGATCGATCCTTTTCCGCTATTGTCGTAATTTGCAACAACGGCGTATGATTCGTTATCGTCGCTGACTTCAATTTTGACGTGATCGGGTCTTCCGCGCAGGTTGTGGACGTTGCGCTGGGCAAAAGTGCGGTTCCAGCGAAGCATGATCCTGTCAAAAGTCTGCATCTCGCCCAAATCCAATACAAATGCTCCTTCTTCGGGCGTGAGAGCGGCAAAAGAATTAAAGTTGGAGTCAATGAAAGTTTTGCCTTTGTCGGCTTTCGCTTGCCCGTCATCCGGTATGGTTGTGATATTGTCGGGGTTAACGCCTCCGGTAACCGTTTTGCCGCGCGCAAGATTGTTCGATCCGCCGGCAGGCACATTGCCGTATATGTTGGTAGCAGCGCGGGCGTCGCTACCTTCAATCGCATTGTTGTAGCAATTTACGGTAACAAAGGCAGCGCCGGCTAAATCCGACCGGTTATACGAAATGTCGATGTCGCGGCTTTCACCCGGAAACAGCGTGAAGAGGTTGTCATCATATATGACGGGCGCCACTAATTGCTTCTTGTCACTACCCGTATATGCCTTCAATTCAACTGCATATGCGATATGGTCTGTAGGATTATTGATCCTGTAAGTCAACATATTTTTGTTGCCCGCTTTTTTATTGGCTATCTGCGCTATTTGTAAATCTACGGGCGGAAGGTAATTCAGTTGAGTCAAATCGGCAACCTGATAGTTACCTGATCTGTTCCATGCGTGGCTGGCGCCGGCTACGTCATTCCTCAAAGGTTCGGCATACGAATTGAGACTGAGCGTCTTACCATTTGCGTCTTTCAATTCCAAACGAATGAAATACACGTCGGAAGCAGGTTTGACGAGCGAAGCCTGAATATCGTCATTATCCCAAAGATCAATTACTCCATAGGCGTCGTTTATCTTTCCGTAATAGTTGATCATATAAGGTTCATAGGTGCCCGTGCTGTTTTTGACCAATCCTACAGGCATCGGTTTTAAATAGTTCGAACCTGTTTCGGCATATGCTACCGCCTTTGATGCGCCGTCGGGCTGGATGTTGATGGTTTTTTCGAGAGGAGCGCTTATCAGATTGCCGTTAATATCATATATGGACATGGCGGCTTGAGCGCCGGAATATGCGTCAAAGGTGTTGTTGATCACGTGGATACTCTTTTGATACATGTTATACATGATGTGAACGGGCGTATTTCCCTTTCTTGCGCCGTATGTGGTTCCGTTGGGATTCATATAGTAATCAAACTGGTTCCAGAATAATGCGGGCCATGCGTTGTTCAGCATCCAGTTGACAAAACCGCTGGTGTTTTTGAAACGGTTAAAATTCAGCGCTTCAAATTGCGCTCTTTGTAGATCGTACTGGAAAATTTGCGCCCGCGTGATGAACTCGTCAAAACTGGCAGAAGCGCCATACGAGCCGTCTATGAAGGACACATGCTGCCCCAGATTGCCGAAATTGCCGCGCGCATTGTGGTAGTTCCACAGGTTGTAATTTTCTGCTGAATTATAGGGCCACAGATTTTTTTCGGGTAAAATTCTTCTCATGGTTTCCTGAACGGGAATGCTACCGCCGCCGCCGCCTTCGGATACGAATCCGTAAATACCTCTCGGCTCGGCGTAGTACCAGGTCGGCGTTTGGCTGTCATACGTGGCGTCCATGTGCTGTCCTCCTACCACATCCGTCAAACGGGCGAGCTTGTTGGTGCCATTGCTGCAATTGGCGCCCATTTCCAACCACCTGAGGTCGGCTGCCACTTCAAAATATTTCTGCTCTACATTCTGACCGTTTACGCCCTGACTGGCTATGCTTGGCGGCTCGTCGCTGCCGTTATACCAGAGCAGCATACAGGCAAAACGCCGCGCGTTGCGCAACTGGGCATACATGGATTCAAAGGCTACAAAACGCTCTGCTTTTGAAAATGAACCGGGTTGCTGCCAGCGGTCGCAACAGCACCAGCCGGTCATCAGCATGATACCGTTTTCGTCCATAAGCGCCAGCAAATCATTGTCGAAAAATTTACCTTCGTCGCGTACCATGTTCATACCCATGTATTTTACGTATTCGACCACCGCTTCGTTTACATTTTTGTCATGTCGCAATAAAAGATCCGAAGCGCAGTAACCGCCGCCCTTGAACAGTACGGGTCTGTGGTTCACGTAGATTTGCTGCATGTTAGACAGGTGGTTTTTGCTGATGCTGTCCGCGTAATGGTTGGCGTAAGGCGATACGTTTACTTCTACTGTGATTTCGCGTATCCCGAAACGGTGATGCAGCCTGTCGCTTACAATTCCGTCAACAGAAAATTCATAATCAACGGTATAGAGCGGTTGCCCTCCGGAGAGGTAGGGCCACCAAAGTTGGGGATTGGCAAAGTCGGGAGCGCTCAATTTTATCTCTTGATTGTAAGCATCGGCAGGAACAGTCAGCCGCTCTTTGGTTATAGTGGCAACGATATTTCCGCCCGGGTCCTTGACTACAGCCGTGAGCGTTCCGTTGACGGCAGCCGTTGTAAAATTACTTACATCCACAAAGAAATTCAAACTGGCGTTTTTATGGTCGTGGTCTACTTTCGAGACAACAGCGGGATTGGCTAATCTGGCGCTTCCTGAAAGGTGCAGGAACACTTCGCCGGTAAGCCCCATCATGGCGTCGGCAGGCATGGGATTCCAATCCACCCAGTGATAGGTTAAGTCGTGATAGTACACCGGCTTGGTGATTTTGACCTTGACATTGTTTTTGCCTTTGCCGAAGGTTACCCAGTCGGTAATATCAATATCGTAGGTACGCATGGTGCCGATGAACTGCGACTTGTACGCATCGAAATCCGCGACGCCTTTCAGACTGCCGGCGCCTTCGGTTTCGTAATCAGTTATTTCAGCGTCGGGATTCATGAGCGTAGGCCCATTTTTTAAGTAATCTTCGTCTTGAATGTTGTTGTATTGGTTGCTGATCTTCTTTCCGTTGACGTAGATTTCGCCGGTATAACTGATTCCCTTGAATGTGAGCGTCACTCTTTTGCCTGCCTCTCCGGCGGGAATAGCAAAATCGGCGCTGTACCACCAGGGATGGTCAAAATCTTCCGGCGGAATTTTTGACAAATTTTCGTTGAAATACACGTTTACCTTTCCGTCGTTGTCAGGCTCGAAAAGATGATCGTACACGCCGTTGTCTACTAAGTTACCCAGAACGGTGCTGGGAACGGCTGCCCGCAACCAGTTGGCTGTGGGAAAATTTGCCGCCGCTACCGCGTCGTCAGCCGCCGTTACGGCTATAGCGTTTAAACTTGGCGTCACAGCCGCTACAGTCGGCGCCATTTTCCAGTCTGTTAACTGAAGCGGGAAAGACCCTTTTTTAGTGGAACAAGCGACAAACATAACTGCCGCCAATGGAATGGTGAAAAAGATTGAAAATGATTTGTTGAACATGGTTTGAATTGTATTAAATGGTTAATTTTTAAAATACTGCTTATCATCCGCACAATGCCGCCGCGCCCAGTATGCTAATATCGTCGCGGGTGGAAATCAGGATTTGTATTTTCTTGATGGTTTCGGGATAATCAAATGTTTCCATTTCTTTCCTCATGGCGTTTTCAAAAAACGAGTACGCATTGGCGATACTGCCTCCGAAAATAATGGCTTCGGGGTCATAGGCAAACAAAATAATTTTGACCAACACGCCCATGTGTTTTCCAAATTCCTCCCATATTTTCAGCGCGTTCGCATCGCCTTTTTGCGCGAGTTCTACTGCCTTTTTGCCTGTGGTATTGTGGTATTCCACAAAAAATGCGCTGCCGCAATAAAATTCCAAAGTATGCGCCAGATAGGGCAAACAGCCTATTTCTCCGGCGCCTGTATTTGCCCCGTTGTAAAGCGCATTGTTGATGATCACGCCTGAGCCTACGCCCGTACCCAAGGTGACGCCAAGAATATTCCTGAAAGGCTTTCCTGCGCCGCAACGATGCTCGCCCAGCGCAAAACAGTTGGCGTCGTTGTTCACGCATACCGGAATATTAAATTCGGCTTCCAACAAGTCCTTCAAATGCACTTCTTTCCATGAAGGAATGTTCAGGACATTGTAAACAATGCCCTTTTGCTCGTCCACTACCGACGGCACGCCAATACCAATCCCCGTCACTGATGGATTGATCAGTTGGCGAATCAATCCTTTGATCTGATCCACCACTTCATTTTCGGGTTGATCGGAACGACACGGCTCCGATAATCTTTTTACTACGCTGCCATTTTCTACTAAACCGCAGCGAACATTGGTTCCTCCTAAATCTATACCTATTGTCATCTTTATATTTTTTTTAAATTTCAATTTTTAACCAAAAACTAACCTCCCGCTTTTTTTGCTTTATACCCTTTTTGCAATAACAGTTGCAACACTTTGTCGCGGAAATCGCCCTGCACCAATATTTCGCCGTCTTTTGCCGAACCGCCCACGCCGCATTTGGATTTTAGTTCTTTGGCTAAAGACGTCAAATCATCCTGCGTTCCCACAAAGCCGGTCACCAAAGTAGCCGACTTGCCGCTTCGGTTTTTCCTGTCCAATCTCACCCGTAAATCCTGCCGCGCCGGCGGGAGCGTAGCCTGTTCTTCCGGCTCGTCATACTGGTATTGAAAGTCGGGATTGGTAGAGTATACGATGTTAATTTTTTGCGGCATTTGCTTCTACAATTGTTTGAATATTCTTGATGTCGAAATTTCCTCTAAGCACGATTTCCTTTTTTTCGTTGAGCAGTAAAACTTTAGGGACAACCGACGCATCATATAATTCGTGCCATTTCAGGTCGTAAATGATCCATGCGTTGTACCAGTCGTACATGCCGTGCTCGTTGATGAAGTCGATCCATCTTGTTTTGCCATCTCTGCCAACAAGGGTTTGCACGGCAATAACCTGTAAGCCTTTATCCTTGCACGCTTCAAATATTTCCCATAATTCCTGTATGGTGGATTTGCAATGACCGCAATTGACGTCCCAGAAGAGGATAACAAGGAATTTACTCTGAATATTCTGCCTGAAATCGGGTATGATTCTTCCTGCGTGTATGTCGTTTTTGATTGCCGTGTCCAATGCAGCCGCTTTAAAGTGATCGGGCGGCAACCACAACAGTTGGTCCATTGGCGGGGCAATTTTTCCAATCAGCGTGGGACGTATCTTGTCGGCGTTCTTTTTCATATCGTCAATATTGGTAGCCCAGTCGGCATACGGAACATACCAGTTGTCTACCAGATGCACCCAGAAGTTTTCGCGTATGATCAGATTATTATTGATGAAGTGGTTGTAAATCGCTGCCAGCATACATCTGAACGTCTCTTTGTGGTCTTTTACTTTACCCAGCATCTTGTCAATTTCAGCGCAAATGGTATCTACAGGGTGGTGATTTTGCAAGAGCCATGTCATGTAATCAGTTATTTTTCTTTCATATAAGGGGGTTCGCAACATGTCGGGGTCAAAAACATCATAATTGTCGAAGTAATGGGATCGAAACCAGCGATAAACAAAGGTAGAATCGGTTATCCTGCCTTGCTCGTCTCGCGGAGGTTCGGGTAATTCGAGCGGCACAAACATCGCTTTCAGGAACTTGCTGACGTAAAGATGCTTGTTTTCGTCAACTATTTTTTTGATGAAGGTCATCCTGTCATTGTTCAATGTTTGCCATTGATCGCTGACTGTTTTCTTTACGGCATCGTCTGCGGCGTCCCTATACTGCTCTTCGAACTGCCGTATTTTTGCGTAATAAGGCAGTTCATACCTGAAAAATTCGTTAAAAGCGTCATTGTCAGGCGAAGAAATATAGCGAATGTTATTGACAAAATCCGCAGTGTCGACCTCTATTCCAAACTTTTGGTTGTCGCCGATCAGGAGCTGGAATAACTTCCTGTTGTCGTTGACAATGTAATACAAACCTTTGGGCAAAACCTTATTGCCCCTGAATACGCCTTGCCCGTTGCGCATCACAATGGCTGTGTCGAGCCTGAGGTTTTCTTCTTTTGCAAAGATATGCGTCAGATAGACCGTATCATTTTTGGTCTTCATCGTAATACTGATTTCGTATTGCGAAAAACCGGAAATTGTTGCCAGAAGGAGCAAAATACAGAGGTGGGTCAGAAAATAAAACGTTTTCATAAACATCAATGAGGATACTCGGTTAAATATTTTCTGCAAAAGTACATGGAATTTTCGAAAATTCCAAGCGGGGATGAGGATTTTTTATGAATAATTCAGGCTAATTTCTTTGTTTTTTGAAGATGGACAGAAAATTTGTAAATTTTTGATTCGCTCTTCAATTTCTGATGTGTTGTCGAGGATGCAATTTCGTTTGATTTTACTGCGGTAATTGTGTACCGTTTGCACCGAGCAACGAAGGAACGAAGCGATTTTTTGGGAATCGTTCACGCCCATGCGAATCAGGGCAAAAATGCGAAGTTCCGTATTCATGACGCCATTCTTTACGACGAAATGCGCTTCCTGTTTCAACATTTTATTTAATGATGCCACAAAATTGGGATAGATGTTCAAAAATGCCGCATCAAAATGGGTCAATAATTCGCGCTCTTTTGTTGCCGCTTCGGAATAGGATGATGTGAACTGCTGCAAATCTTCAAATCGTTTGGCAACTATTTTATTAGCAACCGCTTTTCGATAACTCTCCAGATAGGCGACATGTTCCGAATACAAATTCATAAAATAAACCGCATACTTTTCCTTGATGAGATTGGATTCCTGCAATTGCCGGTTCAAAGCAAGCAATTCACGATTTGCCTTCTCCAATTTCTTTTTGGTCTCCATACTCTTTTTTCCGGCAAACCATCTGAAATATTTCTTTAGAAAGTTAAAGGCGTACATGGCAGTAAAAATTGATGTACAGGAAATATACGCGCACGAAAAAGCACGATACAAGAGATGTATCGGTCTCTAGTCTCTCTCTCTCTCTCTCTCTCTCTCTCTCTTTTTTTTTTTCTTTCTCTTTCTTTTTTTTTTCTTATTCTTTTTTTTTATTTATTTTT
>Ga0099364_10009144_pt1 | contig 13794 bp, 8 predicted proteins | sample TergutTh196P3_FD_73070 | JGI IMG/M metagenome (GOLD analysis project Ga0099364, IMG submission 73070) | Microcerotermes parvus P3 segment gut microbial communities from Pointe-Noire, Republic of the Congo - Th196 P3 | ecosystem: Host-associated > Arthropoda: Insects > Digestive system > Gut ...
CTGGGCCCCCCAATTTTATGCGCACTAAAAGAGGCTAAATCAATCCCTGATTTTTCAATATCAAAAGGAATTTTCCCCGCTGCCTGAACCAAATCACAGTGGAGAACCTGCGATTGCGCACATTGTCTTATCTGTGCAATGTCTGTAATCGCTCCGGTTTCATTATTTACAGCCATGCAGGATGCAAAATGGACATCTCCGTATTTTGTAAGGGCTTTCATAAATAAATCAGATGTAACCCTGCCCAATGAATCTACGGGGATTGTCCCTGTAGGTTTTCCCATTTTTGAAAGCGTCTCTATCCCCTCTCTTATGGAGGAATGTTCTGCGGCAGATGCGGTAATTCTTCCTTTTCCCTGCCGCATTAAATTGGAGAATAAAGCAATGCTGTTGGACTCGGTACCCCCACAAGTGAAAAACAATGTTTTGGCAGGGACATTTAAGACTGCCGCAATACGGGAACGGGCATCTTCCAGACATTTTTTTGCTGCTTTGCCTTCGTTATGATCGGAGGATGGATTTCCGTATAAGTCTGCGTTGCAAAAGTTACATAGCTCCGTCATAAAAGGAGCGCTTGCCGCCCAGTCAAAGTAATAACGTTTTTCAGTTTTTTGTTCATTAGCCAGCATAGTTATGTTTCTGCATTATTTGCATATAATGAGGGATTTTTCTTTTTATTTGCACGATTTAAAAAATGAATTGTTATAAAGAAAGCTATAATTATAAAATAAGCTGCCCCAAGTATTATTAAAGAAAATATATTATTATCCAAAGAGATAATTTTATCCGCAGAAATGCTTATTCTGACAGAAGCAAAAATCAGTATGCCTATTATAATTTGTAAAATATATAAAACTGCTAATACTTTTGGGACGCTAAGATTAAGGTGTAATAATTTATGATGAAGATGGGATTTATCAGGATCGGATATTTTTCTTTTATCTCTTAAACGCCTCCAGACTGCGGCTGTGGTATCAAAAATCGGAATTGCAAAAAGAGCTGCAACATAAAGAACCGGTAAAGATGAATGATTGTTATTTTCTTTCATTAGTGGAAGAAGAGCCAGAGTAAGTCCTAAAAACTGACTTCCGCTATCGCCCATAAAAATCTTTGCTTTTGGAAACGGTAAATTAAAAATTAAAAAACCGATGAGCACGCCAAAAAGGCTGATACATAACAGGACTGATTTTGAAACTCCTGCAAAAGAAAAGAAAATCAATGCCAGAAAGAATGCGATAATTGCAGAAATTCCGCCCGCAAGACCGTCTATTCCGTCTATTAAATTCACGGCATTTGAAATACCGATAATCCAGAGAATGGTTATAGGATATTTTAACCAGTTTAGATTTGTTAAATAGCCACCGCCAAAATAAAGCAATCGTTCAAAATCAAATCCAGCCATAACAACACAAATTGCGGCAATAAGCTGAAGAATGAATTTATTTCGGGGTAGCATGGGACGAAAATCATCATAGGCACCGGAAACCAGAGCTATTATCATGGCTGCGGCGCATGGTAAATATCGAAATATATTTACACCGCTAATACCGTATGCTATTCCTATAGCCGTTGTAATTACAAAAAAAGCAAGAGCGAATCCAATACCGCCAAGACGCGGAATGCTGCCGGTATGTACTTTCCGGCTGTTTACATGGTCATACCAGCCTTTACTATGTGATAATTTTAGAATAAGAGCCACAAAGCCTGTAGATAACAGAACGGACACGATAAATATAAGTAAAGCGGTCACGGAAAAACCCCATTAAAAACTAAGATTCTCTTTCATACTACTATATAAAAATAAAAAAATAAAGTAGTATACAGCATGAAACTTCGTTTTCTGTTCAATTTTGCATAGCGGCGATTTTTCAGCCTAAATTACGACCAGCGGATAGGAGATATTTTATGCTTGTTTTAAAATTTGGCGGGACTTCAGTAGGGAATTCTGACGGTATTAAAAATATTATTGAAATTTTGAAGGACAAGGATCGTTTTCGTTCAAAAAATGGGGATAGGGTCCCGGTAGTGGTAGTTTCAGCTTTTTCAGGGGTTACAGATACTCTTATTAATGCTGCAAATAATGCTTGCCGGGGCGAGCCGTTTGCCGGGATAATTAACGCTTTTGTCAAACGCCATATTGAGTGTGCGGGGCAGTTTTTAAAAGGATCGGAGAAGAAAAACGCCGTGAAAGCCATTGAAACGCTTAAATTTGAGCTTTCAGGAATTTTAGACGGGATATCCTTGTTAGGTGAATTGTCCTGCCGCAGCCTTGATCTTGTGATGAGCTTTGGCGAGAGGTTTTCCGCCTCTCTTCTTGCAAATATTTTAACAGAAAATGGATTAAAATCAGAATATTTAGATGCACGGACACTGATAAAAACTAATTCAAATTACGGCAGGGCGGCTATTCTATCAAAAGAAACCGAAGAAAATATCAGATCATTCTTTAAAAAACCCGGGTTACCTTTGCAGGTTGTAACGGGGTTTATTGGTTCTACTCTCGACGGGCATACTACCACGATAGGCAGAGGAGGCTCGGATTTAACCTCTGCTGTTTTTGCTTCTGCTCTTTCCAAAAAGGTAAAGAGCCTTGAAATATGGAGCGATGTTGATGGCATCTTTACAGCGGATCCTGTTCATGTTAAGGATGCTTTTTTAATAGATGAGCTTTCTTATACCGAGGCACTGGAAATTTCCCACTTCGGCGCAAAAGTTCTTTTCCCGCCAACTATAAAACCGGCGCTGGAAAAAGGCATACCGATTACTATAAAAAATACTTTTAACCCGTCTTGCACGGGTACAAAGATCACTAAAAAAATCGCAGCAGGAAAATACCCAATAAGGGGGATAAGTTCTGTAAGCCGTATCGCTTTGGTCAGGCTTCAAGGGACGGGGATGGTAGGAATTTCCGGTTTTTCAGCACGGGTTTTTGGTACCCTTGCCCGTAAAAACATCAATGTAATGCTGATAACTCAAAGTTCCAGTGAATATTCAATTTGTTTTGCGATTCTTCCGGGCGATACGGAGGAAGCGGATGCAGCTCTAAAAGAAGAATTTGCCGCCGAAATACACGCAAACTCAATCGAAAAACCCGTAATCGAAAACGGTCTTTCGATAATTGCTGTTGTAGGAGCCGCAATGAAACATACATCGGGAATTTCCGGCAAGTTTTTTCATTCTTTGGGACGCAACGGTATAAATATTATTGCAATCGCCCAAGGCTCTTCCGAGACAAATATTTCTGCTGTAATTTCAAGGCATGATGAAGGCAAAGCTTTAAATGCGATTCACGATGCGTTTTTCTTTACGCAGCAAAAGTCGGTAAATCTTTTTCTTGTAGGGACTGGGCATATAGGAGGAACGCTTTTAGATCAAATTGCAGATAATCAGGTAAAACTTGCAAACAATATGATCAAGGTAAAATTGATAGGAGCTGCAAATTATTACGGAATGACTTTTTCCTTGTCGGGTCTTGATCCTATAAAAACAAAAAAATTATTAAATAATGATATTCCTGCTGGAAAAGTTATTCCTGCCCCGGAAAGCGGTCAGGCAAAAGACGCTCAATCTTTCAATCTTTCATCGTTTATAGAACAGATGGTTTCATTTAATCTTCCCAATTCGTGTTTCTGCGATTGTACTGCAAATGATGAAGTTGCAGCATCTTACGAAAAAATCTTAAAAACTTCTATCTCCATTGTTACGCCAAATAAGAAAGCAAACTCCGGCGCATTGGATTATTACCGCAGGCTTATCTCGTACTCCAAAAAAAGAGGCATCCCGTATTTATACGAGACTACGGTCGGTGCAGGTCTACCGATAATTTCTACAATCCGCGATCTTTATTTATCAGGTGATAAAATTTTAAAGATAGAGGCGATTGTCTCAGGAACTTTAAGTTATATCTTTAATAATTTTGACGGCTCTGTACCATTTTCCGCTCTTGTGCGCGGAGCAAAAGCCAAAGGCTATACCGAGCCCGACCCAAGAGACGATTTGAATGCGATGGATGTTGCCCGTAAGGCGCTGATTTTGGCGCGTGAGACAGGTCATCCGTTAGAATTTTCCAGCGTAAAAATTGAGCCGATATTGCCTGCCGCCTGCTTTAAGGCAAAAGATGTAGAATCCTTTTTTAAAGAACTGGAAAAATCAGACGGCGGTTTTGAAAAACGTCGTGCAGAAGAAGAAAAAAAAGGCAAAGCGTTACGCTACATTGCAGTAATAGAAAACGGTAGAGCAAAACTGTCTTTGCGGGGAGAACCAGAGGGAAGCCCCTTCCGTTCGCTTGTAGACAGCGACAATATCGTTGTAATTACCACAGAGCGTTACTCAAAACTCCCTATGGTGATAAAAGGTCCCGGAGCCGGGGCGCAGGTTACCGCAGGCGGAATATTCGCAGATATAGTCCGCACCGCAAGAACGATTGTCTGAACAGGCAGCAGGGAAATAAAGAAAAAATTGCAGGAGTAAAATTATGATTGCAGAAAGTGTAAAAAATTCACTTGCAGGGTCTTCTATGATTCGAAAAATGTTTGAAGAAGGGATAAATCTTAAAAAGCAACATGGAGCGGATAATGTTTTTGATTTTTCATTGGGTAACCCCGATGTAGATCCGCCTAAAGCTTTTAATGATGTATTTTTAAAACTTGCGGCAGAAGACGAAAAGGGCAGTCATGGATATATGCCGAATGCGGGATATCCGTGGGTGCGCGAAGCGATCTCAGGGAAAGTAAGCAGAGAACAAAATGTTGATGCTGACGCTTCTTGTGTGATAATGGCAGCGGGAGCGGCGGGAGGGCTTAATGTAGTCTTTAAAACAATTTGCAATCCCGGCGATGAAATAATCGTAAGCAAGCCGTTTTTTATGGAGTATCGCCATTATGCTGCAAATAGTCAGGCAAAACTTATCGAAGTAGATGTATTGGATGACTTTAATTTAAATCTGTCTGCCATAAGCGCCGCCCTCTCTTCTAAAACAGCCGCCGTTTTAGTTAATTCTCCAAATAATCCTACAGGTAAAATATATTCTGCCTCTGTCCTTGACGGTCTTTCCGCTCTTTTGACAGAGCATGGAAATAGAAGTGGTCGCTTTCCATACCTTGTATCCGATGAACCGTACAGGGAAATTTCCTACGATGTTGATGTCCCCCCGCTTCTAAGCTGTTACAAAGATTCGATAGTTGTCCAATCGTATTCCAAAAATCTTTCGCTTCCAGGTGAACGTATCGGCTATATTGCAGTGAATCCCCGGATTTCTGACAAGGACGATCTTGTAAACGGTCTGATTCTTTGTACAAGGATATTTGGTTTTGTAAACGCTCCCGCTTTAATGCAAAGGATTGTAGGTTATCTTGTAGAAGAAAAAATCGATATTTCTGTATACGAAAAAAGACGGGATACTTTTATGAAAACGCTTGATGCCGCAGGTATTGAGTATTTAATCCCGGATGGGGCGTTTTATCTTTTTTGTAAGGTACCGAAAAAAAAAGAATTGGGAAAAGCGGACGGAGAGCAGGCGGCAAATGACGCGGTTTTTGCGGAGCATTTGAAGAAACATTTGATACTTGGAGTACCCGGAACCGGGTTTGGGAAGCCTGGATGGATACGGTTTGCTTATTGTTCAGATGAAAAGATTATCAAAGCTTCAGCAGGCGCTTTTAAGGCGGCGATGGAAAGCTGGCAGGCATAAGCAGTCATCAGAGTTAATTTATGGTTGAGTCCGGGTTTATTTCAATTTTTCCTATCCTGTTTCCATCCATTTCAACAACTTTAAATTTATACCCCTGATATTCTACATTATCGCCAGTGCGGGGCAGTTCTCCCGAAAGGTACAGAATAAAACCTGCCAGGGTATGAAAGTCCCGCTCTTCAGGTATGCCCGTAAGATTTAATATTTTTGCCGCATCGTCAATGTTTAAAGTTCCGTCTGCAAGGAAATTGCCGTCTTTGAGACGGGTTAATTGGTCTTCTTCGTGAACAGGTGCGGAAAAATCGCCCACTATTTCTTCAACCAAATCGCGGATGGATATTACACCTGCAAGCCCTCCGTATTCGTCCATGACAAACAAAAAATTATCCTGACTTTGCTTAAATGATTCGAATGCTTTCAAAGCTGACATGGTTTCGGGAATAAATTGAGGCTTCTTCATAATGGCACGTAAACCCTGTACAGGTTCTTGCGACATATCCAGAAGAATATCTTCAAGATAAACTGCACCCACTATTTCATCAGGACCGCCGCTTGTTACAGGGAAGCATCGCTGACTGCGGTGTAAAAGCGCTTTGTCCCGTATTTCATCGTAGGGTGCGTTTATATCAAGCCACTGGATTTCAGAGCGGTGCGTCATAAAAGCGCCGACAGGGCGGTCGCCAAGATAGAAAACACCCTCTACCATAGTGCGTTCCTTGCTCTCTACGATACCGGATTTTTCCCCCTCAAGAAGGGCATTGCGCAGTTCGTCCTCTGTCATACTGTTATCTGCAATTTCAAGATTTAATTTTGCATTAAAAAATAATGCAATTTTATTTACAATAAGCGAAAAAGGAATTACCGGGATACAGAGTGCTTTTATTACGGGAAGCATAAGAGCGGTTGTTTTCTCTGGCGCAATTCGCGATACAAGTTTTGGAATGCCGTCAGTAAAAAGAGCGGTAATTGCTCCTGCTGAAAAAATAAAAATTATGACGGCTGCAGAAGAAAATGTTTCTGCAATTGATAAAATAAATAATAACAGAAAAAAACCTACAGATATTAACAAAATATTTATACATAAGCGGCACGAAATCAGCAGAACGGCAGGTTTTTCTAAAAATTTTAATACTGCCTTATAGCGGGATTCTGATTTTTTTTCCAGACGTGTTTTACGGCAATTTTTAAGGGCGGACTCAAAAAGAGAATAAATGCCGCCTGTAATCAGAAATGCAAAAACGATTAAAATGCTTATGTGCATATTTTAAGTTTCTATCTCCGGACGGGTTAAAGGCCGCACAATCGAAACATCGTCCGCTGATGTCTGCATTGTCTTGATTTTTCCATCTGGGGTAAAATCACCAAAAATCTGCACGATGGGGAATCTTGGATTTTCGGGATTAACATCAACAACCTGTCCTTTCTTTCCGTTAGATAAAAGTACGTAAAGCCCTATCGGATAAATGGAAAGAGACACTACAAGCGCTTTTACGATTGTATCATCATACTGCTTACCTTCGTTCTTTAAAAGTTCAAGCATACCTGTATAACCGTCTTTCGCTTCTTTGTGCGGTCTTTTGGTACTCAATGCCTCGTAGGAACATGCTACGGCAATTATCTTTGAATACAAGGTGATTTTCTCGCTTGAAAGATGTCTGGGATATCCTGAACCATTTTCTCTCTCATGGTGCTCTAAAGCTCCAAGGCAAATCGCCAAAGGAAAATTAAAAGATTTTAACAAACTGTAACCTAAAATCGGGTGAGTGATAATTGCTTTCTGCTCATTTGCAGTAAGAGGACGGTTGCTTAAATATAATTGAGGCGGGAGTTTTAACATTCCGATTTCATGCAAAAGAGATGCCACACCAAGTTCTATCAATCTGTGATTAGGAAGTTTAATATAAGTTCCGATTATTATCGAAAGTATTGTAGAGCGTACCGAATGAGTTGCAAGATAATTTTTATCCGGTAGCGGTTCTATTTTTTTTAATATGCGCATAAGAAAGCGACGGTCTTCTTTTATGTACTCAACCATACTTCTTATATGATCTGTTACATTCCCGTAATCAAGTTCGTCAGAAATTGTCGCCTTAACAAAAAGATTGTCAACATAATGTAAAAAATCCATATAAAATTTTTCCGCCTTTTCAAGCTTATCCATATCCGACTGCATCGAAAGTTCTTTGATGATGCTTCCAGATTCTTTTATGCTGTCTGTGCTATTACCGGGAACATAATTCTTGACCGTATAATTCTTGTGAGGTTCTCCAGCGCACAGTATCTTGTTAAAATCCCACTTTTTCAGGATATCTACAAGTTCTTTTGCAAAAGGCATTTCAGGAGTGGCAATGACAAACGAATTGTCAAGGTAAGCCGTAGTGGAAAAATAGCAATTTGGTTCAATTTCTTTTACATTATACTCTTTCATTTATTATCCTCGTTGACGTAAAGCTCTCTTTCTATTAAAATCATCCCAGGAGTTCGCCTTGAAATTTAAGTACCTTGTGTTAGTATTTAGTATAATCATCATTTTTATACTATTGATGACGGCTTTTATGCCCCTGTTAATAACCGGGCACGAGGCTGTGCCTAATCCATTACTGATAGCGCTTCCGTTGACCGCTTTCATGGTACTACTCCTAATCTGCTTTGGACTCTTCTTCATTCTTAATTATCGGCTGTTTTCTCTTCTGGAAAAAGAGGATTGGCCTGCTTTAGCTTATTATTTAGAGCAAAAAGTATTTATTAGAGGGTATTATTCAAATCGGAATGTCAGGCTTTTGGCAAGTGCCTACATAGTTATGACTGATTATCTTTCGGTCATAAAGCTGGAAAGCAAAGCGGCTATTGCAAGACCTTCTGTAATTGACCAAAATGTATTAATTTTTGGCTCTGCAAGAATTTTAAGTGGAAAATATAATGAAGCGGAGTTTTTTTTCAAGACCCGCCTTGATAGGGGGGCTGTAAAAGAGAAAGACAAAGAGTGGGCTCGCTGGTTTTATAGTTTTTCTCAACTATTGAATGGGTCTTTTAGTAAAGTTGAGGGAGAATTTATTAAGTTTGCAGATTCATCTGATGACGCGGTTATCACTGGTCTTTCGGCTTATTTTCTTTTTTTCAATCTTGCAAAATATTCCCTGAAACCGTATGAGTGTACTAAAACTGCCGAAAACAACCGGAACCGCATTCTGAAAACGCTAAGAAAACGAGAGTTATGGAAAAAAGAAACAAAAAAAATGTCAGCCGATATTCATATAGCGATTATAAAAAAATATATTGATGAAACGGAAAATTGGATTTATGCTGATTAAAAGAAATGTCAAGAGAGGAAGCATGAAAAAAATAGAGAAATCTTCAAAATTGGATAATGTTTGTTATGATATACGAGGACCTGTACTAAAAGAGGCAAGGCGTCTCGAAGAAGAGGGTTTTAATGTGATTAAGCTTAATATCGGTAATCCGGGCGCATTTGCTTTCAATACACCGGATGAGATCCGGCACGATATAATTATTAATTTGCAGAATGCCCAAGGGTACGGAGATTCACAGGGGCTTTTTGCTGCAAGGAAAGCCGTGATGCATGATTTTCAGACGAAAGGCATTATGGATGTGGGTATTGATGATATTTACATCGGTAACGGCGTAAGCGAATTAATAATGATTGCCATACAGGGGCTTTTGGATTCAGGAGATGAGATTTTAATCCCTATGCCCGATTACCCTCTATGGACTGCCGCTGTAACTTTGTCAGGCGGAAAGGCAGTTCATTATTTATGCGATGAGTCCTCGGATTGGAATCCCGATTTAGATGATATACGCTCCAAGATTACACCCAAAACAAGGGCGGTAGTTGTAATTAATCCCAATAACCCAACTGGCGCAGTTTATGACCGCTTTGTTCTGGAAGGCATTGCTCAAATTGCGCGTGAAAATGATTTAATCGTCTATGCTGATGAAATCTATAGCCGTATAATTTATGACGATGCAGTTTATATACCCTTTTCTGCGATTGCTCCTGATATTTTAACAATCAGTTTTGACGGTCTTTCCAAAGCATGGAGAGCTGCGGGTTTTCGCACGGGCTGGATGGTTTTATCCGGTAATAAAAAATGCGCTTCAGGTTATATCGAAGGTCTTGATATGCTTGCAAATATGCGCCTTTGCCCTAACATGCCCTCTCAATTCGGGATACAGACAGCACTTGGCGGTTACCAAAGTGTCAGGGAATTAATCCTTCCTGGCGGTCGTCTGTACGAACAAAGGGATACTGCCTATAATTTTGCAAATCAAATCCCCGGTCTTTCTGTTGTAAAACCCAAAGGCGCACTTTATTGTTTTCCAAAAATCGATGCAAAACGCTTTAACATCACCGATGATGAAAAATTTATGCTCGACCTGCTGCGCAGTCAGCATTTGCTCCTTGTTCAAGGCACCGGTTTTAACTGGAAAGCGCCTGATCATTTTCGTATAGTCTTCCTCCCTGACAGGGATACCCTTAAAGATGCAATGCGAAGATTAGCCGTCTTCTTGGATGGATACCGGCAGAGCGGCTAAGAGCCGGAGTCCTTTTCTCACTTATTCCTAAAGTACAATCTGCATTATGCCGATAATCTCTGTACCGGGAGGGAGTTTCCTCTCATATTACAGACGGTGCGCAAACAGGCAAAACCTGTAACGTCCAGGCGCATCGTCTTTTTTTATCCTTAAAAAGTAATTTATGTATTCTCAAGAGATCGCTGTTTCTAGGGCGATTTCCATCATACGGGTAAAGGTTTTTTGCCGTTCTTCTGCTGAGGTTGCTTCTCCTGTTACCAGACTGTCAGAGACGGTCATTATGCCTAAAGCTTCGCGTCCGTATTTGGCGGCTAAAGTGTACAATTCGGCACATTCCATCTCTACCGCAAGGCAGCCGAATTTTGCCCATAATTTCCACTCATCGGGGTCTTCGGTGTAAAACATATCTGATGATACAACTGGTCCCGCTTTTGGCTCCCAGTTTTTGGAAGCCGCTATATCCCACGCAGTCTTTAACAAACTAAACGAAGCAGTGGGAGCATAGTTTCTGCCGCCGAAACGGATATTGTTTGCGCCGGAATCAGTGCAGGCGGACATGGCTAAAACTAAATCCCTGATTTCTACATCTTTGTTAATGGACCCCGCAGTTCCTATGCGAATCGCACGTTTTACGCCATATTCTCTGAAAAGTTCGTTTGTGTAAATTGAAATAGAAGGGATACCCATTCCTGTCCCCTGTACAGATACCCGCTTTCCCTTGTAAGTTCCGGTATAACCCAAAATATTTCGTACGTCAGAATATTGCACCGCATCTTTTAAAAAATTATCTGCAACAAATTTTGCCCTTAAAGGGTCTCCCGGTAGTAGGATTGCTTCGGCTATTTCACCATCTTTTGCAGCAATATGAATCGACATAGAACCTCCCTATTGTAATTAATAATCCTAATATTACTAATACACCTTTCTTGCAGAATTTTCAAGTATTCGCAATCGCAAAATACACCCCCGTATATCATATTTAAATTTTAATATTGCCGACAGTTAACTTTATACTTAAATTTGTCTCATTATGATACAATTGCGATTAAAAGAAAAAAGCAAAATTGCCGCCAACGTGCAAAATATAAACATACTCATTCTTGTTATTATACTTGCGCTTATGGTGATCATGTCGTCTTTTATTATCAAGGATATTGAAAGAGAAAATACTGTAAATATTATTCGTGCATATTCTATAGAAACAGCGCAAATGTTTTATTCTTATATTAGCGATGATCTTGCACTTGTTAGAAAAGCTGCAAATTCAAAAGCAATTACAGAATGGTTTGCCGATGAATATAACGAAGAAAAAAAAGCTCTGGCTTTTTACGAGATGATGGATTATACACGGATATTGCCGGATGTTTATTTAAATATTGGAATAAGCAGTTCAGGAAGCGAATATGCAATATCAGAAAATAAATTATTGGATGATTTTAATTGCCATAATACGCTGAATCATTTAAATGAAAATAATTTATGGTTTTTTGAATTTATTAATACCAAATATGATTATACATTAAAAATTGATAAAAAAGCGGATGTATGGCGACTGTGGATCAATCACAAGGTTATAGTAGAAGGAATAACAATCGGCGTGTTATCCTCAAGCTTAAGAATCCCGGATGTATTTCAAAGATTGTCAAATAAGTATGATACAAGCAAAGCAAAAGGATATATCATTAACAGGGATGGTATTATACAAATCGGCGGGATGAAATACGGACAGGATATCCGTAAAGAATGTTCTGATCCGGCGCTTGGAAATGCTATTGATTCTTATCTGGAACTTATAAAAGGCTCTTCCCGGGAAAATGCTCCATCTCAATTAATTAAACTTTCTAATGGCTACTATGAATATGCAGTAATTGATCGGATAGAAAAAACGGGCTGGTCGGTTGTTTTATTATATTCTTCCAGCAAGTTTGACAGTATCAATAACCTGCTGCCTCTTATTACCGTTATGATTGCCTTGCTGTTTTTATATGTAACTATCAGAAACGCTGTTGCCAATAAGTTTATTTTTTCACCGCTGGAGAATCTTACAAAAAGCGTAAAAGAAAATAATTCTGCCAATATTGAACTGTTCGGTACAGACCGTGATGATGAAATAGGAGAATTGGCACGGACTATTCGCGATCAGGCAAAACAGTTAATTAATGAACAGGAATGTTCAAAAGTTTTACTGGATGCAATGCCTCTTATAACGCATTTGTGGAACAAAAAATTTGAAATGATTGACTGTAATGACGAAAATACCATTTTGTTTAAAGTTAAAAGTAAAAAAGAATTTGTCGACCAATTCTATAATTTATCTCCTTTATACCAAAGCGACGGATGGCTTTCGTCTGAAAAAGTACGCTATGTAGTCCAAAGAGCTTTTGATGACGGAAAGTATGTTGTTGAATGGGAACACAAAATAGCTGACGGAACATTGCTGCCTTTAGAAATTACTCTTAAACGTGTTAATTTTGGAGGAGAAGATTATGTTGTAAGTTATGGCAGAGATCTTCGTGTATATAAGCAAATGTTAAATGAAATTGGACAAAAAAGGCTTCTTTTACAGGATGCACTGCAAGATGCGCAAAAAGCAAACGAAGCAAAAACTAACTTTCTTGCAAATATGAGCCATGAAATGCGTACTCCGTTAAATGCAATAATCGGTCTTTCGGCGCTGACTCTTGAAACTGACAACTTAACAGAAGAGGCATTTACCAATTTAGAAAAAATAAACAGCGCGGGTGCAATTCTGCTTAGTACTGTAAATGACATACTGGATATTTCCAAAATAGAAGCGGGTAAGTTTGAGCTAGTTCCTGTAGATTACGATGTTCCAAGTATGCTGAATGATGCCATCACTCAGAGTATTATGCACATTGAGTCCAAGCCTGTAAAGTTTGTGATTGATATAAGCGAAGATATTCCTTCTCGTCTTTACGGTGATGATCTTCGGATTAAACAAATTTTGAATAATCTTCTTTCCAATGCGTTCAAATATACAAGCGAAGGAACAGTTACTTTGTCGGTAAAGAGCAAATTAATAAACAGGGAAGATACCCCTCCCGATGTGATACTCAGTATCATTGTAAGTGATACCGGAATTGGTATCCGGCAGGAAGATATTAAAAAACTGTTCTCAAATTATACGCAACTGGATAAAATGCATAACCGTAAAATTGAGGGAACAGGTCTTGGGATGTCAATCACAAAAAGAATTACAGAGATGATGAATGGTTCTGTTACAGCAGAAAGCGAATACGGGAAGGGCAGTACCTTTGTTGTTAATATAATGCAGCAATATGTTACCAATTTAAAAATAGGAAAAGAAGTCATTCAAAGTCTTAAAAATTTTAACTATTCGGATCATAAAAGGCGTTTAAATTCCCGCATGACAAGAATCAATATTCCATACGCGCATGTTCTTGTTGTTGATGATGTTGCAACTAACCTTGATGTAGCGCGGGGAATGCTTAAACCCTACGGCATGAAGGTAGACTGTATTACAAGCGGGAAGGAAGCTGTAGATATTATTCGCTCAGAAAAAATCCGGT
>Ga0099364_10009145_pt1 | contig 13792 bp, 16 predicted proteins | sample TergutTh196P3_FD_73070 | JGI IMG/M metagenome (GOLD analysis project Ga0099364, IMG submission 73070) | Microcerotermes parvus P3 segment gut microbial communities from Pointe-Noire, Republic of the Congo - Th196 P3 | ecosystem: Host-associated > Arthropoda: Insects > Digestive system > Gut ...
CAGCTCAACCTAGGTCAAGCCGTACCCGAAGAATTGTACAAAGCCATCGTGGAGCTGTATGTTTTCTTCCTCAGATTCGCCCCCGATAGAGAGGAACAAACAGGGGCAGACAGCCAAACTCCCCAACCCGCAGAACAGTGGTAGTATTAAATATAGAAAGGTGATTTTATATTATGCAGGAAATCAAATGCTTGTTAAAGGACAACGACGGCAATCTGCTGGCAAAGGCGGCGCTTGCCCAACACAACGACAGTGAAGCTGTCTTCGAGCTGGAAAACGAATACCTTAGCCGTATTGAAGAGGATGGCGTTTTTGACAGCGGCAGGAATATTTCGGTAGAGATATTCGATATAAAAAGAGGAGTTCTGCCCTATTCGTGTGATATTGCCCGAGTGCGGGGAGACCGTGTTTTCGTCCGCAGCTTTCGGGAAAAACAAAATGCCGAACGCCGAGGTGATCTGCGGATCTATGTGGATTTTGACGCCTACATAATCGTTCCCGCCAATGATGGGTCGGGCAAGAGTTCGTTCTACAAGTTCCCCGTGCATATCAACAACATCAGCGCCGGGGGTATCGGGTTTGTATCCGAAAAAAATATCGATAAAGAATTGGTATGCAGTTTTGCCTTCTCACACAACAAGTTCCCTATAGTCATTGATTTTAAGATACTGCGAAAGATCAAAAACGCCGATGACAAATACGAATACGGATGCAGTTTTGTCGGTATAGATTCGGCGGAGGAGCAGATAATACGGGAGTGGGTCTTTGATCGGCAGCTCAGCCATCTATAGCAGATACTTCTCGATTACCGCCGCAACCCCATCCTCATTGTTAGACAGAGTGACACTGTCGCAAGCGGCCTTTATATCATCGGGTGAGTTTGCCATAGCTATGCCCAGTCCTGCGTATTGCAGCATCGACAGGTCGTTGTGACCGTCTCCAACGGCGATCATCTCGCTTTTGTCAATGCCGTAAATGCCTCCCAGCACATCGAGAGCCCTGCCTTTTGAGGCGCCATCATCGACAAACTCAAGCAGATAGGGACGGGATGTATGCGCATTCACCCTGCCGCACATTTTGGCGTTCATCAGCGATTGCTGACGGATCGCCTCCTCGGGCGGGAGTATCCACAGCATTTTTATAACATCCTGCCCCTCTAATACATCTATGTTGTCTATAACGGTCATATCCACATCGGTTATAGCCCGATAGTCCAGAATCTCCCTGCAATCGCTGCAGGCGAACAGCCTCTGCCCTATCCACAGCACCACGGGTATGCCGTATTCGATAGCGGTGTTGTAGATCTCTTTGACCGAATCAAACCCAAGATTCTTTGCGTACAAGATTTTTTCAGACCTACCTGTCATTACAACCGCTCCGTTGTATATGATAAACGGGAGGTCTTTTTTGAGCCTGTCTGCAAGCCACCTCATCCCAAGCATGGGACGTCCTGTAGACGGCACGAACAGCACGCCCTTGTCTATCGCCGCCATAACGGCATCGTAGGTACGCTCCGTCATAACAGAATCATCGTTAAGCAATGTCCCGTCCATATCGGCGGCAAGTAATTTATATTTCAAAAAATCCCTCCAAACAGGCTTGACAGCCATAATATCGATCTATAGTAGTTTTTGCGGAACAGAAAGACTAAAACCCTATACGGAATGCTTAGCTTGACCGTGCCAAGATTTTTCACTAACTCCACATAAAAATCATTCTCCTTGATCCGCTCACATATATCTACCTTGAGGCTGAAACTGTTCTTAGAACGCATAGATTTTACGACATAATTCATCAGCATTATGATAAAGTATTTATAAAACAAGGCCAAGTCCTCATCGCTGTCGTATCCCATCTCTTTCATACAGCCGAGTGTGGATTTTTTGACGGCGAACAGGCTGTCTATATGATCGGGAGCATATTTTGCGGTGATGCTGTTTTCCCGCACCCTGTAGAAATACAAACCTTTGTTTAGGTAATAAAAGCTGTTCGATTTTACAAACAAAGGCAATAGCAGAAATAAATCGTTAGCCTTTAGAATGATTTCGTTTTCTCTTAGGTCGGTATCCGAAAACAGTGTGCTGTTAAATGATTTGTTCCACAGATTGTTTAGCCTATTCCCGCCTATTATAAACCTGAACAGCTCTCTTTTAGATTCTTCGTCAAACTCTCTGTCGCTGTTGTATAGCGGAACGCTCGGGGATCCCGACACAAGCCGATGGTTGAAGAGTATCATGTCATACGCCCTGCCGCCTATTATCCGCCGCAGAGATTCCAGCATATCGCTGCCGCAATAATCATCTGCATCTATAAAGATCACATAGTTGTCTTTTGATATGGTGACCTCTTTTACCCCGCTGCATCTCGCCGCATGAGCGCCGAGGTTGTCCTGGGTCTTGAAACACACTCTGTCGTCCTGTTGGCTGTAATATTCGCATATCTCTCTGCTTGAATCGGTAGAGCCGTCATCCACCAATATCAGCCTAAAATCCCGATAGGTCTGCCCCAACACAGAATCGATACACTCCTGCAAATATTTTTCTACATTATATACGGGGACTATGATAAAAAATCGTATGTTCATGTGCCGATTCCTCTCAATTTATAATACTTTCGTTGTTCGGTGGCGATGGCGAAGGGGGAGTCTTCCAGCTTTTTCCGCAGAGATGATATATGCACGGCGACCGTGCGGGTGTCCACGGCGGCGCCCGACCAAACGAGGGTGTAGAGTTCTTCGGCGGAGAACTGCCGCTCCATGCTGCGGACCAGGGTGAGCAGGAGTTCAAACTCCTTTGGTTTGAGCAGTAAATCCTTGTCGTAGAGGAACATCAGGCGTCTGCCGCAATCGACCGTGAGCGGTCCTATGGTAAAGACATCGGGAGCCGACCTCTCGATACGAACCCTGCGGAGCAGAGCCATGATCCGAGCCGACAGGGCATTGAGTTTATAGGGTTTGGTCATATACTCGTCACCCCCGGCCTTGAGAGCGCTGACGAGGGTGTCGTCTTCCTCAAGACAGGTGAGATATAGCACGGGAATGTCGTGCTGCTTGCGGATCTCGGCACAAAAGTCTATGCCGGAGCCATCGGGCAGCATAATATCCAGCACGATGAGGTTTATCTCACGGCTCCGGAGGATGCTGGAGCCGTCCTCCAAGGTGGAGGCAGTATAGACGGTATAGCCCTCTGATTCGAGGTATTCCTTGTTGGATTTGAGTATTTTTGCGTTGTCCTCAACCAAGAGTATCGTGTTCATCGGCCTTCTCCTTATATATAGGTAGGGTAAAACTCACGGTTGTGCCGTGATCGGGTTTGCTTGTAACAAATATCCTGCCGCCATGGGCATCGACAACCTTTTTGCAGATATACAGCCCCAATCCCGTTCCTGTCGACTTGCTCCCTGCAAAAAACCTCTCGAAGATATGCTCCTGCTGTTCGGGCGGTATTCCGATGCCCGTGTCCTCCACCGATACGGTCACACTGCCGTCATCCGAGACGGCCCTGACCGTGATTCTGCCGCCGTGGGTAAACCGCACGGCATTCTCGATCAGATTGACCATAACCCCCGGCAGATGATTCCGATCCGCCCTGACATAGGGCAGCTGATCGGGGAGTTCTACCGACAGGGTGTTGTTATGCTCGTCCGGCAGGTTAAAACAGGTTTGAACGGTATCGATTATCAGCCTGCGGAAATCTGTCGGCTCAAACTCCCACTCTATCCCCGATTCATCCAGCTTTGCCACCCTGAGCAGCTGTCCGACCTTAGACTTCAGCCTCTCCACCTCCGAAACGGCGATCTCCATCTTTTCCTGAATATAATCATCGGAGGAGTGCATGGCGGTAAGCTGCGACATATTTGATATAACGGTCAGGGGTGTCTTCATTTCGTGAGAAATATTTCCGAGCAGCTCTGTCTTGATCGAGTTGAGCCTCTCGAGCAGGGTGTTTTCGGCCGCAAGTCTCTGCTCATTCTCGGCCGCTCTGTTGTTGACCAAATACATAGCGACCATCTGTGTGAAGAGAAATATCAGCATACCAAAGGTAGAAAAGTTCCAAAAATACATAAACCGCAGTCCGAGCATATCAAACACACCACAGAACATAAAGGTGATCTGTCCGGCAAAGGAGACCGAGTGTTCCTTGCGGAAGGTCTTGATCCGCAATATGATCAGGGAAACATTGACCGCCATTACCGCAAAAACAAACAGGGTGTGTATAAGCAAAAACCGTGACACAATCGGTATAGGCAGGGCGGCGATCATAACCGTCAAAAACACGCTGAGGACAGATACGGCAATCGGAACCGCCTTTGGAATCCTGAATAACGATTGCGTAAAAAACGAATAACAGACGCAGATCAGGAGCAGCAGAACATGGTACCAAAAAAACTCGAGCTCATAGACCATATTCGGGAATAGCGGGAATGATATTTTCCAGTTTTGCGATACAAACAATCCGATGATAAGGGCAATAAGCGCAAACCACAGATTTGTTTTAACCGATGGCATGAACATAAAATATCCAAAATAAAATAAAGCGCAGGTCAAAAATATAATCACGGGAACCAGTCCGTAGATTGTATCCTGAAAAAGCTGTCTGCCTACCATCTCGTATTCGCCGATGTAGAATCCGTGGTATGCAGGATTATCCCGTATAACCCCCACTATGTGGAAGACTATTTCGATTTGACCCTCTTGAGGCCGAACCATGCTGCGGAATTGCGTAATATGATAGATGTTGTCTCCTTCGTTTTGCTCATCAATCCGCCCGATACTGTCGGTAAGCACCCCGTTTATATATATTCTCGATGCGTAGTCGGGACTTCTCCCGTAAATCATGTAGTCGTTTTCGGGCATAAGCATCTTTATTCGTACCGTGTTGTATTTTGCCGAGCCGTCCCAATGGCCGGGAGTAACGCCGTCAAGCTCGTTCGGAAGCAGGAGCCTGCCCGGATAAAACTCCGCCCCTATAGGATGAGCAATTGCCGAATCGAAGTCAAACTCCCTCAGGTCGGCAATGCCGCCGTCAGAACTAACATCTATATGCGGAACACCCGCTCCGAAATAGTGAAATAAAACCGAAACCGAGATAGTAATTATCAAAAAAAAGGCGGGGGCAAGGTTTTTGATGCGTTTTATTATGCGGTCTTTCATGGGAGTCTCCTTAATGTTTTTGTACCGAAACCAGTTTTGTATAACACCGCAGCGAGAATAGACCGTCTCGTGCTTCACCAAAGGCGTAATTCGACATATCAAAGCCATCCGAAATCTTGACAAGTCCGGTTTGCAAAAGCCTTTGCGACAGTTCTCCCTGTTCTTGTTTCCCGCAGAGCAGGGCGGCGGTCTGCAGATAGCCTTTGTACCGACGCAGATTTAATATATCGTCCCTCTTTAAAGGTTTGACCCAAATATTCCTGTACATGATCGAGGATTCAAGATTGCTGTCCGTACAAGCGGTTATACTGCAATTCTGCTCATTAAAAATGCGGACTTGGGTGTGTCGGTCTTGGATCTGCCGATGATAGTTCTGCAATGTGATTTTAGCCTCAATAAATAATTTTTCAGCGGCGTTAAAGACAAAGGGATTCTCCTTACAAACCTTTTCAAATACGGGCAGGAATCTTTCGCAAAAACCGTATATCTCATCCATATCGTCGGTGTCGACAAAAACACCCTGACATGAGCTGCAAAAAAGCTGATTGGTCAGACAGATATGCAGAGCAAGTTTTTCAAGCGATTCTTCGCTTGCACCCTCTTTTGTTGCATAGGCAAAGGAGATTTTATGACCCCATTCAATGATTTTCGTATTGGGGTCGGCTAATCTCCTAACGGCGCTGACCGCCTCATCCCCGCCCCAAACAATAACGGCATCGGCTGCCGTTGACAGTTTTTTTATGGCGTGAATATCCTTTGAGGAATAATCAAAAACATAGACATATTCACTAAGTGACGGTTCGATCCTAAACAATTCCTCCAACAGTGAAACGGTTATGCCGCCCTCTTCCTTTGGGAGTTTGACAATATTGATATTCCCTGTCAACAGCCCGTCCAGCAGGCTGATAAAGGGAAGTCCGTCTGCATTGCCCGCCGTTATGTGAAACAGCACGCCAAGCGGTGCGATTTTCTGAATAGCCGTTGCCTTACTGTGTGAATAGGTTAGCATTCTCGGCTTGTCATAATATTCACCGAGTTCGATTTTTAACCGTTCCCTGATAGCTTGAGCACTCAGCATTGTACCCATCTGCTTGATATACATATCTGCCAAGATCGGACTGACACCCAGCTGCGGCAGTTTTTTCACAATCTCAAGGTTGTCTATGTTTTTCACAATGCGGTCACAGGCGTTTATCAGCAAATCTATATTCGGCGGCGGCTTGCGGAGTGTATCCATAATCATTTCATCAATGTGTTCCAGAACATGATCACATTCTTCTGCACTTATAATTTTCCCATTTACAAAATTCATCCGATGCCACTCCGTCCCGCTATATATTTTTCAAAAATTCTGAAGCCGCCTGTGTGCAGGTCTTGACATTGGCAAGACCGACCCGTCCGATAATCTCAAAATACGGAGATTTGATTCCGCATCCGCATAGCTCGCCCTCTTTCAGCAGGGCAATGTCATCGGTAAGTATACTTCCGAACGGTGCGCTTGAAAGCAGAGGCGTAACCAGATTCAACAATCCTGGTCTACCGTTGGTCACAGGCTCCAGCGTTTTTACGTCACGGATTATCACTCGGCTGAAAACCGGAACATGAAAATGGTTGTTTTCGCAGGAAATATAGTTGATCGGATGCTCAGCGGTGCTGAAATGGTCTTTGAAATTCTGCGGTTTTATACCCAGTTTTTCATTTGCCATACGGAAGAGCTGATCCTTTGAAATTTCATCCGAAAAGAAGGTTTTCCAGCCGCCTCCGAGTAGTATTTTTGACCTTTTATGCAAATCAAGCCGAATATTTCTTTGATCCAGCTGATCTAAGAACATCTTAAAGTATGCGGGGAATCCTATAATCCTGATCGGGCTTTTTTGCATACCGAATTTTTGCAGGGCATCGATCAGACCCTCGATATTTATTTGATACTCTCCGTTCTCGAATATCAGCGCATATTCCGCTTTCTTGGCCGGAGCCATCAACATAACGCCCTTTAAGGCTTTTGCCATCGCTGTTTGATTAGACCTATGCGGCCGGTATCCGAGAATAATGTAATTTGCAGGCCGCAGTGAAAGCAGTCTGTGAAAGCGAAACACCTTTAAAAGCATCGAGATACCGCAAAGTCCCGAGCCAACATCAAACCCGCTGAGTGTCTTTTTCCCGCCTGTTCCGGATGAGGTTGTTTTTAATAGCAGTTTTTCATACGGCTTGCTCAACATAGTGTTGCTTTTGAGATAAGATGTAGGTAGAGGCGGGATTTTGTACAGATCATTTATACCGCTTATCATGTTGACATCAAAGCCGACACTCTCTAAAATGTCCTTGTACTCAGGGCAGTTTTTTATATGAAAAGCGATATTGGATTTCATCGCTTTTACAAATACATCGTCCGAAAGCGGTAGATTGTAAATATCCTTTGAGCGAAACAATCTTCCTCTGTATTTCATTAACCCTCACCTCTTCCTTTGCCGTAAAAACACTCTAAACCCGCTCAGTGAGCGGGTTTAGGTAATGGTGCGTCCGAGAGGAATCGAACCTCCACGGTTTCCCGCTGGATCCTAATGCTGTAGCGACCTCGGTGTAAGTATTCATATCGGGTAAACTGCTGCTATAAATTTATAATAACCGACATAACCGCCAGTTTCAGACGGCAAACTTACGACAATATAAGCTTCATCGTATTCTGCGGGATTTTTGTGACGATTGTCCGTAATACTGATATTTGCATATTGTCTCTTTTTATATGTAAATCGAGCTTTTATTCTTTTGTCATCCGGATATATTTTTAAATTTTGTGCTTTTATTAATAAAAGTGAATGGTCTACGCTTTGCCGTTCTATTTCGCTCAACACATAATTATTGTTGACGAAACAAAACGAATCACTGTCTGTGCCATATTCATCAACTACATCTTCAATCGTATATTTGCCGATTTTTCCAAGCAATCGTTCTAATTTCATATTTTCTTGCTGATATTTTATGGGGCAAGCTGTTGCGTCAATATTAATTACATCAAGGCAATCAAAAGTTCTGCAAGCACTATCTGATAAAGAATCGCCATCCATATCAGAAACAAGGCGAACCCACTCACCTTGCTCATTAAAACCGGCTACACAATTTCCAAAATTACCGTTATTCATCTTCTTTGCTGATTTGGTAAGAACAACAAACTTCATTTTATTACACTTTCTTCAAATGTGATGGACAATTAAATTTGGATCAGCTTCACGAATCATTTCTGCAATCAATCTGCGATGACATTTTTCCGCAGTCGTCTCGCTGCATAACAAGGCAACCTTTTTATGCGGCGTGAAACGGGTTACAAATCCGATGTGACATCCACGATCATTTATTAGTTTTTTATAGTGCTTTTCATATTCAGTCCAATTAATATCTTTGTGTTGATAAGCGGTTAATATTTCCTTTGTCGGAGCATATTCTTCACAATGATCATAATTGCAATTGCAAATTTCCTTGAGAAAATATTTAAGATCATCGCCTTTTGTAAATCCGGCAAGCTGGGACTTATTATTGAGGCGTATATCAATGAGCAAGTCGATATTCTTTTCTTTTAACAAAGAAAAGAACTCATTTGCTGTTTTCTTAGTAAATCCAATTGTATATATTGTCATGTTGAGACTCCTCAATATGGTAACCTATATCGGCGTTCCTTTTTTTATACGCTTCAGAAATCAAATTACTATCGCTCTTTCGTTCGTCAAATAGCGATAGTTGATCTCTGTCGGGGAAATATTTATTTAACAAACGATCCTCAATATCTACTTGTGATATAGGGTTTATATTCGGTAATAAATGAAGGACGGTATATCCGTTATCCTTAAAAGTTTTAGAAATCATTATTGATCTATGACAATCTATTGGGTCTTTCTCAGCACACATAAAAGCAAATATATAATCTTGTTTTAGACCGTTTTCTATCTTGTGATAGCCTTCATTAAAAACTTGTGAAGTAGTAAACTTTTCAAAATCAAGATAGCCCTGTGGCGTATAAAAACTTCGTTCCGGTTGCTGCGCTCCAAATTCTTTTGCGTAATTACGATAAAAAATATGTTTGGACTTTAATGTGTTTTCAAGTTGTTCTTTGTTAAATGCTGAAAAATAGGCTGAGAAAGGATTGCTGCGGACATCAATAAGAACATTGATGCCGTATTTCTTTAGTATGTCAACAAAATCATCGACATTAAAACCCGAATAACCTATGGTATACAATGTTTTAAGCACAGCAATCACCTCCCATTTAATCTTTGCATTTGCTATGCAAGTGTTTCAGAGCGATGGTGCGTCCGAGAGGAATCGAACCTCCACGGTTTCCCGCTGGATCCTAAATCCAGTGCGTCTGCCAGTTCCGCCACGGACGCATATTATATAAAACAGGTGGTTGTCACCCTATTTTATCATATCAAATTGTAAAAATCAATCTATTTTTTTACACAGAGGCAGCGATCTGATTGTTAATATTTTTCTATGGCTGTGTCATTTATAAATAATCCTTCAATGACATAACTTCCGTTTTTAATTTTGACTACGACATAAGCAGTCGAACCCTCTTCTGCAAGAACATTTCGCAAGCTGTCTTCTGCCAGCGGTGCTAATTTTTCATTCATATAATAACGTTCAAGGGTAAAGTTTTTCACGAAACCACGGTCTTTGGTTGTTTTATCAACTATTTGGGCTTCAACTACAAAGTCGTTTTCATCCTTATATAAAACATATGAATGTTTGCCCCATCTACTCAAATCATCAATCAGCGGACGAACAGCAACATATCTTCCCCGAAATGGGTCATATGGGTCAAAGCCGCCGATCTCGATTTTATAGGATTCTCCGGTTTTTAAAATATCGTAATAATTGAATATTAAGTATCCGGGAACCGCAATTAATATAATAAAATAAAATATGGTTAAACAGAATGTGAGTTTTTTCATTGTTGCCTCCATTTTTTATGTAAAAGAATGTTAGTAAACATAAACGCCGCACCGACTAAAATAAAAACTATTCCTCGTGCTAAAAGCTCCATATTTGCATCGAAAAAACGAGCTACGATTACACTGCAAATAATTAACAATCCGCTGTTTATGAGTTTTAAATTTAAGCGCTTGTTCCCTAAAAACATTAAATAAACACCTAATGCAACAAGCAAAACATTAGACCACAGCCAAAATAAGGGTAATCCAAGAATGATTGTTATCACAGTTGCATCCGCAACACTAAGGTCTTTAAATGAAAATTCTCGATTTAGAAGTCGTACAATCAGATAAGCTCCGAACGCAAGCGCGCATAGCAAGAAAAACCATACAGTTCCATTGTTATTTAAAATCATTATACCCGCACCCCTAAAGCTAAAAACAATATGGGTTATTACAACAGTTATAGCGGACACAAATGTCAACGGCATCATAGAATTTGGTTTAAAACGCTTTACAACAGCCTCGAAAGCAAGCAGAAACAACGGTATAATAAGGAATTTATAAGTAATGTAAAAATTAATGCCCGGTATTAGAAATATTGAAAAAGACAAAGCCGCTCCTGACAACATCGTCAAATAAAATAAAATGCCATTGCTTTGAGCTTTTTTAATTTCCCGAATCAGATATGGAATAAACAGTGCTAAATTCAAATAAGAAAACCATAACGGCATATCCCCGGATGCACCAATCCATATCATGCAAATTAAATATATCAATGTCGGTGCTTTTGCAGAACGTAAATATAACGCAGGTAAAAATAACAATATACACAGGCTAAGATATTCGGGGACAGTAGTTGGAATTTGAAAAACTTGTTCTATTAGAGCGATTGTAGCAAGAATTGAAAGAAATAATCCAAGTGTCGATGCTTCTCGAAAAGAAACTGAATCAGGCTTTTTGAACATATTGAAAGCCACCGCAGCTATAGCGATAAGCAACGGCAAAAACGCTACAACCGTTTTTGCCTCTCGTGAGATATTGTCCCAATTTGAGGCGAAAATCAGGATAGTACCCAAACCCAAAAGCAAGCTTCCTATTATAGAAAGCAATATCAACATTGGATTAATAGGGTTTTCTTTGCGGTAAAGTCTAATAATTTCCTCACGCTGTTCATTTGATATAATACCCCCGGATACCCAGCGGCTTGATTCTTTGATAATTTTCATAGTATCCCTTTCTTCCGCCGGGGTAACATCAGCAAAATCCAGTGCGTCTGCCAGTTCCGCCACGGACGCATATATTATATCTCCTGTCTCCAAAAACACTCGCCGTCGAGATTGATCTTACCACGGTATCCCTCAAGGTCGTTTTCGTATGAATCGTCCTCAAAATTTACGCAATAGCGGCATACATTGTTGACACAATCGAGGAGCCTTTCCTCATATTCTTCTTTGTCGAGAACCTGTATTTCAGCCTCTTCTATCTCCGGAATCAGCGAAAAATTAACATACACAACCTTTGTTTCTTCGCGTATAAAATACGGATAGACACAGTTGTCGTTTTCAAATCTGTAGAGCGGTATAAACTTGTTTCTCTGCGAATTAATATACTCGATGAATTGGTCTATTCTTTCAATACCTGCGGGAAATTGGTAAAACGCCCCGCAAATAAACATTGTATTCATACCTGTCTCCGTTTCTGAATGGCCGTTTTTTTAACGGCTATAACAAATAATAATAAATGCGCTTCCGTCTTTTACAGTGATTTCGCATTTGTCCTCGGCAAACTGATTGCTAACCCCCAAGGGGAGCGTGTTGGTCAGTTGGATGTCTTCAAGCGGGAATTTCAGTCCCTTTAGCGTAACCTTTGCAGTAGGACTGTCGGCTACAACAGAGATATACCTACCCTGTTTAGGCAGTTTGACGGTGGTGTTCTCGATGTAGATGACCCGCTCCTCGGCTCCGATTAGTTCGCACTCTCCGCCGTTTTTGTGGATATACGCCAACGTCTGGAGACTTGCGAGGGTGTGATCCAGCCGTCCTCCCAAAGCTCCGTAGATCAAGAAGGAGCGGTAGCCTCGTTCCATGCCGTATTTGACCGCCAGCAGAGTATCGGTATCGTCCTTGTCGCAGTCATACTCAAGCACAGGAATGTCCGAAATCTCACCCACAAGCGAATCAAAGTCGCCTATAATCAGCTCCGGTCTTAGTTCTAACAGGACTGCGTGACGGTATCCGTTGTCGGCGCAGATGAGCAAATCATCGGGATGCAGCTTGGATAAACGGGAATAATCAAAGTCCATAGCCGACAGTATAACACATCGTTTCATAAAAATCCATCCTTTTAGCAAAAAAAATCTTGACAAATTTATTATACTATAATATAATACCATGGCAGATAAAAATTTAATACAAAAAATCAGGGGTACTGCTGTAGGGGTGTTATCTTTACAGCGGTTGAGAGGAATGTTTTTGTTCCAACCCTTAGAACCTGAAGTGGATAATGCCATCGTAGGAAGATTTTATTTCTTTTTACCATGAGTATTTCTCATGGTTTTTTGTATTTTATGTTATCTGAACAATACTAAAAAAAGAAAGTAGGAAAAATCACATGGAAAAAACTAATGGAAAACTCGCAGAAAAACTATCCGAAAGCGGAGTGCTGCTGGCAATCGGGATCGCATTGTCCTATGCCCTGCCGTTCGGAGGAATGTGGCCTCAGGGAGGATCGGTAACCATATGCAGCACACTCCCGATAGTATGGCTGTCATACAAATACGGCGTGAAATGGGGATTACTGAGCGGATTCACCCATGCGCTGCTAAAGATTGCCATAGGGGGACTTGCCGAAGTTTTGGGCTGGGGAATGACCGTACCCGCAGTTGTAGGATCAATGTTCTTAGACTATGTCGTCGCATTCTCTATCATCGGAATTGCCGGAATCTTCCGCGGCAAATTCAACAACAACAGACCGCTTGAGATAGGATTGGGCTGCATATTGGGACTCACGCTCAGATTTGTATCCCATTTTATAGCGGGATGCCTGCTCTACTCCAGCTGGGCATGGGAGGGCTGGAGCGTTCCGACATACTCCGCCGCCTACAACAGCGGCTACATGGGCCCTGAGATCATACTCACAACCACAGCGGCAGTCATTCTGGTAAACCTCCCCGCATTCAAGAGTAACTTGGATTAATAACCGCGCAGGACTTCTGCGGCGGCGGCATTGTCGCTGACCCTGATTATTATAGACGCTTTTCCGGCAGGTCCAGTGTTAAAGGCATACATATATTCCACGCTGATACCATTGTCGGAAAGCAGTCTTACCGCCTTGGCGAATCCGCCCGGAACATCATCCACCTCAAGACCGATCACCTGGGTTACATTCATGGCAAGCCCCTTGCTGCGAAGAGCCTTCTCCGCCTTCTCAGGATCGTCCACTATCATTCGCAGTATCCCGAAATCGGTCGTGTCGCCTATCGAGACGGCCCGCAAATCAACATTCGCCTCCCCAAGAAGCTCGGTAATCTCGGCTAATCTGCCTGTCTTGTTTTCAATGAAAACGGAAATTTGGTTAATAAACATAATTCTACCTCCATAATTTTTGATTTTTTTCGTAACCACGAAACGCCCTCTCAGTCGGCGTTGCCGCCGACAGCTCTCCCAAAGGGAGAGCCAAGAGGGTCCTATACAAATTTTGTGTGACGCCTGTA
>Ga0099364_10009146_pt1 | contig 13791 bp, 12 predicted proteins | sample TergutTh196P3_FD_73070 | JGI IMG/M metagenome (GOLD analysis project Ga0099364, IMG submission 73070) | Microcerotermes parvus P3 segment gut microbial communities from Pointe-Noire, Republic of the Congo - Th196 P3 | ecosystem: Host-associated > Arthropoda: Insects > Digestive system > Gut ...
TAGGCCCTTTTAGGTGCGCATTTGCTTACATTGTTTAATTTACAAGGTACACGCCGCCTCGCTTAAGGGCGGACTCTTATCTTACCACGATATACCACGCGCTGTCAAGTTTTTTTCTTCTTTGCAATTGTTCTTTTTTGGGGCAATCCAAGGCGCGTCCACTCAGACGCGCCAGAGTAGCTTACCACACACACGTACCCCTTGTCAATACTTTTTTTAAATATTTTCATATAACTGTTTTTACTATGTGTAGGTTACACTTTGTTCTACCCCCAAAGCCCAGTCATTGCGGCTCCGAGACGTCCCCCTGCTGGTATAAGTGAGATTACGGGGTTTAGGCCTACAATGATTTAACGAAACGCTCTTGACTTCCCGACTGTTCCTGAAATCGCAGAGTTTATTATTGTCGTAGCCAGCGCAGCACCGCCCAGTCCGGCGGTTACTCCATATAGAATCATTTCGCCCAGCGTCAAGCTTGTGCCGGCGGTACTCCTCCGCTTTTGCAAGCAGCATATCGCGTCTGCCAAAGCCTCTGCAGATGTGTATCGCTCCGATGGTTCCGGCTGCATTGACTTTTCGATTATACGTATAAGTGCTGCGTTAAAGCGTCCGAGCTTTGATATTGCGGTAACTTCCTGCGCTCGCTCATGCGGACGCTTGCCTGTTAAAATATGATAGATTGCCGCACCGAGGCTGTATATGTCTGAGCGCCTCCAATCAATGCCGTCTACCTTCATTCTGCACTGTGCATTTACGACTGGGAGCTGCATTGCCCGACTTTTTTTGATCCACTCGTAAGTCTCGTATTGCTCCGGCGAAGCGTATCCAAGACTGCGGCTGAGAAATCGAACTGAGTTACCTCTAACAAACGCGGCGTTGAAATCGACAAGACACACATCCCCGTCCGGCGTCAGCATTATATTAGAGGGCTTAATATCGCGATGACAGATGTTTTGGCCATGGAGCGCTTCCAGCGCGGACGCAAGCTGTGCATACCACTTGATAACCTCGGATTGAGTAAAATTACGCCCGCGCCCCAACAGCCTGTCGAAGCTCTCGCCTTCGATATATTCCATAACGGTAAGAGCGCGGCCACCTTCTTCCAGATAGTCGTATACTTGAGGCAGGTATGGACTTTTAACATTTTTCAAAGCTTCTACTTCGTTGCGACGTGCTCCAACACCGGCGGAAGAACCACATTTGAATTCTTTGATTACGACATACTTTTGCAACCGCATATGCCATGCCTTGTAAACAGCACCACCGCCGCCGGCACCGAGGCGGGACTCAATGCAAAGTGATTCGTCAATCACGGTCGGCGTATTCATTGTTCCCATACATAGTCCGCGCCGCAATTTCCAAAAGACACGCGGCAACCCGGTTGTAATTTGCAAGGTGTATTTGGCGGAAGTTTTTGTCCGTCAAAATATGTACCTGCGCTCGACGACAGGTCAATGATGCTATACCCGTCCGAGCACCGTTCAACAGCGGCATGGCGTCGGCTGACTGCCTTTGTCTTACTTGCAAACTCGAAATTCGACTGTTGCCTGCCAGCGGCAGAATCGTAGCGTCCCACAGTAAAAATCTCGCCTTCATCTATCGCGATGTCTATGCCCTGCGGCAAGGCTGCATTGCCTACTAGCCGGAACCATGCTCCGTTTGTTTCATATGATATGTTTTGCGTTATGTCCGCAGTCTCCGGTGCATACACCTGCGAAGCATACTTAAATGGCTTCGGTTCCTGCCGCACCGGCACGCCATCTGCAACTGACTGCGCCACGCTGTCGGATCCTATATCTACCTCCCGCTTTGCATCCTTCTTCTTTCTAAAAAAACCACTTCTCTTTTTATGGCTCCTTTGCGGCTTTTCTTCTTTCTGCCGGGAAACACCCTTTTCTTCCTTACTTTCTTTTCCCTTTTTCACCGGCTTCATGTCTGTGGAAATATCAATAACGATTTCTCCGGAATCACCCGCCGTATCTTCCGTGCGTTGCGGAATATGCAACTCCGGCAATGGCGCAGCGTCCTGTTTCGTGATGACCTGCTCCGGCACAAAGAGCGATTTTGACTCGTAATCAGCGCATTGTGTCGTCGCAACTTGAACACATAGTTCGGAATCGCTCAGGGCTGTGGACGTTTTTAGCATCTGTAAAAATGCTTTTGGCTTAAAATCCACCATTAGCGCGCGCAGTACCTTGTTTTCCAGTTGTGCGTCCGTTACCGTTATCTGTTTAGAGAAATCCGCGGCCATTTCCCTGAGATCACAATAGTCAGAGCAATCCCGGATGGATGGAACATATATGTAGCTCACTGAGTTTCCAGCCTTGCTGCAATATAGATGTTTTATATCCAAAACAAACGAATAAGGCCTTAAAAACCAATCTCCGCACTCAACCAAGGGGCTCAGCGCACCCGCCCAAAGTTGAGTGTATTCTTTTGGGTTTCGCTCGCCGGCAAGGTATTGCAGCTTACACTGTGTCCCTATCTGATATACGAACTCAATTTGGTCGTCAACGATTCGATGTCGAAACGGGAGAATAAAGTCCGGTTTGTCCCGCTGTATCGTGTATAATGCTTTTCGATCCAAATCACCCTCCGGCATCTTTACAATCAATACCGCTCCCGATAACATGTCGCTTTTGTTTTGTATTTCGTACGTCATATGCCCACCTCTTTCTTGTATTCCAACAATGTGATAAACTGCCATCCGCGCTCCGTCAAAACCGGAGCACTTCCGTTTGAGAAACTCTTTGCGCCGTGAAACACTGTTTCTATCACTATATCGCCATATAAACTGATATATCCCCAGTATTCCCCTTGCTTAACCGCAGCCAAGTGCTGCCCGAATGATAGTGCATCGTCAAATTTAAAATCAACAACTACCGTTCCTGTAGTATCCGTAAATCCCCATTTACCATTTCTCTTAACAGCGGCATATCCTTCACCGGAGAACGGCCTTGCGTTTTCGTATGCGTCTCCAACCTGCACCCCCCCGACTAGTAGGTATACCACGCCGTCTCTTCGTACAAATACGGCCCCTTGAGCGTAACAACGACCAAGCTCATCTTGTATTATCTCATCATATTCAGCCGGGATCAGCCAATTAAGCGATAAATCTATAACACCCCATTTGTTATCCATCTTCGCAGCTGCATACCCTTCGGAGTACATGCCCAGCTGCTCGAAAGAGGTAGCTCCGATTTCAAACTCGCCTGTCGCCCGCCGCCAACTGCCTTCAATTAAGAGCGGGATTCGATCATTAGCGAAATTTCCAAAGTCCGCAGCAGCTTCGCGCAGTCTTGCGACGCGATTATTGTCAAGGTTGACAGCGTAGATTTCATTATCCTTTTTCACGATTAACCGATCGCCGCTGTACGTACTTATTTGCTCGTATTCACAAGGTATACGCAAAACACCATCGGAACTCGCGAGTCCCCAAAGCCCGTCCCGCCGTACCCCTACTGTTTTGCCGTATATAGCCGACACTTCTTCATAATAAGTGCGGTTTACCTCATAGGCATAGCGGTTTTGCTCGTATAGTGTAATCAACAGTTCGCTTCCGGTTTTCTCGATACCGGTTTTCAACACTCCCAGCGCATCAATGGTTTTTGAAATGCTTAAGTAATAATTGGCGGCCTCGGCGAATACGCCCGCATGCGCGTCGGCACGACTCATCTGCGTTTCGAGCAAGTTTGTGTATTTTCTTTTATACCCCCTAGTGTCGATTAGTGCGAGGTATGCTTTTTTAAGCTCTTCCTCCGCCGCCCCTGTGAGCGGCGCGTTATAGCCTGCGGCTTCTTCCAGCAGCGGCACTGCACGTAGATATACTTCGTCATTTATGAAAGCAAAGGCCTGTTCCATCAGATCTTTTTGCTTTTCAGCGTCTGATCTTGAGTTCACTACAATGAGCCATGAAATAAACAGCAACGAACAGCAGCAGATACCGATTAAAATACGTTTTGCACGTTTCAATTATAATTCCCCCTACGATAAGAACACTGTTGCCAGAATGCCTGCGTATAGGAAAGGCGCCAGGGGTATCGAGTCTTTGCGCCCTATCTTTTTTAGCAGTATCAGTATCAATCCGGTGAGCGAGGCGAGAACTGTCCCGCAAAGCATCGCGGGAAGAACACCGCCAAATCCGAGGAACAGACCCACAACCGCCATGAACTTGACATCACCCCCGCCGAGCCCTTTTCGGCTGATCAGGTAAACCAGCAGAAACATCCCGCCGCCGAGCGCAAATCCAAGAGCAGAGTCAACGAGCATCCTGATTGCCGTATCCGTATCAAAAAACAGCTTGGGCGTCATGATCAAGACCCACGATGTCAGCATTGCCAGTATCAGGTTGTTCGGTATCTTCTTAGATTTCAAGTCTGACACCGAAGCGTGATAACCGCATATTATGAGCATCTCATACATCAGTATAATGAATGGTTCTGTTCGCTCCCCACGTAAGATAAGCAAAGCAGCTCCGATTATCGGGATTCCTATATATGGCAATACAGGATATAGTTTAGCTTTTGTCATCACCGGTAACCCGCCCCGCTCCCATTTAGCCATGCTTTAGTCACGGCTGTCTGTGTTATCCTGAGTGTCGGACTGAAAGGCAAACGCAGCCCTCCAAATGTATACAAAATTTCGTACTCAACCACAAGCTTGACATTGCCGTTGCTGTCTATCAGAACGCTGTTGCCCAACCCAAAGTTTCTGAAATCGTGAAATTCCAAGGCTTCAAGACCAACCGCGCCTGTATGCCTGTTTACAACTCCCGCGCTTCTTAAGTATGCGTCGCCGGTCATATCCGCGCTTGCGAGATATCTACCGACAAGCGGACGCGCAAGTTCTTCGAATACTTTGTTTCGCAATTCGTCCAATCCGTAATTCATCAAAAGCCCGAGCGCAGCCGCCGGGTCGCCTGCCGTTTCTTCCCCCCATCCAAACACGCGGGTCATGGCGCCTGCGCCGCCTTCCGCAGCACCGCTGATGCCCGATATTGAGTCAAGGCCGTTTAGAACCGAGTTAACATTGTTCTTCATAGCACCCGCCTCACCGGCGACTCTTGACGCTTTATCGGAAAGCGCAGTCATGTCATTTGCGACACCAAGAACTTCGAGCGTATAGCTATACACCGACAAAGTGTTCGCCGCCTGCGTAAGCGCGTAATGCACCCGCGCCTGCAAGGTTACGATGTTCACCAAGCTTATTATAGATACGACCAGCAGCACAAAAGGAATAAAGGCCCCAACAGTCTCCACAACTACATAACCGCTCTCATCGCCATGCAACTTCCGTTTCCTATACCCCATTCCCAACCCTCCTTTCAAAATCCGCGCATTCCCTACGCCCCACGTCTCCTGAGCCCTGTCTCCTGAGCCCCGAGATTCCTTGCGCGACCCGCAGGCCGCTAGTACCCCCTATACTCGGTTGCGGTTATAGGGAAGGTTTCCGGAGGAATTACGCCGTCTACCCCCCGCTGAGCAAAAAGCATGGACAGAAACAACATCCGCATGTTGACTGTCGTTGTTATGCTGAAATCTGTTTTCATATTTCTGAGCATGAACCTGTTGCTGTCCTCCAGCGCTTCGGCCATTTTTGCCTCGTTCGCGTTTACATTATGCTTATAATTTATGACATTCCATTCGATTAGATCTCCTGTACGTTCAGCAAATTCGGCACCGGCATTCTCTTCGAAAATTGATTTTGCAACTAAGAAAAACAGCATGTAGTTTGAGTACGACAGACCTTTGTCGCTGTTAAACACTGACCCGTTAACAGTTCCATCCGCTACAACCCTGCTTATTGCAGCCTTCACTCCGCTTGGGCTGCACACCCATTCGCCTGCGGCTGCTTTTTTGAAAATGGGCACTTTATGCCCAGAGCGCAGCGCTGCTATATCGATCAGCGTTTCCGCAGCCGCAAACGCCGCCCGCGCGAGTTCTCCCAGTATTAAAGCCAGAGGCGGGCACCATGCAAATGCCGTCTTGATACTTGTTACTATCATAGTCACTTCTGTTACACTGAAAACCGTTATATAGTTACAAACCAACCGCACAAGAAACAATAGTCTCGTGACTGCACTGAGGTTCTCTCCTGCATCTTTGCTGCCATGGTATAGATATTCCCATTCCGATTGGAAAAAATAATTGACTCTCGGGCTTATCGGCACGCCTGTTATCGACTTGGGGAAAGCTATTCCGCTCAGGTCATCTTTCGTTTTTCCAAGGCTATCGGGTCTCGTTGTCGTATAGTTTGAAAACATGGATGTGCTGTACGTCAGAAGCAGTATGTGGTCAACAGCTTCCCCCAGCTTTCTCTGCGGATCCTCGATAAATTTAACCACATTATTCCCGAGTGCGCTGGGAATCAGGGATATAATATCCAGTATGCCTAATCTTTCAGGGTCCGGAGTCTCGATATCTTCTATATACATTGCGCCAAGCGGATTGTTTGTCAACCCCGTGAACGCCGTGTCTATAAGCTTCAAAAGCGAGTCTATAATGCCACGCTGCTTCGCTTCGGCATCTTCGCCTTCCGCATCTTCTTGATCAGGATATAACTTGACGGGATCAAGCTGCGGTTGATTCATCATTTCGGTCAGAACTTTGAAAAACTCGGCATTCTCGCCGGGATGCTCGGCAAACTTCAAAAAAACCGGAGGCATGCTGTAGGTAACGCTATTTTCCGGAAAACCCGCGAAATGCGCTGCCCTGCTGCTCGCAGCTGAAACTGATTCTAAAATCGCGAATCCCGCAGTTGATGCAAGACTTGCCAGCTGCGCGCGCGTGAGACTCCCGGCGGATGGGTTGGCAGAGTTTCTGTAACTCACACCGTCGAGCATTGGTTTGAAGATATTATCTATATAGTTATAGCCCCCATTGCGATATGCATTACCCATAGACGTAATATTGTCCCATTTCAATAGATCGCGGTAACGCTCAATTAGGGACATCGGCGGTGTTCCATATCTTTCAGTGAGCCCTTTTCTTAACTCTTCAGTGCATTCACCGCTAGCCAGTTTGCGCTCAAGCTCGTCGACTTTCCGTGACAACTCTGCGTGCATGGCATCAAGTTCGCGCGCTATGCTAACTACAGCATCAAATTTCGGCTTGAAATTATCACCATTTTGCTTTGCGCTCTCAATGAGCGAATTCAGCCCGGTATCTCCTGTACTATATGTCCGCCAAGCTCCGTCCGACCAATTGCTGCCCCGCTTCCCGCCGATGGTCAGCGCTCTGATGTTACCAAGAATCGCTGTGTACTTTGCGGCATAGTCATTTTTTTGGCGCACATACTCATCATACCCCCCGCCGCCTTCACCGTACCCTGAATATGATAAACTCTCCCAATCCTCATAGCACTTTCTTAATTCAATAAATTGTTCGCGTATCAGTTTAAGATGAGATGATATAGTGCCAAAATGACTCCCGGATATCCCGCCGATCGGTAGAAGGCACTTGTCTGCGGCTACAATCGCATCGTAAAGTTCCTTGTACTTGTCATACAAATCTGCGATATCAGAGTCTATAGCTGTTTTGTCTTCGATTACTTCTCTGTCTGCTTTTACATTATTGTTGTCCAACGCTTCGAGTATATCTTTTACTATTATTACAGGTCCGCGGAATTTCATGTATTCTTCAATTTGCCGACGAAGGACTTGCTCATTTTCAAGATTCATGTCGCCATAAAAGTATGGTTCTTCAAGCGATATGTCAGAGCCATAGAATACCTGCAGCGTACCAAGCCCTCTGTCCTGAGCAGGCTCTCCGAATACCGAAACCCTTATGTAGTCGTCAAGGAGTTGTCCCAGTATCGGATCGTCCTGCGCAACTCCAAACAATCCATACAGGTCGTAAAGCAGCGCGTTATACTGTGTAAGTACAGAGTTAGCCGCCAGCTGATTGGCATCCTGCAGCACGCTGCGCGCTGTGTGTATCCGCGCCAAATCAACAGCAGTTCCGCTGATCAGTATTGCTGGTATGAGTAGTAGGGTAACGAACACTGTTACCGCACCTTTTGCATCTTTGAATAATCTACGCATAGTTTACTCCTTACCACCCGAAAATCGATGCGACTGTTCCCCAATAAGAGCTAATTGTGCCGCCTATGTCGGTCAAGCCAAATTTTGCGCTGATATACTCAATAAAATCAACCGCCATATCTATGTTTCGGATAAATTCATCCCCATTTTGCACCACAGCCGTCGATGTCACTTTTATTGTCATTGATTCCGGGAACCCTATGATGGATAGATTGATCGGTATCGCGAACTCGCGCGCAGCCGTCACAACTACTTCTTTGTGGACCAACTGATTAACGATATAGCATTCCACAGCCAGTTCCCCCGCTTTTGAGCTGATCCCCCGGTTTTCAATATCGATAACGATATCCTCGCTCCGTGACTCCATATCGTCTATGCCGGAAAATAGCGCAGCATATATGCCGGGCAGCTGATTCTTGTCGGTTTCCCAGTAATACGACATAGAGCTTTCGTCGAACCGCAGCCATGTATCACTTTTTTCCACGGCCAAGGTTGTGGCTGCGTATTGGGTCGCTTGCTGCAAGGCTGCTTGGATAGGGAGATATATCGCAAGCAAGACGAGCGCGGCAAAAATCATGATCATTATGGGAAAGAGTATGGCCGCTTCCACCACGGCATCTCCCCTGGTATCTCTAATAATCGGCAAAACAGCCACCTCTTTCCTTTTTCCTCTCTTCTCTCTCCTGTCTACCTACCTAACCCTCTTCTAAGAAATCGTTGCTGCCTGACCCGTTATGTTTTCCCACAATTCGGCAAGCCAACCGCTAAGGAATCCCCAAATCAGCACTATTGCCAAAACTGCAATCAGAATCAGCAGTATTGCCACAACCACTCCGGATAACCCTCTTTCATCTCTCCTTAATTCCCTGATAAAACCTGTGAATGCAAGTTGTATCGCCAGTGGAAATGCGGATATTTTTCGCAACATAGATAACCCTCCCTTCATATATTAACTATATCCCTGAAAAGTTCATGGCAACCGGCACCATGAGCATTATTAGGATCGCGATAAATAGAAGCATCGTTGGGATCATTAGTTTTGAATTTGCCTTTTCTGCGTCGCGCTTTGCCGTTCGTCGGCGCTCCTGCCATGCTTCACGCGCCATGTTCTTCAGAAGTCTGCCAATTTCAGCGTTGCCCTTGGACATGTTTTGCATTATAGCTGATGCCAGCTTTGCGGTTTCTTTAGTATTGCAGCGGTTTATGAAGTTGCCGTAAGCTACCTCCGGGCTGACAAGGTTATCAAGCTCCTCGGCGGTTTTCCTCATTTCCTGATATAAATCTGATTCCTGACTGTATGCCGTTTCTTTCCAGGCTCTGTCCATAATCATTCCGGATGTCACAAGCAAAGCGAGCTTTGATACTACGTTAGGAAATTGTTTACTGATTGCAACGCGGCGTTTTTTCACCTTGTCACATAGCTCATCATACATGGCGTAGACCAAGACCAATATCAATATACTGCCAATCCCTATAATCGCCATACCGGCTGTCGCACTGCCCAGCCCCAGGAGCAGTACGCCGAGCGTGAGCGTTATTGCAATGCCGATCAGTGGGTAGGATAACAATCTTGCAAGCAACTGTTTTGTCTTGTTGGTAGCATGCTTTTTACCATATAGTTCATAGCTTTTCGTTATTATTGCTTTGTTAATGCTTCCCTTCCCGATTGCTTCAAACTCTCTTTGTAAAACATAGCCCGGCATTGAAAACACGCTTAAGCTGCTGAGATCTCCTTCTTGCAGGCGCTGACCCTCACTGACAAGCTTTTTAATCTCTTTTGACGAATCATTGGAAAATAAACGCATTCCTATAGCGGCGGCACCGCGATATCTCATCTGTTTTTCACGCTTTACTTTATCCTTAAATCTAAGCTTGTCTGCAGCGGCCATATTGTCAAAGACTTTGCTATACGCGGCTGAGACCCAATCCTCCCTTGTCACGCGTCCCAACAGTATTAGCCACACAGTCATCAGCGCCGTGACGAAAACCATAATTATAATTAGCATAGCAAACCCCCACGGAAATAATTAACAACTAACATACACCTAACCTCTGACCTTATGACCCCTGATCCCTGCATCTATAGCTTTACGTTACTGAATTTTTTTGCCATTACGTAGCTTAGTAAGAATACGACCAAGCCTCCGGTGGACACGACGCGCCCTGCTCCGGTCGTGTATATTGCATCCATGAACCCGGCGCCTGCGTACCCGATCACCCCTAAGATGACAAGCGGCATGAACAGCATGATATTGAGTTCGGCTTTCGCGGCGGTTAGTAATGTGTCAATTTCCATCTCAATTTCCATTTTATCTGCGATTATCTGCTGGGTTTCGCGTACGATCTCATCTTCTCTGCCGGACTTACCTTCAATCGTAGCGTATATTGAGGCAAAACTGGCAATGTCATCAAGTCCGCTGCGCTCCGCCATATCTGAAAACGCTTCAGACATCGGCACAGCGTTGTTGAACCTACCTACGATAATGTCAAGCTCAACAATGATGTCACAATCTTCCGGATATACGAGAATCAAATCCTCCCTCGCGCTTTGCAGAGCTTTAACAAGCGGATTACCAGCCCGCATTGAAACCGAGACTGCTTCAAGCAGGTCGAAGAATTGAACGCGGAGTCTCGTCGTGCGTTTTTTCACCGCTTCCCGCGCCGATGTAAATATGTAGACGACTCCAAATACAACGCCTCCCGTGAGTGCAAGCGGTATGACCTTGTAGAAAATGAATAGCACTGCGGCTCCGGCTAAAAACCCTATCAGAAATTTTAAAAAGTAGTCAGCTGCGCCGAACGGGCTCTGCGTGTAATCAGGTACAACAATCTTTCTGGTTTTGGCTGGCTTCCATGCTCGCGGCGCAGCTATATCTCCCCCGTTTGGTTTGTTCCCCATATCAATCACTCAAGCCTCCTCGTTCCACTTTCCCATTCATCTCTCCGCCCTTACAGCTAAGAGAAGCCGCAGGCATCGATTCCGGCGTTTTCCAGTTTCTGTTTATTTCTCATGGGATTTGACGTTCGCACAAGCTTTCCTATGACTTTGTTTTTTGTACTATCCGCCGATTCACGGAATTCATAGAGCGAGTTGAGCGTGATTTGCCTGCTATTGCCGTCATATCCGACGACTTCAACTATTTCCATGGTTTTTCGGCTCTTGTCCCGCAAGCGCGATAGATGGATGATTATATCGACTGCCGATGCTATCTGCTGGCGGATCGCCTCAAGTGGCAAGCCTTCCGCACCTTGAAGAACCATAGTTTCCAACCGGCTAAGTATGTCGAATGTGGAGTTAGCGTGACCGGTGGATAGCGAGCCGTCATGTCCGGTATTCATCGCTTGCAACATGTCAAGCGCTTCCGCACCGCGCACCTCGCCCACAACGATGCGTTCCGGACGCATGCGCAAGGCGGACTTGATGAGATCGCGTATCGTAATTCCCCCTTTGCCGTCCGCGCCGGCGTTACGCGTCTCAAGCCGTACCAGATTGTCAATGTTTTTTATTTGAAGCTCTGCGGAATCTTCAATCGTTATGATGCGCTCATCATTAGGGATGAAATTTGACAAGGCATTTAGAAACGTCGTCTTTCCGCTGCCCGTTCCGCCGCTGACGAAAATATTGTATTTTGCGACCACCAGCAGTCTGAGAATTTCCGCGACCTCCGGCGTTATTGAACCGTATGCGATCAGCTTTTCAACCGTCATAGCCTCTTTAGGGAATCGGCGTATTGTTACGATTGGGCCGTTAAGCGCCACGGGGAGCATTACTACGTTTACGCGAGAACCGTCCTCGAGGCGGAAATCCACTATAGGCTCGCTTTCGTTAACTGCGCGCCCCGCTCTTGAAACAAATTTTGTTATGATTATCTCAAGTTCGCGCCGGCTTTCAAATTGGCTGTCCAGTTTGAATAACTTGCCGCTCTTTTCGACGAAGATATCCTTGTGACCATTTATCATGACTTCGGTCACGCTTGGGTCAGCTAATATGTCCCATAGCACGCCTAAACCGCGTATCGACTCAAAAGCGCCAACAGTTATGAGCCGTTTCTCTTTATAATTCATGGAAGATAAATCAAGAAACTCTTCCGGCAGACCGACCCTTGCACTCTCTATTTTATCGTCAAGCGATTGGGCGATAATACTCTTTAGCTGGTCGTTGCTGAGATTAGTGAGGTCTGCATGGTCTTGCATTTCCGATTTCAACTGACCTATTAGTGCGTTGCGCGTCTGCTCCGTCATATCAAACACCAAAATCAATGCCGGACAGCGTTTTATATACTGTCGCCGCGTCAGATGATTGCACAAATGGGAAATAAATAACCTCGTTGACGAGCGGGTCGCCGACTGTGGCGCCTCTGTTTGCGACCAAAGTCGTCTTTCCTTTTACGCGTTGAAAAATGCTGTGCTGGGATACAAACTGGGAAAGCTTTATCTGCGCAGTTTGAGCCGGGTCTGTTACAAGGAGAATCCTATCCGCGAGTTCAAGCACTTTCCGCGTACGCTCGTCGCACACGCAGGACATATCTATCACCAGTTCATCCGTCAGCCCACCACAGGCCTCAACCAGCACCGCAATATTTTCGATGGTCAAAATGTTCATATCATCGAAATTCTCAGGACGGCAGAAATATGATATTTCACTTTCGCTGTCCTGCTTCATGATGCTCCTGATAAGCATTTTGATATTACCTTCACCGGTTTCAAGCAGTTCAAAAACAGCGCTTATGCTTCTGCCTGCCTCGCCGAAATACGCGTGTACGCTCGAAAAAGACTCCAAGTCCAAGTATAATACCTGCTTTCCGCATGCCACCCTGTTTGATGCGTAGGCAAGCGCGACCGTTGTCTTCCCGACGCCGCCAACAGGCGACCATACGGCAGTAATTTGCGCTTTTTTTGATTCTAACCCCCGCACGTTCGTTTGTTCTTTTGCACACAGTTCCAGTACACTACTAACCATTGATGAAATACGCTGATATTTGCGTACTGTCTTGATCTCCCCAGGAAGAAGTGGAATGACCTCTTCATCCGACCACAGAAGCAGCGGTAAATGTACTGATTGCAAATCCGCATTTTCTATCGCGGATACATCAAACAGGGCAACATCGAATTTTCGCGCGGCTAAATGCTCATGCAAGTGCTCCGGCGCACTGCACACACTTACATCAAATACATCCGCGTGGTACTCAGCCAGAATATTTGACAGATGATCAGTATAATCACAGTCGCTTGCCGCAATGAGAAGCTGGATTTTCATACGCCCCCCGCCTTTCAGATATTTTTTGCAAAATGGATATTTATGCACTATTTTCCCGTATCATAAATACGCTGAAAATCGAATGCGCATTAACAAAATGTTCAAATCTTGAGTTGCAGTATATAGCTGCATATTGCGCTAGTCAATTACAATTACTCAATGATTGTGTAATATTTTGTATCTATTCTTCACTTTTTTAGTATCGTCAAATTGACATTGTTTTTCATCATCCAGATATCGCTTTTGTATAATATGCGCAGTTTTATTCATATATTATGTATAATAATTTAACAATAAAAATCGACTCAGTCTCAGTGAGCCGATTTCCGGAAAAGGGCAGCGCAATTGCTTGAATCGTAACTGCTCAGAATCGGCGAGGATGGCTGTTTCATCTCACGCAAAGCGCAACCAAGGACGGTGGAGCGCTCGCGAATTGGCGCATGGATGCGCCACTGAGCGATTGCGGGCGATGAAATAGCCGTCCGAGCGCAAG
>Ga0099364_10009147_pt1 | contig 13789 bp, 9 predicted proteins | sample TergutTh196P3_FD_73070 | JGI IMG/M metagenome (GOLD analysis project Ga0099364, IMG submission 73070) | Microcerotermes parvus P3 segment gut microbial communities from Pointe-Noire, Republic of the Congo - Th196 P3 | ecosystem: Host-associated > Arthropoda: Insects > Digestive system > Gut ...
GGTTGTTTCTGTTCACGCAAAGCGTAACCAAGGAAGGTGGAGCGCTCGCGAATTGGCGCATGGAAGCGCCACTGAGCGATTGCGGGAACAGAAATAACCATCCGAGCGCAAGGTTCGCAGCAGTTACAGCCGCGTTATGAAAGATACTTGCGCAGCTTTTCAAGTATCATGTCAATATCAAGCGGTTTACCTAAATGATCGTCCATGCCTGCTGCATGACACGCTTCAATATCATCCTTAAAGACATTCGCGGTTAAGGCTATGATTGGCAACTTTTCACGCTGATGCTCAGGCAGGGCGCGTATACAGCGAGCTGCTTCAAGGCCGTCCATCTGAGGCATTTGAACGTCCATGATCACTATGTCGTATTCATCAGGCGCCGCCTCCACCATGTCAAGCGCTTCCTTGCCGTGTTCAGCACAGTCGATAATCAGCCCTGTATCTTCCAATAAAGCCATAAATATTTCACGATTGATATCAATATCCTCAGCAAGCAAAAGCCTCTTGCCCTCAAATTCACCGACATTTCCTGCATGTTTCTCACTGATATTGCCTGAACCCAAGCACTCATTCAAGCAATCAATAATCATTGACGACATCAACGGCTTAATAAGGCACCTGTTTACACCCGCGCTATACGCTTCATCTTTGATTTGCTCCCAATCAAGTGCCGTGATCATTATTACCACGGAAGGCCTGTTTCCCGCGCGTGACTTGATTCTCCTGGTCAGCTCTATGCCATCCATGCCGGGCATTTGCCAGTCGACAAAATACACGTCATACATACCGCAGTCCTCAATGATCCGGCAGGCTTCAAAACCATCGGAAGCCACATCGCATTTTATATCAAGAGGCTTAAATATGTCTATGAACTGCTCGCGTATTTCGCTCACGTCGTCAACAGCCATAATTTTAACGGTTTCCCAATTGACGCCGGGCGCAAGCAGCGAGCGCGACTCTTTTATACCGCGCGGTGCCTTGATATTGAAAATGAACTTCGCGCCTTTACCAAGTTCCGATTCGACCCTTATCCTGCCTCCCATGAGCTCAACTATCCGCTGCGAGATAACAAGCCCCAAGCCGGTACCGCCATATACGCGGCTTATTCCGCTTTCCGCCTGTTCAAATGCCAAAAACAGCTTCTCTTGCTGATCGGCGGAAATGCCTATGCCATTGTCGGTTATTTCAATGCCAATCTCGCAGATGCCATCGGTTTCCCCGATCAGTACTGCGTCAATCTGGATATCGCCGCTCTCAGGCGTGAACTTTACGGCGTTTGATAAAAGGTTTGTCAGCACCTGCGCCAACCTTTGGTCATCACCGATAAGGAAGCGAGGTATATTGTCGTCGATATTCACGGTGAGCTTCTGTTGTTTTTCAAATACGCGGAAATTTATCACCGTCATCACTTTTTGCAGCATTCTTTCAAAATTAAACTCGACATGAGACAGCTCAAGCTTGTTCGCTTCAATCTTTGCCATGTCGAGCACATCGTTTATTATGCCAAGCAGATGCGACGATGCATCCTCAATCTTATCAAACGCATAGTCTTTTTGCTCTGTATCCTTGCCTCTTTTACCGATTGATGTCATGCCTATAATCGCACTGAGCGGCGTACGGATCTCATGGCTCATATTGGACAGAAAATCACCTTTTGCCTTGCTTGCCTCTTCCGCTTTGTTTTTGGCGTCCGTAATGTCTGTAACATCATTCCAGTTGATAACTACGCCGTTTACGTTTTTATCTGTCATTGGGGTATTAGTGACGCGGTATACTCGCTCTTCGCCATTTCCGTCTATATCCGCGACTACGTCATGGCGCGAGGTTTCGTCCTGCCCCACGGCAATTGAGAGCATATTCGTAAGCTGTTTGAATAACTCGCTGTCGGCGAAAAGCCCGTAAATGTCCAAGATGTTTCGATTTTCGATGGTTTCAAAATGCTCCGTGCCAAGTTCGTGCAAAAACGAGTCCGAACAGTAAGCAATGTTTAAATGGCTATCAACCAGAATCAGGAAATCTACGCTGTTTTTCATCAAGTGCGTAAGGAAAATTTGATGTTTCTCATTCTCGCTGACGAGCGTACGAAACATGCTCATTTTTACGCTAAAGTTGTTTTCAAGCGCGGTAATTGTGCGGTCGCGCTGAATAAGCTCGCGTTTTGTAGTGCGCAATTCCAATGTAAGTCTGCGGTTTTCATCTTTCAGAGCAGCTATTTCCGACGCAATCTCCGAATCATAAGCAAAAACATCCATTTACTAATTTACCCCTAGTATTCACGAATGTGATAAGTCAATAAAAAACAAGAACTCCGTGTCTTCGTCTCCTGACTCCCGGCCACTGTTCGCTAATCCCTGCGGTCGAAGACCGTCTTAGTAGAACGAACAAGTCACTAGTGTATAATTATGTAAAGCGTTCATTAGTTTTCCTGTATTATCTAAAACAGGGCATATCTCGCCGCCTGAGTATGCGACAGAATAAATTAGCGACTCATCGTGATCTGATCCGTATTTTTTTGCGCATTCAGCGATTTTCTGCGCTTCGGCAAAAAACTTCGCGCCTAAAGACCATGCTCGTGCCGCGCAACTGTATGCCATGATACCGTTCCGTTTTGTTTCATTCAGTTCGTTCATCAATTTTTCTGCGCTCGCTAACGTTTTATCGCCGTCTAAAAAGGCGAATTTTATTTTTGTGCCAATTTCCATTTCACCGGTGGAAACAATATACTCCGTGCCCTCAAGGATTTCGAGGAACGCCCGGACGATTTTTGTGCCGTTAGGATATGTCAGAACAGCCGGGACTGCCCATACAGCCGAACCCGACACAAGGTTATCTGATGTTACGATGCCCTGCTCCTTTAGATAGCTCAAAGCGCTTTTGTCGTTTATTTTTTTCAAAACAAGACCGTCAGACTCGGTTATTTCGGCAAAGCCGCCAAAGCTATCATCGAATGCAAATGCCGTGGTAATGCAAAAGACCGGTTCAATATTTCCATATAAAGCCACGAACGCAAATGCGGAAGAAGCTTTTCCGTTTCCTATGACATAATTCTGACCGCTTACACCTTCTGTATTGAACGATATTGTCCCGAACATGGGGAACTGTTCCGGCAACGCGTTCACGGTCGAAATCAAATCATCGCCTCCGTATTGCGGCAACGGCGGTATGAACGGCATTACCAGTTTCGGGGTTTCGTGAGCGCACAATTCTTTGCACATCCGGATCACTTCACCGGAAAGCGTTTCCTTTGACTTCGCGCTGACATCTTCTATTATGCGAATGGAAAAATCGATTTCATCGCTTGTAATCATGGTTATGGCCATCGCAATGTCCCCATACTCTTTATCGGTAGCCGTGTATGACGACACACAGCCGGCCACTTCAAAAGGCAGGGCATCTATGACGGCTTGACATACGCCGGTTTCAATAAACTCATAGTAAAAATGGATAATCCCTATGGTGTTTTTCAGAGCATTTTCCGCAGGGTTAAGCTGCTCGAATATTTCACGCACAGCTGATTCGGCATCGTCAATTTCCTTTGTAAAAGCCGTATATAGCTTGATCATTACATAATCCTCCAATAAATTTAGATAACGCAAAAAACCCAGGCTGTTGGAATAACTCTCGCACCCTATTTTCTAATCCTTAATATCGTCAATCGGAAAGAGTCACATACACTAAGGTCTGATTCAAGAGTTGATATAAAATCTCCCCGAATGTGACTGGGCCTGTAAATTTTTCGATTTTTTTACCTTCAAGCTCACCGAACAGGAAATTTAGTATGCAGTTACATGAAAATATAGTGTTCTCATCCGCGATATTGGCGATACGATCATGGAACGCCGCCACGTAATCCGGTATTTGCTTTGCCGTCCGGTATTTGATGTTGCTGAATACCGGCGCATAAAACGTGACCACGCCGTTTTCAACTGATTTAAATGATATATTTATGCCGTTGCCTGAGTAATCACCTATCAGCGGAAGTTTAGTGTCTATATCATTTTGCACTATATAGTCTGCTAATACCGTTTCCTTACCGTCTATAAGACAGTGAGTTGCCGAAAACCCTTCTTGGACAAACTCAATAACCGGGGAGTTTTCATCAGGTGTGAATATATTGATTATATTGACCTTTACGCTTGTGCCCTCCGATACCTTTAAATGCAGTGCGACCGCTTTGTCCGTGTATACTGCCGGAGCCATGCCATTCACCACGATCGGAGATTGGTCGGGGATACTAAGATTCATGCCCGCGATCCATCCGACAATATTACGCATGAAGAGGTTTTCGTAGTTCATTGCATTTTCAGCATACTCGATATGCACCTTGCTGTCAGCGGGTACTACTACGATAGATAATCCGTTGTCAAACGCATCGTTAGCCACATTTGCGATCGTGCTCGCATCGTAGGATTGGATGGAAAAATCCTCGCATGGAAGTTCCGTTACGAAGAGCAGTTCCCCTGAGACTATGCCTCCGTCTTCAGTCATGAAGTATTCGGTAGAACCTCCAATCCAATTGCCCTTGGGTAATTTCCGGAGCAAAGCTTCCGTTGCGGCGATATGAAGCAATTTCCCGCTATTGATTAGATCGGACGCTTCGTTAAAAGTCAATGTTTGTCTCGGCGGTTTTAACGATTGAGATATAACATCATAGTCCGCGCTCATTATTGCCATGAACTTATCAAGAAACGCATTTATTTCGTCAGCGCATTGCTGCAATGTTGATGGTTCAGGGCTTTGTGAATGGAGTTTTTTCAGTCGGGCAAGCAGCATAGAAAAGCCTAGCTGTTCGAATATTTGATTCCCTTTCAAGAGCTTTTCTGCTTCGGTAATCGTTACTTTCATGAGGCGTTCTTCCTTTCGTGCGGGCGGATGATCTCCGCCGCTGCAATTTTTCATGGCACGTCTTACGCTACCAAAATCTGTATCTTTTTATTCAATCCGGACTATGCAGCTACATTCTATATTATACATCATACTTTTTCAACTATTTATGAAAAAATCATGTAACTGTTCAGGTCGCGTTACACTTCACGGGAGCCAGAAACAGGCGTGCCCAGCGACTGCTGTGAGGGAATTCCGGTTTTATCCCGGAACTGACCGAACAAAAGGCGCATAATACGCCTGTTTCTGGCGGGGCAACAGTAACAGGTCGCAAGTGATTGCACTGATCTGCAGCTCCTGCCCCCTTGCGGCCTAAGAGTGCGTTGTGCTATACTGTACAAATCGGAGGTGGCGTTATGCTAGATAATCAAAAAAAATCACCGGAGACAGTTTTCACGTACAGCAGCGCCGGCGTTGACGTGCAACATACTGACGCAATAAAAGAGGAAATGAGCAATTATATGTCGACTGACAATCCCCGCGTACTTAACGGACTAGGCCCGTTTGCATCTCTGTACGACATGAAATTCGACAACATCGCTCACCCGGTTCTTGTTCTGAAAACCGAAGAGCCCGGTTCAAAGCAAAAACTGGCGATGACATACGACTATGTCGAATCAATCTGCCATGACATGGTAAACCATCTGGTAAACGATATAATCGTCATGGGTGCTACCCCGTTAGCTGTCCTCGACACGATTGTCTGCGGGAGCGCCGATAAAAAAATAATTAAAAAAATAATCAAGGGCATATCGGACGCCTGCCGGCATAACGAATGTGATTTGGTAGGCGGTGAAACCTCAATCCAGCCGGGAGTCGTCAATATCGACACATATATATTAACATCAAGCATCGCCGGCATTGTCGAGAAAGATAAAATTATTGACGGCTCAAAAATCGCCGAGGGAGACACGGTTATTGCCGTTGCTTCAAACGGGCTTCATACAAACGGATATACCCTAGTCAGGCTGCTGATGGATGATTTGCCGCATTTCAAAAGCAAAAGCGTCGGCGGCGAACCTTTTTTGGACGCTATAATGAAGCCTCACACAGCCTATTATAAGGCGGTAAAAGATTTATTTTCAACGGATACAATCAAAGGCATGGCACATATAACAGGCGGCGGTATCGAGGGCAATCTGAAGCGGATCATCCCTGACGGACTTTGCGCGAAAATAGATTTGGCAAAGATAAGGACTCTGCCTATCTTCACGTACATTAAAAGCAGCGGCAATGTATCGGACAGCGAAATGCTTAACACATTTAACTGCGGGGTTGGGCTTGCTCTTGTCGTTGCTCCCGATAATGCTGCCGCTGTTATAAAGCATATCAGTAAATACTTTGATTGTTACCCCATAGGAGAGATTGTTGTAAACAAAAAAAAGATTGACTTAAAGAACAAGATGATTTGGTAGAGTCGCAGTAACTGCTCAGGAGGTGCCCACGTGAAACTACCGTTTAATATTGACCTATCAGGAAAAGTCGCCGTTGTTACCGGCGCCGGCGGTGTGCTGTGCAGCATGTTTGCCGAAGCTTTGGCCATTAGCGGAGCTAAGGTCGCCCTTTTGGGAAGGAGCGAAGGATCCATATCCGATGCAGCGGAGCGAATCACATCTCAAGGGTATATAGCAAAATGGTACAAGTGTAATGTACTTGACCGCCAAGGCCTTGAGGAGTGCCGCAGCAGCGTGCGGTCTGATTTTGGCGTCTGCGATATTTTGATTAACGGAGCGGGCGGCAACAATCCCGATGCCACAACTGACAAGGAGTATTATGAACGGGGCGATATTGACTCCGAGACAAAAAGTTTTTTCGATCTTGATGATGAAGCCGTCGAGTCCGTGTTCAACCTTAACTTTCTCGGCACATTGCTTCCCACACAAATATTCGCGGCAGACATGGCTGAAAAGGATTCGTCGGTCATAATAAACATCTCGTCCATGAACGCCTACAGTCCGCTTACAAAAATTCCTGCGTACTCCGGCGCGAAAGCGGCTGTCAGCAATTTCACTCAATGGCTGGCTGTACACTTTTCTAAAACAGGTATAAGGGTCAACGCAATAGCTCCGGGGTTCTTTGTCTCAAACCAAAACCGCAATTTGTTATTTAATGAAAACGGGGAGCCCACACCACGCGCAGGTAAGATCCTGGCGGCTACTCCAATGGGACGCTTTGGTAAAGCAGAGGAGTTGCTTGGAACGCTTCTTTGGCTGATATCAGACGAGGCGTCGGGATTTGTCAACGGGATCGTAGTGCCGGTGGACGGCGGTTTCTCGGCATATTCGGGTGTCTGACAACGCTCCGCATCAAGAGGACAGCGATCAGAGGTCAGGAGACGGGGTGCGGATAGGTCAAGCAACTTGTTATCATACGGCTATGGAGGATTGGTGTGACCATGAGAGAATTCATAGATAAAGATTTTCTGCTTAGAAGTGAAACTTCGAAGACTCTTTACCATGACTATGCGGCTAAAATGCCCATCATCGACTATCATTGTCATGTTAACCCGGTTGAAATATCAGAAGACAGACAGTATGAAAACATAGCGGGGCTTTGGTTGGGGGGCGACCACTACAAATGGCGTCTCATGCGTTTGTGCGGCGTTGACGAGCGCTATATCACCGGCGGCGCATCCGATTGGGAAAAATTTGAAGCATACGCAAATGTGTTGCCCCGCGCTGTCGGCAATCCGCTGTACCACTGGACACATTTGGAGCTGCAGCGGTATTTCGATTGCGAGTTGCCGCTTGGCCCTGATACTGCGAAAGAGATTTGGCAAACATGCAATGAGAAGCTGAAAAGCGGGTTTACCGTGCGGGAGATACTGCGGCAATCAAGGGTAGAGGTTCTATGCACAACCGACGATCCCGCCGACGATCTCATATGGCATAAAAAGATTGCCCAAGATAAAAGCCTCGATACGAAAGTGTATCCAACATTCCGTCCGGATAAAGCATTAGCGGTGGATAAGCCCGGTTATGCTGATTACATTCAAAAGCTCTCTGACACTTGCGGCAAGCAGATCCTTACGATTGACGATTTACGCGGCGCTCTTGCCTCGCGCCTGGATTATTTTACAGGATGCGGGTGCCGGTGTTCTGATCATGGGCTGGATGCAGTTCCTTGGAACCCCGGCAGTGGCGACGATGATTTGATATTTAAGCGGGCTTTGCTTGGAGAGCCTGCAACCCCGCAGGAAACCGAATCGTTTCAAACAGCGATGATGCTGTTTCTCGGCAAGGAATACGCCATGCGGGGCATTGTTATGCAAATACATTATGGAGCCATGAGAAATGTGAATCCCGGCTTTTTCACGAGTCTCGGCGCCGACACAGGTTTTGACTGCATTGGTACGCCGAATTGCAGCCGTGCCTTGGCGGCATACCTTGGCGCGCTGCAAAACGAAGATATCCTGCCAAAAACAATTCTTTATTCAATAAACCCAAATGATACCGCAATGTTGGTCAGCTTGGCGGGCGCATTCCAGCAGGCGGGCATAATCGGGAAAGTGCAAAGCGGCAGTGCTTGGTGGTTCAATGATACAAAAGCCGGAATTGAAAACCATCTCACCGCTTTGGCTGAAATGGCCGTTCTTGGTGGTTTTATAGGAATGCTAACCGATTCGCGCAGCTTTCTCAGTTATACACGGCATGAATACTTCCGCAGGATACTTTGCAGACTGATAGGCGATTGGGTTGAAAACGGTGAATATCCAAACGATATTCACCGGTTAGGCAAAATTGTCCAAGATATATCATACAATAATGTCAAAAAATATATTGAACTTTAGTACCTTAATGGCGTAAAACCGCAATAAAAAACAAGAAAAAGTAGAAGCCATTAAGGTACTATCGCCGCGCGGATGCGCGGTGCGCCGGTGCGAAGACGAAAATTCGCAGGCGGAATTCATTTCCGCCGTAAAGCGAATTTCGGCGTAGCGTGCGGCGTCTGGGTCGTGGGGCGGAGCCTCACGTTAGAATCGTTAGAGGAGAGTAACTATTCAGGTACTCCTGAATCCGTGTCGTGGAAAGGCGCATTATGCGTCTACGTTCGGTCAGGTCCGGATTTTTCACCGGAATTCCCTCACTGCGCCGCACAATACGCCTTTCCACGACACTACATGCAGCAAATCAGACAAGGGTGCTGAATATTTACAAAGGAGATGCATATGAAACAATCTCAAAGTATGGAACTGCCATTTGATTTTTCTGTTTTTGGCGGAAAAATGGAAGCTTATCCTGCCTCGGCGCGTAAGGTTGGGGATGATTGGGTATTTATGGCGCGTGATACGGAGCAAGACTGGCTGTTTGCATCGGGCAAAGCCGGGCGTAGCTACGAGGGGACTGCCCGCAATGACGCGGCTCCCGGCTGGGTGCAAGCGCCGCTGAGCAGCGTTAACGCCGCAGTATTAAGGGATATGTTTCCCTTTACAGCGCCCATACCTGTTTTGAAAAACAACCGAACAATCGGGTTGGGCGACCGATTGGGCATTGCAACAATGGGACATACGATGGCATTAGAGCCATATGACGCCGTCCCGGTGCTGGCTCAGCAGTCGTTTCGCGAACTAAATCTGACCGGGCGTACTTTCTCCGACGTGCTGGACGCGGCATGCTTTGGCGTATTTCGCGCAGGCTTTACCCGTGGTTTCGGCGCGGACGGGGATCACTTGAAAACAGCGGACGAAGTAAAGCAAGCGCTAAGCTTAGGATATACCATGATCACGCTGGACTGCAGCGAGCATATTCGTGGCGATGCGGACAAGATGAGTGACGCGGATGTGGCGCAGGCCTGCGAGTTGCCGCAGGAGGTCATGGAGTATTATATGGATAAAAACTTTAATTTAGGCGATGTAACAGTGTTTATGACAATAGAACAATTGCAGCGAAATTATCTCAAATACTCCAAGGCTATTGGTTTTGCCTGTGAAATATATAAAACACTGATTGCAGATTATAAAGGGCAGGTGGATTTTGAAATATCCTTGGATGAGACCGATACGCCAACGCTGCCGGATCAGCATTTCTTCGTTGTGAGTGAGCTTACCCGAAGGGGAGTGGTTTTTCAAACAACGGCGCCGCGTTTCTGCGGCGAATTTCAAAAAGGAGTGGATTATATCGGCAATCCCGGCGACTTCGAAGCCGACCTTAAGCAGCATGCAGCCATAGCCCGGCATTTTGGGTATAAGCTCAGTATCCACTCCGGTTCGGATAAGTTTTCTATATTCGGAGTCATAGGGCGCGAAACAGTTGGCCGCTTTCATATTAAGACGGCGGGTACAAGCTGGCTTACCGCTATGCAGTTGGTCGCCGAAAAAGCACCGGAGCTGTATCGTGAAATACATCGTTTTGCGCTTCGAAGTTTTGAGCAGGCCCGCAAGTATTATCATGTCACCACTGAAATTTCGCGAATACCCGATATCAGCGCGCTGCCGGACGACGGTTTGGACTCCCTTTTTCTGAATAACGATGCGCGTCAGCTTATCCATATAACTTATGGGCTTATTTTGTCAAAACAGCAAGCTGACGGCTCATATCTGTACAGAGACACACTGCGCACATTGTGGCGCAGATATGCGGGCACATATGCCGAAATGCTGACGGAACATATTGGCAGACACCTGGCGCTGTTGTATGGACGCATTAGCTAAGATTAATCGGCGCTAATGTATCTGTGAAAAAGCGTCGACGTTACTGTTCATGCCCCGCCGGAAACAGGCGTATTATGCGCCTTTTGTTCGGTCAGTTCCGGGATAAAACCGGAATTCCCTCACGGCAGCCGCACAACACGCCTGTTTCCGGCTACCCCGTGAACTGTAACGCGTCGACATAACAAACATATGATTGTCACAAAGCGATTATTGACAATATTGCTTTGCGTATGCTATATTCATCGTTAGAAAAACACACAGAGTCCTGCGCTTGAAAAGATATTGGAGGAGTTATTATGAGTTGGTTTAAAAACATGAAGATTAAGATGAAGCTGGTGCTGGCCTTTTTAGTTGTTATTTTCCTGACGGTCGTAGTTGCGGTCGTGGGGATTATAGGCATAAACAGCTCGGGAAATACATACGGCAACCTGATCGATTACACAATTGAGCGGTATAATTGTTACTCCGATGCGAAATATTATCTGATGACAGCGCGGCGTGATTTTTCGTACATTCTCGGTTTGGCCGGGCAAACACAGACAATTAACGCCAGGCTGGATTCCGGCGTGGCCGCTATTGATTCATTCATCAAATCGTTAGAAGCCGCTAAATCGAATCTGAATAGCGACCCGAACTACGACCAGCAAACAAAAACGGCGCGAATCAGAGATATAGACGGAATGATTGATGGTATAAGGGTTTTCAGAGACGACGGTCTTATACCTTTCGGTCAGCTCATGATGGATGAAAATGTCTCGCAGGCAGTCGCTTTGGAGGAAATAGGCAAGGGAACAGCGATGGCCAGTCCAATCGTTGATATGATAGAAGATCTTCAAACGTCGAACGCTCAGACTGTAGTTAGCGAGACCGATGTCGCAGAGTCCCTGGAGCAAAGTATGCTGATACTGCTTGCCGCTATTGCCGTCGTTGCTGCACTGCTGGCCTTAGTTTTGGCGCTGTACGTAGCGGGCATAATTTCCAAGCCGCTTATCCCACTCGACGAGTTTATGAGTAAAGCAGGCAGAACAGGCGACATCACTCTTACCCCTGCGTATATAGCAGCGATTGACAAATACTCAAATATCCGAGACGAAACCGGGCAGACCATAAAGGCATGCGCTGAGTTTGTTAAGCGCGTCACGGATATCAGCGATGCCATGGGACAAGTCGCAAGCGGCAACCTTACCGTCGAACTCAATCTATTATCCGATTACGATGTGATGGGCGGTTCCTTGAAGAAGATGATCGACAACCTAAACAGTATGTTTGGCAATATTCTCGCTTCTTCAAACCAAGTATCCGTGGGTTCTAAGCAAGTTGCCGAGGGCGCGCAGTCGCTTGCGCAAGGTTCAACGGAGCAAGCCGCGTCAATACAGGAACTGTCAAGTTCAATTTCCGAAATATCGAACAAGACGAAAGCAAATGCAGAAATGGCATTTAAAGCTGCCGATCTCGCAGACACGATAAAAGGCAACGCCGAAAGAGGCAGCCAGCAGATGGAGGAAATGATCGGGGCTGTCGGAGAAATCAACGAGGCAAGCCAGTCAATCAGCAAGGTTATCAAAACCATTGACGACATTGCATTCCAGACTAACATTCTTGCGCTCAATGCCGCAGTAGAAGCAGCAAGAGCCGGACAGCACGGCAAGGGCTTTGCGGTGGTGGCGGAAGAAGTGCGAAACCTTGCGGCAAAAAGCGCGGAAGCGGCAAAAGAAACAGGAAGCCTTATTGAGAACTCAATAGATAAAGCAAATTTGGGCGTTCGTATAGCCGGGGAAACCTCTTCAAGCCTTACCGAAATCGTAACGGGTATAAACGAGAGCGACCTTCTTATCGGCGAAATAGCCAGATCATCGGAAGAGCAGGCGCAGGGGGTAAACCAGATCAACATCGGAATCGACCAAGTGGCGCAAGTCGTACAGCAAAACAGTGCGACAGCACAGCAAAGCGCTGCAGCTTCGGAAGAAATGAACTCGCAGTCGTCCATGTTGCAGGAGCTTATCTCACAATTTAAAATCAAGGGCGAAAACACGGTGTTTCGTGGCTTGCCGGCAGCAGAAGCTCCCGCTAATGCGCCGCCGCCTTCACTAGATTATGGCGTAAGCGGAGATTTTGGCAAATACTAAACTTGATGGAACGCGAGGGAACAGGGGACAGAGAGTAGTGCGCAAGGAGAAGAGAAAAAACTCTGTCCCCTGACTCCTTGACCCTGTCCCCTGCCCTGACCACCGGCGGTTCGCAGACCGCCTAGTGCTGTATGGAAAATCCTCCGTCCGCTGTTAGTACAGTGCCTGTTATTATGTCAGCCGCATCGCTTGCCAGAAATGCCGCAAGAGCTCCAATCTCGATTGCTTCGGCTATACGGCCTATCGGTATATTGGCAGTCAATGCCTTGAGCGCGTCTTCCGGAATACCTTTCATGAAATTCGAGTAAGTAAAACCGGGCGCAATTGCATTGACCCGTATTTTGTATTGAGCTAACTCTGCCGCGAGGCATCTTGTAAAATGATTAAACCCGGCTTTTGCAGCCGCATACGCCGTGAGGAGCGGCGCGTTGACTATTTCACCTGCATTTGAAGTTATATTGATGATACGTCCACCCTTGCCGGCATTGCACATATGCTTGCTCACCAAGTAGCACATCCTGACGCCGCCATGAAGATCGACGTTGAAACATTCAAGCCATGATGTGAGTTCCTCGTCCATGGTTAACAGTCCGCCCGACTTGGCAATGCCTGCGTTGTTTACGAGTACGTCAACCGATCCATGATCTTTAATATAACTGTCAACCGCATTTTTACAACTTCCCATTTCTGATATATCCGCAGAATAAAATGTGAATTGCCCGTCGTATTTACTTTTTAAATCGCTGATAACATCCGCTGCTGCCGCTCCGTCCCTGGCAAATATGGCGACATTAGCGCCCTGTTGCGCAAAAGCCGTTGTGATGCCGAGTCCGATTCCTTTTGCACCGCCGGTGATAATTGTATTTTTACCCTTTAGCGATAAGCCCTCACTCACAGTTGTAAACATCCTGTTCCCTCCTAAATTTGATATGTTTTAATATTTCTTGAGTTTGATACACAGCATTATATGATAAAACCGCAGTTTGTGTCAATTGCTGATATGTAAACGGCGTGTACATGACAATCGTTTGTTACTGTTCATGCCCCGCCGGAAACAGGCGTATTATGCGCCTTTTGTTCGGTCAGTTCCGGGATAAAACCGGAATTCCCTCACGGCAAGCCGCACAAC
>Ga0099364_10009148_pt1 | contig 13789 bp, 10 predicted proteins | sample TergutTh196P3_FD_73070 | JGI IMG/M metagenome (GOLD analysis project Ga0099364, IMG submission 73070) | Microcerotermes parvus P3 segment gut microbial communities from Pointe-Noire, Republic of the Congo - Th196 P3 | ecosystem: Host-associated > Arthropoda: Insects > Digestive system > Gut ...
TGGCGCTTATTTGCTTCAGTTCCGCTTTGCGGTCCGGGTCTGCCTCTTCGGCGGCCATTTGCTTTGCCAATTGGCCGAAGCGGGTTATATAGGATGTGACGCCCTCAAGGGTTATAAGCTCAGCCTTATAAAACTCCTGCTTGATTACGTCCTCAGGTTTTGACGTATCCAGCAGCGCCATTGCTTTCTCGACATTTTTTCGTACTCCGCCAAAGCCTATTTTGAACAGCTTCTCGTAGTTGATGCAGACATGCCCAACGCCTCCTTCGATAAACAAGGCTGCGATATTGATTTTTTTGCCAATATGGGATATCCTCAGCTCATCTTCGGTAAAGGTATTGTGCACCAGATCCCAGACCGTTTTGTTTTCCCAAAACTTTTCAAGCGCCAAAAGCTCTTGTTTTGTAGATTCGGTCATGTAGTATTTGTCGTTGGCGCGCAAATCCATAGGTTTGTGCTTGATTTCGTGGCATATCCAGTCATAGGAGAATTCGGGATAAACCGGCGCCGCGTTTGCCGGCGCGGCCATTTCTCCAACGATCAGCTCGTTCGGGTATATATGGATATCCACTTGCTGAAAAATATCGCGCAGTATCATAGCCCACTTAATGTTTTGCGGGTATGCGGAGTATTTCCGGTAACCCTCTGTCACGATCACCGCCCGCTGCGCGTCTACCGTTCCCATGTATTTCTCTTTTGCGTCACGCTGAAACTTGAGGAGCTCATTGACGCGCCAAAAGGGCGAGGGATTTTCAACACATCCGTTGACGCCGACTCCCCATTCCTTGTCGTAGGGTTCGATTGGCAACGGCGCGCTAATCGTGTCTGCTGCTGTTTTTGTCATTTTGAAAACACCTCCGGTTATGATGTAACTATTTACGACCAATGTCATTAAGTTAAGGAAACCATCCTTGGTCGGTGCGTAGGGTCGAGGCTTGCCTCGACCGTTTTTGGGCGCATTGCGGGATGGGCAAGCCCATCCCCTACACAGGTGTTGCGTTAACTAAATGACATTATGTTTGTAGTATACCACATTAATAAACCTCTTGGCTCGTCTTTGCGAGCTTTTTTTGTCATACTTTTGGGGGTATTACGCGAATTGCTTTTCGTACATCTGGGTATTATAGATATTCCTTATTTATCATATCGTTTTATTTATCGTATCAAGTTTGGAGGTTATGGAAATGGACATCACTACCAGACTCGCAGACTATGCTGCCGGGCTCAAGTATGACGATATTCCTGCCGAGGTCAGGGAAATGGCAAAGAAAATTGCTATCCAGACTATCGGCGTGGCGCTTGCGGGCTGCAGCATGGAGTTTTCAAAAAGCGTTCTGGCTTTTGCGGGCAAATACAGCACAGGACCTAAGGAAGCAACTCTTTTCATAACGGGGGAGAAGACATCCCTGCCGGGCGCGGTGTTTGCAAACAGTGTGCTGGCGGACAGCATTGACTGGGAAGATTGCAGCTGGACCGGGCATCCTTCAGCCGGCATTATCCCCGCAGCTTTGGCAGTAGCTGAGGCAAGGGGGCGTTCCGGCAAGGAGTTCATCGAGGCGGTCGTCGCCGGATTTGAGCTATATCAGCGCATAGCAATGGCGATCCAACCGCCTAAAGGTTTCCCGAGCGAGGCTGGCTGGGGCCTGACGAGCTGGCAGATTTTTGCGTCGGCTGTTCCTGCGGCGAAGCTTTTCAAGCTGGATTCCGGCAGGTTTGAGCAAGCTCTCGGCACTGCCGCTGTTCTCATGGCTTTGCCTAATAATCTCGTACACAGGACAATGTCAAACATTTACCACTATCAGCATGGTTTTTGCGCCCACGACGGCATTTTGAGCGCAATGCTCGCGGAGCATGGCATTGACGGCATGCATGGCGCTTTCGACGGCAAGGACGGGTTCGGCAAGCACCATCTGCTGACGGCGGGAGATGACTTCTGGTATACGGAGGGGCTGGGCGAGCGGTTTCTCATCATGGAAACTCTGCTAAAGCATTGGCCGGCGAACATGTGGGTTCAGACTTCCCTTGACATCATTGAGGATTTCATGAGTGAAGACTGCCTTCATGAAGACAACTTCGACGAGATAATAATTGACCCGCCTACTCAAATGCGCATGATGTACTACCCCGATGGGTTTGACAAAATCATAGAAGCGCAGTATTCGATCCCGTATTGCGTCGCGGCGCTGCTGACCGATCCTATGCCCGGGCCGGATTGGTTCACATATGAAAGGATGCATGACAAAAAGCTTCTTGAAATCGCGGGGAAGGTCAAGCCGGGCAAGAGCGAGCCCGAGCCGCTGCTTGCTTCGTTCGAGAAGTTCAAAGATGGGTCGTTTGCCCGTAAGTCAATTACCGTCAAGTTCAAGAATGGAAGGGTCAAAACAAGGGAGCTTACTTTCCCGAAGGGGCATCCCCGCAATATGCTCACAATGGATGAGATCGTTGATAGGTTCTATATTCAGGCTCCGAAATCTCTGAGCAGGGAGAGGATAGAAAGGGCTTTGGATATTCTTCTGAATATTGAAAACGTAGAAAATCTTGAAAATATTGGTGAAATTCTCGCTGTTTGAGCGGCGGGCGGAGTATGCAAGGCAACTAGGAGACTTGCGCCTGGACGGCTGAGGAGCAGTTACTAATACAATGTCAACAGGTTAACGATTCTCGTGTAGGGGCGATTATTAATCGCCCGATATGTAATGTCCTGCAGAGACACGGGCGATTGATAATCGCCCCTACAAAGGAACGACGAATAAACGCCTTAACCTGTTGACATTGGTTACTAATATAAAATGAACAAGACATGCGGAAAGGAGCATGAACTGATGATGAAGAAACGTGTTACTGTTGTTGGCGCCGGAGGCACAGGCTGCTGTGCTGCGGCTGAGCTTACGCTTCTCGGCCATTGCGTGACTCTGTGCGAGGAGGAAGGTGTATGCCGGGAGAATATGGGCAACATCCGCAAACGCGGCGGTTTTGAACTAACTGGTCTTTCCACGGTTGGGTTTGCCGAGATCGATTGCGTTACAAATGATTTTGAAAAGGCAGTGCCTGGGGCGGAGATCATCATAATTGCGGCGCTCTCGACCCGGCATGAGGCGCTGAGCAGGAACATCGTCCCGTATCTTGAAGGCGGGCAGACGATACTGTTTTCCGCCGGAAGCTGTGGCTCGATCATTTTCCGGCAGGTTATGAGGGAGGCGGGTTCCGATAAGCGCGTCGTCGTCGGGGAGCTTGAGGGAAACATATTCCCTTGCAGGATACGCGGGGAAGCGACCGGATTTATCGGCATGCCTTGCAAAAAGCCAAAAATCGCCGCAGCGTTCCCGGCAAAAGACAATCAGATGCTATTAGAGGCTATATGCCAGCTTTACGACTGCGAAGCCGCGAAGAACGTCTTTGAGACTACGCTTAATGCCTCGAATATCATAGTGCATCTTGGCGGTTCGATACTCAATACGGGCAGCGTCGAAAGCGTGGAGAACTTCTGTTTCTACGACAGCGGGCTGACCCCGTCTGTTTTGCGGATCATTTCCGCCCTTGGCGATGAGAGGGACGCAATATGCAAAAAGCTAGGTTATGAAATCAGGTCGTCAGTTGGTTTTATGAGGCAGCTCGCGGACAAGCAGGAATATCCGAATCTGTGCGGTTTCCGGGGTCTCGAAGGGCCGCTGACCATGCAGGATCGGTATATTTTCGAGGATGCCAGCAACGGTGCTGCTTTTCTTTCCTCGCTTGGCGATGCCGTTGACAGCCCCGCGCCGCTTGCCAGGGCGTTTGTTGCCATCGCTTCCGCTATTAACGGCGAGGACTATTACGGCCAGGGCAGGACTTTGGATAAGCTTCGCATGGGAGGTTTTAGCGTGTCGCAGATAAACGATTACCTCAACTGCGGGCATCTGTTCGCCACGCCCCGCCAATGCGGTTCACGGTCGCAATTTCATCACTATTGCAGTTGAAGCAAATGTCAATAGGTTAAAGGTGTTAATTCTACAATCCTATGTAGGGGCGATTACCAATCGCCCGTGTCCCTGCAGGCATTCCGTATCGGGCGATTAATAATCGCCCCTACACGAGAATCCTTAACCTGTTAGCATTGGTTGAAAAACGTAAAAAACACTGAAAGGAATGGTATATCATGAAAAGGATCACAGCTTTGTTAGTTATCTTGGCTTTACTCTTTGCTTTGTCCGCTTGCGGCGGCGGCGGGGTGATCCGCCTTACGGGCCCCGATGGCCGGGGCGGCAGCTATCCTACTGCGGATAACCCTATAACGCTCAAACTTGGTCATGTCGGCGGGCCGACTTCTTCCTTGCATGAAGCCGCTCTCTCGATTGCGGATGAGGTCCGCGAGAAATCCGGCGGCGCGGTCATAATCGAGGTATATCCACAGGCTCAACTCGGTGACGCTACAATCATGCTCGACGGTTTGGCAAGCGGGACTATTGAGGCGTGCATGGTTGGCTGCAACGAAATAGCAACTATGATGCCGGATTTCTATGTTTTTGTCCTTCCGTTTTTGTTTGAGAGCATGAGCGAGTATCAGACCGTCGTAAACAATCCTGAGGTAAAAGCAAAATGTAATGATATCACCTTCGATAAAGGCATTAAACTTGTGGGATTCTCAAGCGGCGAGGAGCGCGGTTTTTCCAATACGAGGCGTGCCGTCCGTTCGCCGGCGGATATGGCCGGCCTTAACATTCGCATTATGTCGGGTTCGATATATGTCGATCTTTTCACCGAGCTTGGCGTCGGTACGGCGACAATGCCTTTTGGCGAAGTGTACACCGCTCTCCAGCAGGGCGTCATTCAGGGCGAGGATAACGGGGTCGGCATGCTTGTCGATATGAGGTTCAGCGAGGTTGAGAAGTTCCATACGGCTCTGATCCATATGCTGCAGAGCAACCCTCTGCTTATCAGTTTGGAGGTCTGGGACAAGCTTTCGCCTGAGCAGCAGCAAATCATCATCGATGCCGAAGCCGGCTGGGTGGAGAACTACTACGATTTTTATGAGGCTTATATCGAGGGGAAGACCCGGAGGGCGCTGGAGGACGGTGTGGAGATTGTGTATCTCACCAGCGAAGAAAGGGCGGTTTTTATTGAGGCTTCAAGGAATGTCCATGATAAGTATGCCGCGATGGTTGATCTGGACCTCCTGATTCTCGTGACAAGGCTGGTAGACGAGTATCGTTACGGCTAAGAGGCAATGTCAACAGGTTAAGGCAAATCTATATGATTTGTGTAGGGGACGGCGTCCTCGACGTCCCGCTGATTTTAACATTGTCCGCTATAACGGGACGTCCAGAGGCCGTCCCCCACAAGCGCTAACCCGTTAACCTGTTGACATTGGTAAAAAGGAGCATTGACATGAAAAATGGAGTGGCTGCGGTTTTGAGGGTTTTCCGCCGGATTGAGTGGGTGTGCCTCGTCATGCCTATGGCTGTGCTTGTGCTGCTGGTGTTTATCCAGATTATCACGCGGAACCTTTTCAGGTGGAGCATTTCATGGCTGGAAGAATTTGGCAGGTATGTGTTTGTTTTTTGTACATTCCTGGGGGCGAGTCTCGCCATCGGGTCGGACGGGCATCCGAAAATGACTGCAATCTTGCAGGCTGTGCCGCGCTTGGCGAGGTACGTTATGCTCATTGCCGGCAATGCTATTTGCTGCGCGTCATGCTTCCTTATCGCTTACTACGGCTATGTGCAGACTACAAGGCAAATTGCGTCCGGCGCGATGTCTACGGCTTTGCCGATCCCGATGTATGTCCCATACTTGATAATCCCGATAGGCCTCGCCACTTCAGGGGTGAGATATGCAATCGCGATATGTAAAAACGTATCGGGCCTAGCCTCGCAGAGACGCGGGCGATTGATAATCGCCCCTACAAAGGAACGGCGGAACGACGAATAAACGCCTTAACCTGTTGACATTGGTCTGAATATCGTTAAAAACCAACCGGAGGTGAGAGAGAAAATGGTTATAGTCATTGCGTTTGCTGTTCTGCTGCTTCTCGGCATACCTATTTCAATGGTGGTGCTTGGCGCTTCTACCCTTGGTGTTATTCTGTATTCGTCGACTCCGCTGCAGATCGTCGTCCAGCAGCTTTTCAGCGGGCTGAACAACTACATCCTCCTCGCCGTCCCGTTTTTCATCATCTCCGGCTCTATCGCGGCGAAGGGGAGCACTGCAAAATACCTTACATCCGTAATGACTATCATTTTCGGAAGGCTGCGCGGCGGAAGCGTTATCGCGACTATTGCCGCATGCGCGTTTTTCGCCGCCATTTCCGGCTCCTCGGTTGCAACAATAGTCGCTATCGGAACTATCATGATACCGGATCTGCTAAAATCAAAGTATCCGGAAAGCATGGCGATCGGCACCATAACCGCAGGCGGCTCGATCGGCGTTTTGATACCGCCAAGCGCGCCGATGATAGCCCTGTGCGTAGCTTTCAGCGCATCGGTGGGGCAGATGTTTATAGGCGGTGTAATGCCTGGGCTGCTTCTGGCGCTCGCATGGTCGGTGTTCGTTTTCTTCGTCTGCAAACAGAAAAATCTAGGGGAAACCGTAAGATATGGCGGCAGGGAGGCTGTCGCCATAGTCGTGAAGGCTATCCCGGCGCTTATTTACCCTGTCATTGTCCTGGGGAGCATTTACGGGGGGCTGGCGACGCCGACGGAAGCCGCTTGCATCTCGATAGTTTATATAGTGATAGTCGAGATTTTCATATATAAGACTACAACGTTCAGGCAGATTTTCATCATTATGAAAGACGGCATTATTAACGCGGCGACGATCACATTCATAATCTCGTGTTCCCAAGTGCTGACTTGGTTTATTACAACGAGGCAGATCCCCGTAGCCATAAGCGGCTGGATCGTGAGCACGGTATCATCGCAGTCGGCGTTTTTGTTGCTTGTGATCGTGATATTTTTTGTCGCGGGCTGCTTTATGGAGCTTGTGTCCCTTATGGTTATCTTGGGGCCGATTCTTTCGCCTACCCTTAGCGCTTATGGCATCAGCCCTGTCCATTTTGGCATCGTCTGCATTATGGCGGCACAGGTATCCTATATTTCGCCGCCGTTTGGCCTGAACCTTTTTGTGAGCATGAATATGAACAAGAAGGGGCTGTGGGAAGTGGCGCGCGCATCGCTGCCATACCTTTTGATTTTGATAGCAGTCATGCTGCTTGTGGCTTTCATACCCGAAATATCGCTCTGGCTGCCTAGCAGGATGTAGGGGCGGGGGCGTTGAGAGGAGCAGGTTTTTATGTATGGAGAGTTGGGGCGGATCGCTTTGATCCGGCCGGGGATTACCCCGTCTACAGAGATGGATTTTCACGCCAATCTACCGGAGGGCGTGTCAGTTACCACTTGCGGCGTCGAGTATTCCGCAGTCACGCTCGATGGCCTTCAGGATATGTCATCAAGGGTATGCGCCTGCGCTGCGCAGTTCAGGGGTTTCCCTATGGATCTAGTCGTATTTGCCTGCACTACAGGGAGCATGGTCGGAGGCTTTGATTACGACAGGCGTCTGATCGAAGAAATCAGGTCAGCCTGCGGCATTGCGGCCATGACCACCACAACGGCGCTGCTTGAGGCGTTTAAGGCGCTTGGTGTCCGTTCGGTATCAATCGTCACGCCGTACAGCGCCCCGCTCGACGCAATGGAAAAGCAGTTTCTGGAGGCTAACGGTATCAGCGTGGCGGCTATAGGCGGGCTCGGGCATACGGACGTCCGTGTTATTCCGTTTGTACGCTCCGGCGAGATGCTGCAACTGGCGAGGGCGCAGGGGCTGCAAGGTGCGGATGCGCTTTTCATAAGCTGCACGGGCATTTGCGTGCTGGATATCATTGAGGAGCTGGAGGGCGAGTTTGGGGTTCCTGTTATCACGAGCAATCAGGCGACGATATGGAGCTCCCTGCGGCATATTGGATATATGCGGAAGCTTCCCGGCCTTGGAAGGCTGGGAGCCGAGAGTTACTAATGGAGGTTTATTTATGGAAAGGTATGCGATTGTTGGGTTTGGATGTGCGGGATATCATGGGGCAAAAGCCTTGCGTGAGCATGGTTTTGACGGCGAAATCCACGTTTACAGCGACGTGGGGGGCGGCCCGGAAAACCCGATGATGATGACATATTACGCAGGCGGGATAGTTGCGCGGGATGCCTGCACCCCCTTTGGCTCGCTGGAAAGCATCGCCCATGACCTTTGCCTTGTTCCACATATAGCCTCTGTTGCGCGCATCAACGGCAAAAACAAAGAGATTATGACGGATGCCGGCATATACGAGAGGTATGAGAAGATACTCATAGCGGCAGGCGCCTCGCCGCAGATACCGCCGATAAAAGGCATCTCTGCGGAATGCGTGTATGTTGTGCGTACTATGCGGGACGCTGAGCGGATTAAGGAAAGGCTAGAAAGCGGGGTTTCCTCGGCTGTAGTCGCCGGTGCGTCAATGATTGGAGTTAAAGTCGCTGAGCTTCTGAGAACCGCGGGGGCGGAGTGTTTTATTGTGGATATCGGGCCAAGGCTTTTACCGCTTGCGGCGCTTGATGATACTGCCGCTGAGCTCCAAAGGCGCCTCAAAGAAAAGGGCATAAAGCAGATATACGACGCAGGGATTGAGAAGATTTCACGCGACGGGGGGAAAATGTATGCGACGCTCACAACCGGCAAACGGATACAAGCGGATGTATTTGCCCTTTGCACAGGCACAAAGTGCAATACGGAGTTCATCGTCCCCGGGACCATCCGCGCTGATAAGGGCATTGTCGTGAACGAGCGGATGGAAACAAGTGCCGAAGGCATATATGCGGCGGGAGATTGCTGTCAGGGGCATAATATCCAGTCCGGCCGAAGTGCGGTATTCGGGCTTTGGGCGAGCGCAGGCATGCAGGGGCGCACCGCCGGAAAGAATATGGCCGGGGCCTGCGGCGAATATGACGGGAACATCCCCCATAATATTACGCATTTCATGGATATGGATTTTGCGGGAATCGGTGACAACAGCATCCCCGGAGAGCGTAGGACTTATAAGCTTAACAACGGATTAATGATAGAGCTAGTGGCGGACGACAGCCACGCAAGCTGCATTAACCTGCTTGGCGACCACAAGGTTTGCGGCATAATAAAAAGCATGTTTCTAAAGCGCTTGCGTTCCGGGGCATTTCAGCCGTCTGCGGAGCAGGAGTCTATGTTGAAGATCCACGGCGTTCCGTCGGAAGTAATAGGAATTTTGGGAGGGACTGACTGTGAATAATATAGAAAAACTCATGCGCGCAAAAATTCCCGGCAGCGAGACCGGGATAGAAGTAAAGCGCACGGTATGCGATATATGCAGCCCGACGAACCATTGCGGGATCGACGCTTATGTAAAAGACGGGGCGGTTATAAAGGTCGAGGGTACCAAAGAGCACCCGTTGAACCGGGGATACCTATGTACCAAGGGCGTGGCGTCAAGGCAGTATATTTACCGCGAGGATAGGATAAAAACGCCTCTCAAGCGCATAGGCGAAAAGGGAGAAGGTGTTTTCGCGCCCATTTCATGGGAGGACGCGTACGCCGAGATAGCGGGAAATCTCAACCGTATCAAGGCGGAGAACGGCCCGGACTCAGTCGCGTTCGTATCAGGTTTCACAAAGTGGTACAGGCCGATTCTTAAAAGATTTGCCTTTGCGTTCGGCTCGGTCAATTATGGAACCGAATCGAGCTGCTGCTTTGAAACGACCGTTATGGCATGGCGCTGCACTGCGGGCGTGTTTTCTGTGCCGGATCTGGGCAACTCCAAGGTGCTGCTGGGTTGGGCACTTAGCCCGCATTACTCCGACCACAACGCGGCCGCCGGCATTCAAGCTTTCAAGGAGCGCGGGGGAAAGGTGATTATTATCGACCCGCGCAGGACGCCTGCAGTCGAGAAGTTCGCGAACGTACACCTTCAGCTGAAGCCGGGTACCGACGGCGCGCTTGCTTTGGGCATGGCGAAGCTTATAATCGACAATGGTTGGGCGGATACTGAGTTTATCGAAAAACATACATATGGCTATGAGGATTATGCGGAGTACGCAAAAAAATTCGACCTTGAAACTGTCTCGAAAATCACCGGGCTCAAGGCTGACGACATCGTCCGCGCTACCGAGCTGTTCGCGGTGAACAAGCCCGCCTCTATACACCAAAGCGCTTCTCCTGTGGGGCATCATATAAACGGTTTTCAAAACTACCGCGCCATAATCGCCCTGTCCGGCTTGACGGGCAACTATGACTGCCCAGGCGGGCTGATGCCTATGCCATCGACCTATACCCTGCAGTGCGCAGGGTTTCCGACAAAGGAAAAGGAGTTTGCCTGCGAAATCCATCCCGGTTCTTTGGAACGCAGGATAGGTTATGGCAAATTCCCCGTATGGGATGCGTATTCAGATGAATTTCAGATGATGTCCCTTGCCGAGCAAATCCGCAGCGGCGACCCATACCCGGTAAAAGCTGTTTATGCGCTTGGGCTGAATGCGAGGATGTTCCCGAATTCCCGGGGGATGTTTGAGGCGCTTAAAAAAGTGTTTTTCGTAGACACGGATTTGTTTATGACCGATACCGCAAAATACGCCGACATTGTGCTTCCGTGCTGCAGCTCTTTTGAGCGGGGGGAGTATAAGGTTTACCCCGGAGGGTTTTCAATGTTCACCAAGCCGGTCATCGAGCCGCTTTACGAGTCAAAAAGCGACGTCGATATACTGTGCGGGCTTTCGGCGCACATGGGCATTGACGACGATATGCTCCGGCAGGGTTATGAAGCTTGTGTAGACTGGATCATTCAAGACACGGGGCTAACGGTGGATGCGCTTAAAAAGAGTGAGTTTCCCGTCATGACTCCCTCTGCAATGCCTCCGGCGATCGGCAGGGCGCGGGAGAAGGGGTTTCGTACGCCAAGCGGCAAATTTGAGTTCAAGAGTATGGCAATAGAGAAAATGCACGATAGCTGCGGCATCGACGCGATACCGACTTACCGCGATCCGCTCTCGGGCAGCAAAAAAACGTATGGTTTTGTGCTGACGTCCGGCACGAGGCTGGCAAATGCCGTCCATTCACGCACGCATGATGTCCCGTGGCTGCGCAGCTTGTCGCCGGAGCCTATGGCGGAGATGAACGCTGACGACGCAGAACGCCTCGGCATCGGATATGGAGATATGATCGAGGTTTACAATGAGAACGGCTCAATAACCTTGCAGGCAAAACCCGGCATTTGCATACAGCCGGGGAATGTACACATTTTCCACGGCTATAGGGAATGCAACGTGAACGATTTGATCGGGGAAGCGCATACCGACCCGTATACAGGTTTTCCCGGGTATAAGAGCATAGGGTGCGATATTAGGAAATCCGGAGGTGAGTCATTGTGAAGCGGCTTATAATCGATCTTGATATGGACAGATGCTGCGCGTGCGGCGCGTGCGCGGTGGCATGCATGGACCAAAACGATATTGATACGTCTGGCGAATCTCCGCTCAGATGTGTTTTCACGCTTGAAAACAGGGCTAAGGGGACAGTGCGGTATGTGTCACTGGCTTGCATGCACTGCATAGACGCCCCATGTGTCATGGCTTGCCCGGTTGGTTGCATTTCAAAGGACGAGGGGACGGGTTTTTCGGTTTATGACAACGCTAACTGCATAGGCTGCCGCAACTGCTCGATGGCCTGCCCGTATGGGGCAATCTCGTTTTCCGCCGAGGGGAAAATGCAAAAATGCGACGGATGCATAACGCGCATTGAGAGCGGGCTTGAGCCTGCATGCGTGCGGACGTGCACAGTGAATGCCTTGAGCCTGTACGATGAAAAAGAGCACAGGATCGAAAAGCTGACTGCGTCGATCATACGGGTGATTGATATGACCATGGATATAATGGAAGGCGCCTAGTGCTACACACCGCAACTATGGTAGGTGTAATTACGTCAGATGTTGGGATTTAGGCTTTCAGCACCCCGCCTTTGTCGGCGGAGGTCACTTGCGCGGCATAGCGGCTTAGGTATCCTGAAAGTTTTCTAGGCTCATACGACCACGCGGCACGGCGGTTTTCGAGTTCATCTCCGTCCACATGCAGCGTCAGCGTTTTTTTGTTTATGTCTATCGTTATGCTGTCGCCGTCCCGCACCAAGGCGAGCGGCCCGCCCACAGCTGCCTCCGGGGATATGTGGCCGACAAAGCAGCCGTTGTTTGTGCCTGAAAACCTGCCGTCCGTTATGAGGGCCGTGGATTTTGCCAATCCTTGGCCAACGAGAAGCTTCATTGGCTTGAACAGTTCTTTCATGCCGGGGCCGCCCTTAGGCCCCTCGTAGCGTATTACAACGACGCACCCGGGCGTAACCTTTTTCGCTTCTATTGCAGCGACGCACTCATCCTCCGAATCATAGCAAAGCGCCGTGCCCGTAAAAAGCCTGACTTCTTCGGCAATGGCAGCCGGTTTGGAGACAGCGGTGTCAGGGCATAGGTTGCCGCGCATAATTGCAAGCCCGCCCAATGTGCTGTGCGGGTTGTCAAGCGTGCGTATAAGGTCGCCGTTTCCCGAGTAGGGGTTCCGATATACTTCGAGGTTTTCACCAATCGTTTTCCCTGTAACGGTCAGCTCGTCCAAATGCAGGCGGGGCCTAAGGTTTTTCATAACCTCCGGCACTCCGCCTGCATAGTATAGATCCATCGCATCGTAATCATTTGAAGCCGGGTTTATTTTTGCGATAAGCGGTATCTGTTCGCTGTACCGGTCATAGCCACCAAGTATTTCAGCCGTGTCAATGCCCAGTTCATGGGCGATCGCGCAGCTGTGGATGACTGCATTTGTTGAGCCGCCCACTGCCATCATGAGCATTATGGCGTTTTGCAGTGCTTTTTTTGACATGATCATGCGCGAAGCGATCCCTGCTTTTACAAGGCTCACTATGCGCTCGCCGCTCGCCATCGCATTGCGCAGGCGTTCGTTGAAAAAAGCCGGTATCAGCGCGCCGCCCGGCAAGGTCATTCCCAGCGCTTCCGCAAAGCAGCACATGCTGTTGGCTGTTCCCATAAACTGGCAGGAGCCGCATGTGGGGGTGGAGACGCCGCTCAAGAGCTTGACCTGCGCTTCCGTCATCTCTCCGGCTTGCACCCGCCCCATCGCTTCGCTGCAACTTGTGGAGTCCGACCCTTTCTGATCCGCATATTCCGGGCCTGAGAGCATGCATCCCCCCGGGACGAGAATGCAGGGCATATCCAGCCGCGCCGCAGCCATAAGCATGCCCGGAACGATTTTATCGCAACTGCCAATCAGCACAAGCCCATCCAGCCTGTGCGCTTCGGAGATGATCTCGATGCCGTCAGCGATGTTTTCACGCGACGGCAGTACATAGTTATTCCCGCTGTGGCCGCTGCCAAGCCCGTCGCAGCATGCAATAACTCCAAACTCTGCCGGGGTGCCGCCCGCGCGGTATACGCCGTATTTCACATGTTCCGCCACTTTGCGGAGATTTGCATGCCCCGGCACCATTTCCGAAAAAGAATTGGCAATGCCAATAATAGGCCGGGATAAATCGTCATCGGAGAATGCGCAGCCTTTCCAAATAACCTGATGCGAAATCCGGGATATATCCGTCAAATCCGGAATGCTGTCATATCTCATTTTTTTAACCTACCTCCCCGGTAACTACTCAGAACCTTGCGCTCGGACGGCTATTTTTGTTCCCGCAATCGCTCGGTGGCGCGTCCATGCGCCAACTCGCGAGCGCTCCACCGTCCTTGGTTGCGCTTTACGGGAACATAAACAGCCATCCT
>Ga0099364_10009149_pt1 | contig 13789 bp, 14 predicted proteins | sample TergutTh196P3_FD_73070 | JGI IMG/M metagenome (GOLD analysis project Ga0099364, IMG submission 73070) | Microcerotermes parvus P3 segment gut microbial communities from Pointe-Noire, Republic of the Congo - Th196 P3 | ecosystem: Host-associated > Arthropoda: Insects > Digestive system > Gut ...
ATGCAGGCAGCTGCGGCTGTACAGGGGCAGCCCGTATTGCCGCTGCCGGAGCATCCGCTGCAGGAGCCGGGCTGGTACGGCTTATTGTTGACGATTCCCTTTATCCTGTTTTGGCGCCTGCCTTTGGAGGAATTATGGCAGTCCCTGTTTCTGCCTGGTCTGCCGAAGTATATGCCGACAAAAACCAGATACAGGATATGCGCTTTAAACCCGATGCAGTGCTCCTGGGACCGGGCTGGGGCAGGGGAACAGATCGTCTGGATCTATTACGGAATAGTATAGAGAATGAACAGCCGGGCAGGCAGCTGATCCTCGATGCAGACGCAATAGCTTTATTAGAAACGCTGTACAATACAGACTCGCCGATTTTCAACCAAACTGCAATCCTTACCCCCCATGCAGGAGAACTAGAAGCGCTTAGCGGTTTTCCAAAAGAAATGCTTCTTTCCGAGCCTTCCCTTATTGCAGAGCTTGCCCGGCAAATGAATGCAGTAATTCTTTTTAAGAGTCATGTTATGATTGTTGCCGGGCCGGATGGTTCTCTTGGTTTTATTGACGGTATGGATCCAGCCCTGGGAGCAGGAGGCAGCGGAGATCTGCTTGCTGGCCTATGTGCCGGTATTGCCGGCCAGATCCATGCTGCAGAAAAAAAACCAGCAGTAACTCCTTATGATATTGCTGCTACTGCCGGAACCCTGCTTATTGCTGCTTCAAAAAACATGGGACGGCGTTTTTACGATCCCTTGGAACTGGCTCAAGCTGCTGCTAAACTTGCAGGAGAAGCCTGGCTGCCATGTACCGTCCAGCAAAGCTGTACCGTCCAGCAAAGCTGTACTATGGAGGACTAAAGGTGCGTAACAATAATGAAACAAGAGAAGATGGAAAAATCACCTATTATTATAACCGTGAAGATCGCTTAAAGAGAGCTTCCCAGAATGTGCAGGACATAAACGATCCGTCAAAACTTCCAAAACGCGGTTTATTACGCGCTCTAACAGCTACAACGCCTTTAAAAATAATGTTTTTTTCAATAGTGATTATCTGCGTGGTTGTTTTTATTTTAAGCCGTATAATGAGCCGCGATCCGGTAAAAGTGCTGGGTAACAATACCATTTCCATTACGGCATTAGCCGCAGGAGACAGCTCATATCTAAGCCTAAAAAAAACTGCCGGAGCAGAACAGGATGAATTGAGCTATGTCGGCGAGCTTGCCGTTCTGGTTACCCTTCCCATGGAAGAAAGCCCCGTTCATATTGAATGGATTAACTTTAGCCCGGATCCGGAACAGGTGTTTCAGTTTTCTGTTCCATTCAGCGGAAACAAACTGCTTGTTTTTATGGAAGCACATGATGAACGAATTATGCTGGAGATTAGACCAAGAAATTAAAAACGAAGCTGATATAAAAATTCCGGCAATGCTTTTTGCTTTCTTGTATGTTTTTCCAATTAGTCATACTGTATAAGATATGAGTATAGGAATTCAGAAAAATATTGAACTGCTTATAAACAATATTAAACAGTTGATTTTTATTGACAATAAAAAGCTGGAATATATCATTTCTGCCCTCATTGCAGGGGGGCATGTACTTTTGGCAGATTCCCATGGCGTAGGAAAAACATCCCTTGCACGGGCGCTGGCTCAGTCTATCAGCTGGCAGACAGCAGATAACGCTGCAGGTGATGTTCTAATGGAAGGGTATAGCCGTATCCAATGTACTGTTGATCTTCTTCCCCAAGACATTCTGGGTTATAACCGTTTTATCGGCCAATCGGGACAGGTATTGTTTAATAAAGGACCGATATTTGCTCATTTTGTACTGTGTGATGAAATTAACCTGCTTACTCCAAAAACACAAGGAAGTTTCCTGCAGGTGATGGAAGAGCAGAATATAACCATAGAAGGCAAGCTGTATAATTTGCATGATCCTTTTTTTATTATTGCTACAATGAACTTAAAAGGCCTTCACCTGTTTCCTCTTCCCGCACCGCAGCTGGATCGCTTTATGATACGGCTCTCTCTGGGGTATCCTTCTGTACAGGACGAAGAAGAAATTGTCAAAAAGCATGGAAAAGCTGATTCCTGGGATTATTTTAAACCAGTTATTGACAGTGCAGACCTTATTCGATGGAAAAAAATGGTGGACACTGTGCAAATGCATCCGGATGTCTGTTCTTATATGGTATATTGCATACGGCAAACCAGACTGCATCCTGATATAGAAACGCCGGCAAGTCCAAGAGCCGGTGTTAGGCTTTCCCGGCTGGCCCGTTCTCTTGCCATGTGCAGGGATCTGGACTATGTACCGCTTGATATAATAAAGGAACTGTTTATTCCTTCCATGGCCCACCGTATTGTTACCAGAGATCCTTCCATAGCTCCGGAGGCGATTCTGGAAAGTATACTAAATTCGGCAGCTGTGGAACAAAAGAAAGCATGAAAAAACTATTTGTTTTTACACCAGCGGGAACCGCTGTTTTAGTTATTGCGCTGTTCATTTTAATACGTGCCCTTCTTACCCGCAATTCCTACGAAACAGTGCTTGGAATAGCAATAATACTGCTTTTACTCCTGCTTGGCTTTATTGGCTTTTGGAAGTCACGGCCTTTTAAAACACAGGAGCTTGTCTGGAAAACTCCATTTCCATTTACAGCCAATACAGCAGAAAAAACCCAAATCACAGTTCCCCAGCTGCCTGTTCCCTTGTTTTTTCGTATCCATGTTATAATACAGGGCCGGTTTTTTCCTTCCGCATCCAAGGGATCGATTGGAGCAATGTTTTATACAGAAACCGCCATTCCCAGAAATAAAAATGAAGGGAAGATTAAGTTTTCTTTTCCCATGTCGGGAAGATTTATTGGGACAGCTTATTGCCGGATTCGCGATATCTTTGGTTTTTTTTCTTTTTCCTGTATTAATCCGCAGCAAAGATCCATTATAATTAGAAGTGCTCCCTCCCATAAAACACAGTTTCCTATAAATGCCCAATCCGGTGCAGAAGACAGACATTATAAAAGCTCGGGCAGCGAAGAACGGTATTATATGCGGGAATATAGCCCGGGGGATCGTTCGCGTGATATCAACTGGAAAAGTTCCGAACGTATAGATTCGTTAATTACCCGCATTTCTCCGGATAATCAGGAAAAAGTAAACCGAATAGAAGTATATTTCCGTAATTATGGTCATTCAGGCAAAGCTGCATTGAATACATTATGGCTTTTGGACCGTGCCAAAGCGCGTTTATCCCTGTTTCTGCGATGCTTAATGGAAGAACAAGCTAAGTATATTTTTCAAATACACAGCGCTCTGGAATACTGGGAAATTGCAAATAACGATGATCTGGATGCCTTTCTGGAAGAACTTGCAGTTCTTTCTTTTTCTCCACCGCAAGACGAAAGTTTTACCGGAACGGGAAGCCAGGGAGAGCTTTTTGTTTTTTCCACGGCTTGTGACATTGGTCTGCCTGCCTTTCTTCTTAGCTGTATGCCCAGGCCCGTATCGATCTTTCTTGTGCAGCCAGCCATGCCGGAAATAAAGATCGCTGATATTGAAACCCTGCGTATCAGGGATTTTATAACAGACAACTGTGTTCCTGTTCTTCGATGGTTTAAGCCAGGAAAGACAGATCATCTTAAGGTATTTGGTACAAAAATGGAAATTGCTTATGCGGAGACCCGCTTGTGAAAAAATCCTCGATTGTACTTTTTATTTTACGGCTCTTTTTTTACTTTAGCGTAACAGCGCTTGTCCTGCTGCATCCGGGAATTACAGTTTCCTATGATCGTTTTGGCATTGTTCAATGGTTTGTTATTATTCCTCTTGAAGCCTTATTTGCTTTTATTCTTATCCCAATGAAAAAAAATATAATTGCTAAATCCTGTATTGTTCTGCTTCCTTTGCTTTTACTGTCGATTTTTACAGGAGGATTCTCTTTGGCAGCCTTTCAGCTCTTTTGTGCGGGGCTTATTAGTTTTGCCGTCACTGTATTGTTGTTTTATTATCCCCGCTGGGCAAGGTTTTCTTTATTGGAACCATTTTTTTTTGCTTGGGTATGTTTACTCCTGCTTGTCCTATCCCGTTCCGGAGAAGATATAGCTGTACACAGCGCAGGGCTGACCCAGTTTATTCTTGTATGGACAGCGTTGATTTTTTTATCTCACAGTATTGTAATTTATTTTTGCCTGTATCCCCGAAGCTGCGGCGGAGCAGGAAAAGAAGCGATCCTTATTTTTATTACTGCGATTTTAATGCTGTTTATTACGCTTATTATCCTGCCTGTAGATTTTATCCGCAATACCATAATTGTCAATCCACGTTCAGAGCGCATACCTCAGGCAGTTGGTTCTTCGGACTTGGATATACCGTTTAACCGGGAAAGAAGAGGAAGCGGCCGCAGAACGATCCCCCGATCAGGGAATGACCATAGACCGGAATTACGCGGTATTTCGGAACATGACTGGCTGGATGGAGATACAACGGATAGAAATAGACGAGGTTCGGGAGAAGGGGATTCACGGCAATATACTGTTATGGTAGTTGCTTCAAAGTATGAGCCCTTATATATGGGAGATACTTTTCGGGGACAGCTTGATCCAATTGAGGGATTTCTTGTTACTCCCAATGATACATTAAATCAGCTGGCTGCCCAGCGTTTGTTTGTAAGCTGGTTTGATACAGAAGGAATTTTTTACCGGGAAAGAGACCGGCTGGAAGTATCGTCTCTTTCAATTCTGTCAAAAAAATTTTTTCCTTATCGTCCTGTTTCCATGGATCCGACGATTTTACAGGAAAATACCGGTCCTCTGCGCTACCTTCATCAAGTTGTTTCCAATGTTTTTCAAAAAGATCCCCTGGAATTGTATGCTGTTCCGCTAAGGGAACTAAATACTGCAGAAAACATGCGGCTTTCCCGCTATTTGGAAGTTCCGCTTGAACAATCCGACAGGGAGCTTTTTGAAGCATATATCAGAGAGGCTGTTAATAAATGGCGGGAAGAAGGGCAGGAAAGCGGCAGCGCTTACATGGAAACATTGGCAGCGCTCTTGGTAAACTTTTCCGATTATCAATATACCCTAAATGATTCAGGCAATCCGCTTGCTATTGACCGCATTAAAGATTTTCTTTTTATTGAAAAAGAAGGAGATTGTGTCGAATTCTCCAACAGCATTGCCCTCCTGGGACGGCTTGCAGGTATTCCTTCCCGCATAGTAAGCGGCTATCTTGTAGCAGAAAGCACACAGACCATCGCTCATATGCGCGGCCTTGCTGTCCTGCAAAACTCCATCCCGGTACTACAGCAATTTCGTTTTGAAGATCTGTATCTGGTTACCAATCTGCATGGTCATTCCTGGGTACAGTTCTATATTCCCGATTATGGCTGGCTGGATTTTGAAGCAACTGCTTTTGCCATTCCTCCGGTCCCTTCCGGCGATATTAATAACTGGGATGTAGTAATTCCCCTTATTGACAGCGAAAGGGTTTTTTCTCCAATACGGGCTTTTCCCTGGCGCACAGTGTTTAGGGCAATTGGAATACTTGCAGTATTGATAGTAATCCTTGCTTATGCAGTACGTTATGGCAGGGAAGCGATCCTTATTTATACAAGCCGTACCGGCACAAGCTCTGCTGTACGCGCCTTGTATCTGCTGCTTTTAGCCAGGCTTGCAGCAGACGGCAGACCTATAAAGCCCGCATCAAAAACCGCTCTTGAATATGCGGAGCTTTTTCCGGAAAATTGCGGCAAAAGGGTATCGTTTCAAAACAATGCAGAGACAGAGGAGCATTTAAAATATTTTGCTTTGCTGTATACAGAATTACGCTGGCGTGAATTCAATGACCTGGACGAATTTAATAAAAAGTTTCTTATGCTCAAACAGGAATATAAAATGATTCTTAACACAAGCCGCCGGCGGGGATTACTTTGGTTTGTTGTGCGAGTCTTTAGTCTACGGGGGCTGGCTTACTTATGAAAATCATTTTTCTATTAATATGTATTTTTTTATTTAGCGATTGTTCCCGCAGATCGGACTGGGTTCAGTTTCGCGGGGATGGGGGCAGGGGAGTAAGCTCTGCTCTTATTGCTCCGCCCCTGGGGATACGCTGGAAGATTAATCTTCAAATCGCCGGTGAAACAGGCGACCAAACCATACGGTTTTTAAACCCGCCGGTGATCCTGGGAAACATTGTATACTTTGGTTCAGAAGACGGCAACTTTTATGCCCTTGATCTTGAAAGCGGTTATATGCGCTGGGTGTTCAAGAGCGGAGCGGAGATCAATTCAATTCCCTATGCCGACAGGGATAAGGTATATTTTGGCAGCAGAGACGGCAGGCTCCGCGCACTGTCCCGGCAGGACGGCCAGGAGCTATGGAGTTTTCAAACACAAAGTCAGATTAACTCTCAGGTGGAACGCTATAAGGATTATGTAATTTTTTGCAGCGATGCTGATGCAATTTATTTTCTTTCTCCCGATGGGATAGAACAATTCAGGATACCAAACCCCGGATGGTACAACTATACCTTTCTTTTGGCAGATGATGTAATGTACTGGGCTACCGGTCCATCGGTAGAATTAATTGGTCCCTTTGATATCACCAGACGGGAATTCCTTTGGTTCCTGCCCCTCCACGAAATCGATGCGATCTGGTATTCATTTCCCGCTGTAGAACGGGATATATTATATTTTGGCACAGCCGATATACGGAGAGGAATGGAATTGGGTTTTTATGCCCTTAACCGCCATACTGGAAATCTTCTATGGAGCCGGCATCATATAGGAGTCTGGAATACCTGGGATGATTATATAGAATGGGAACATTTCTTTAGGGGCCTTGATATCCTGGATTTTATGGCTCCTACCGTCTGGAGAAATCTGGTTATTTATACCGGCGGAGATACCGTTGCACGTGCTTTTGATGCAAAAAACGGAGCTTTACGCTGGGAAAGGACCTTTGATACTGCAATAAGTTCTTCGCCAACCATTGCAGGCGGCCGAGTATATTTTGGAATTCTTGGAGATGACAATACAGCCCCTCAGTTGATCTGCCTTTCTGCCAAAGACGGGAAGCTGCTATGGCAGATGGAAACCGAAGGTGCCCTCTTGTCTGCTCCGGTTATTGCAGGAAAACGAATTGTATTTAGTACGGATAGAAGCGTTTTTTATGTACTGGAACAGTTATTTTAATTTTTTCTGCCATACGATGCCGAGGAACTGCAAATACTTGACAAAAAAGCCTGTTTTATTGTATATCTATACTAGAAATTCTATTTTTCAAGGAGTAAGGAATGGCTCAGGCTAGTAAGAACAGCCGTACAACAAGCGCTACCCAGAAGTTTGTATGCAGTTGCGGAGGCGAAGTAAAAATGAAGATGGTCTTTGAACACGGGAAGGTTAAAAATCAAGCTGAGTGCGAAAAATGCAAGCGGGTAGAAAGACGGCCCTCTGGTTTTAGATAGTCCGGTATGTTTTATAACAGATTTTGGAGGTTTTTTTGACAGTAACAGGAAAGTCTGCGGCAAAACGGCACCGCCGGAGCGAAGAACGCAGAAAACGAAACAGAGCTGTAAAAAGTTCGGTTAGAACCAGTGTAAAGAGGTTTGCTCTTTTAGCCCGTAAGAAAGAAACCGGGGAAGCAGAATCGGCTCTTAAAGAGATGGTAAAAAAATTAGATTCGGCTGCCGGAAAAGGAATAATCAAAAAAAACGCAGCTGCCCGTAAAAAATCGCGGATGCAGCGTTTATTTAATACTTTAAACTCAGCTCAATGAGCCTCATAAACGGAGGCGGCTTGTGCTTAGCCGGAATAAAATTACAAAACTTGAAATAATCGACGCTGTTTATGAAAAAACCGGGCTAAACAGGAAAGAGATTAAATCTGTAGTGGATATTGCCTTTGCAACAATAGGAGAAGCCCTTTCAACAGGGAGTACGGTTGAACTTCGTGGTTTTGGTACTTTTGAAATTAGAATTCGAAAGGGAAGGAAAAAGGCACGCAATCCCAAAACCGGAGAAACTGTATCGGTCTCTTCCCATGGTATAGCAGCATTTAGGGCAGGAAAAGAACTGCGTCAGGCTGTATGGGATATTTCAACTCCAAATGAAGTCCTTTCTGATTAATACTGCACTAATATTGTTTGGAGCGCTGCTTTTTGCCGCTTCTTTTCCCAATCCCATTATTAATTATGGTTTTCCCATATTGGCCTGGTTTGCCTATATTCCTGTTTTTTATGTCATTCGCCGCTGCAAAAATAACATTAGAGGCTTGCTTATTTGTATTTTATGGGGTGCCCTTTATGGATATACCAGCTATAGCCTTTTAGTTCACTGGCTGGCAAATTTTCATCCTCTGGCAGCTATGACAGCTTCGCTTCTTCAGCTTTTTTATATGGCGCTTCTTTTTCCCCTGTTAAAACTTGCTCTAATATTTTATCCCCATAAAGGATATATACTCCAATGGATGCTCTGGCTTGCTTATGAATATCTTAGAACACTTGGTTTTTTGGGATTTCCTTATGGCATTAGCGGATATACTCAATGGCAGTTTCCTTTGATTATTGGGATTGCTTCTGTTTTTGGGGTTTGGGGAGTATCCGCTCTTGTGTTGTTTCCTTCGGTATACATTGCAGCAATAGCAGATGAATTATTATTGCCAAAAAGAAGTCCCCAAAAAAATCCCATAAGTTTTTTCTACCGGGAACGCCTTGCTGCAGCAGCCTGGTTGGGCGCTCTTTTGGCGGCATTGATTTTTAGCACTATGCAGGCTGATTATTCACAGGAAAGTACCGCAAAAATTGCCTTAATCCAGCAAAATGCCGATCCCTGGATGGATAATAATCCCAGAGGCTATAAGCGTATGCTGGGAATACTAAGTTCTCTTTCTCAAAAAGCTCTGGAGGAAGTACCTGACACAGAGCTGGTTGTATGGCCGGAGACGGCTTTTCTCCCCAGAATTTACTGGCATACTACCTATAGGGACAACCCTGCATCCTACGAAATAGTCAAAGAACTGCTTGATTTTCTGGCGGAACAAGAGGTTCCTTTTTTAATTGGGAATGATGATGCACGCCGGGAAGTTACTGCTGCCGGAACTTTGAGCCGTGTAAATTACAATGCAGCAATCCTCTTTGAAGAAGGAGAAATCAAGGATGTATACAGGAAGATGCACCTGGTTCCCTTTGCCGAACATTTTCCCTACGAAAAAACATTTCCCCGTATATATCAGGAACTTGTCAAAGCAAATGTACGATTTTGGAAACCCGGCAGCGAAGCGCTGGTATTTTCTACTGCTAAGCTGCATTTTTCTGTTCCTATCTGTTTCGAGGATTGTTTTGGCTATATTTCCCGGGATTTTTCCCGCCGGGGAGCAGATTTTATCGTAAATATAACTAATGATTCCTGGGCAGACAGCTTTTCCAGCCAGCTTCAACATCTTGCTATGTCAGTTTTTAGGGCAGTGGAAAACCGCCGTGCAGTGGTTAGAGCAGCTACTTCGGGGCAGACCTGCGCCATTGCTCCATCTGGAAGGATTTTGGCAATGGCTCCTCCCTTTACAGAAACTGCATTACATGTAGAAATACCGCTTATGACAGGCTTTACTCCTTATATGTTTTGGGGCGATATCTGGGGGAAGATTTTTACAGCTTGTGCATTTATGGTCTTGATAGCCGGCGTATTCCGGTATATACTGGACTTGACTAAAACAGGAAGGAAGCTATGAATACCCAAAAGAAGATACTCGTTATTGATGATGAGGTAATAAATCTTGAGTTCTTCGAGGTTATGCTTACTAAGCTCGGCTTTGTGGTAGAAAAAGCAGAAAACGGTGAAGAAGGCCAGGCAAAGGTAAAAAAATTCTCTCCCGACCTTATCATTATGGACAATATAATGCCCAAAATGTCTGGCTGGGAACTGACAAAAATCCTAAAAGCAGACCCGAAATACCAAGAAATACCGATAATAATGCTTTCCGCCCTTGACGATGTAAAAGACAAGGTAGAAGGTTTTGAACTGGGGATAGACGATTATATTACCAAGCCCTTTAATTTTTCCGAAGTATTGGCCAGAATACGTGCTGTATTACGAAACCGCGAGCTTTTTGCACAGATAGTAGCCAGGGAATCGCGTCTTACTGTAGCGGAAGAACTTAGCGCCGATATGAAGGAAAATGTCTTGAATTTTATCCGCAGCATAGATGATTTGGATCAAACCATTGTGCAGGTAACAGCCCTGGGCATAAGCGAGGGAGGACTTACCCAACTATTGGAAGATCTAAAACAAAAGTCTCAGCTGGTGCGAAAAAACCTGGCCGGTCTTGACGCCCGTATAGAACGGGCAATGACCGAGTGGGAGAGCTTGAAGAAAAAAGAAATCGGTCTTACTATATTGGAACAACAAATACGAAACACATTACAACAGGATGAGGAATGAAGCCGGGGAAAAAAAAGGCTAAAGTAATTGTTTTAGGTAATACTGTTTCTATGGATGGTTTTTTACGGTTCAAAGAAACACTTTGTATACAGGGAAAATTTAAGGGAACCATAGAAGCTACCGGAGCTTTAATTGTGGATAAGGAAGCGGTAGTAGATGCAAACCATGTTTCTGTTACTTCTTTAACTGTCCACGGCTCCTTAAGCGGACAGGTCCGGGCTGTGGACAAAATTGATATGCTCAGCGGTTCCCATATAAAAGGGGATGTGTCTGCATCCCGGCTGCGCATCGCCGACGGCGTATTATTCGATGGAATGTGCAGTATGACAGGCACAGAACGGGAAGTTGATATCTTTTCCCGGCCTACAGAAGAGATAAGGATGGATTTACAAAGAACACATGGCTAGTGCCGGTTTTGACAGCATTGCAGAACAGCTGGTTCGGCTTCTTAAAGAAAGGTCAATGCATATAGCAGCGGCAGAGTCCTGCACAGCTGGGCTGCTTGCGGGGATTATAGGCAGAATACCGGGCGCTTCAGCATGTTTTTGGGGTTCATTTGTTTGTTATACAAACCAGGCTAAAAAAATTATGCTTGGAATAAAGGAAGAGCTTCTTTCTGAATACGGAGCGGTAAGCGAAGAAACTGCCAAGGCAATGGCTTTGGGCGCACTGGAAAAGAGCGGTGTTGACTTGTCTGTTTCTATTACCGGCCTGGCTGGGCCAGGCGGCTTGGCTGGGCCAGGCGGCTTGGCTGGGCCAGGCGGCTTGGCTGGGCCAAGCGGATTTGCAGGACCCGGAAGCGACGGCTTAGAACCGCCATTGGGAACTGTGTGGATTGCCACAGCGCTTCGTTCGGTAGGATCAGAAGACATAGAAGCAGTAAAGTATCATTTTTCCGGCGGACGGAACAGCATACGCGATCAGGCAGCCGGAAAAGCGCTTGAACAAATAATTATACGGTTGAATAGGATTATTCGTTAGAGATAGGAGAACAGATTATGCCTTATGTAAGAAAAACCCGCACTGCAAAATTTGACGGTCAGACCGAAAATGGGGCTTTTCAGAACGAAGAAGCAGGTTCGTCAATGGAAGAACCACGAGTAGTTATTAAAGCTCGGCCAAAGCGGGTCACGTCCACCGAAGCTGTATTGTCCAACGGAGTTGTACCGTCCAACGGAGTTGTACCGTCCAACGGAGTTGTACTAAGCGATAACGGAAACGAAGAACACGACAAGGAATTTTCTGCAGAGTCTAATCAAGAACAGAATGCTGAACATGCACCGGAAAACGGAATGGAAGAAAGTCCCTTTAGGAATGCATCCATACCCAAGCTTCCTTCCATGCCGGATATCTACGGCAAGCCAGTTCCCAGGAACGATGACAGCGGCAAACCGAGGCTTTCCATTAATGAACTTATACGGCTTAATATGGTAAATCTTCGGGAACTGGCTGTTAATTATAGTATTACCAATGAAGACATGGTAGCGCTGAAAAAACAGGAGATTATCTTTTCGATCCTCAAAGCTCATACAGAACGCGGGGGGATTATATATGCCTATGGTTCTTTGGAAATACTACCTGATGGCTATGGCTTTCTTCGAAGTCCTCAGAATTCATATCTACCCGGACCGGATGATATTTATATTAGTCCAAGCCAAATCCGGCTTTTTGCCCTTAAAACCGGAGATACCGTCTACGGCCAGATTCGCAGTCCCAAGGAAGGAGAGCGTTTCTTTGCCATGCTTAGGGTAGAAACTGTTAATTATGATGATCCAGCTGTTGCTCAGAGCCGCATACCCTTTGACAATTTAACCCCTTTGTATCCCGACGAAAAGCTTAATCTGGAAACCATAACCGAAGGAGTTTCCGAACGTATCATAAACTTGTTCTGTCCCATAGGAAAAGGCCAGCGGGCGCTGATTGTCGCTCCGCCCCGGACAGGAAAGACCATTATGATGCAAAAAATTGCCAATGCCATTACCAAAAACCACCCGGAAGTATACTTAATCGTCCTTCTTATCGATGAACGTCCCGAAGAAGTAACCGATATGGAACGGACTGTCCGGGCAGAAGTTATCTCCAGTACCTTTGACGAACAAGCCAGCCGGCATGTACAGGTTACAGAAATGGTACTGGAAAAGGCAAAACGCCTTGTTGAACATAAAAAAGATGTGGTTATACTCCTTGACTCCATCACCCGTCTTGCCAGGGCATATAACCAGACCGTACCTGCATCGGGAAAAATACTTTCCGGCGGCGTAGACTCCAATGCCCTTCATAAACCTAAACGCTTTTTCGGTGCAGCCAGAAATATCGAAGAAGGGGGAAGCCTGACGATTATTTCCACTGCCCTTATTGAAACCGGCAGCCGTATGGACGAAGTAATCTTTGAAGAATTCAAGGGTACAGGAAATCTGGAAATTAACCTTGACCGGAGAATAAGCGACCGGCGCCTCTTCCCGGCTATCAATATCAAGAAATCCGGTACCAGAAAAGAAGAACTGCTTCTAAGCGAAGAAGAACTTCAAAAAATCTGGATACTTAGAAAGGTTATTAACCCAATGGACGATGTGGAAATTATCGAACTACTAGTTGACAGAATGAAAAAAAGCAAGAATAATGAAGCATTCCTCCGTTCCATGAATACCGGCAGTACCGGCATGGAATAAGGTATAGAAAGGACTTGATACAAATGAAAGCAAAGATTCATCCTAAATATGAGCAGACAAGCATCACCTGCGCTTGCGGCAATACCATTGAATCCCGTTCTACGGCAAAGGATATTAAAGTGGAAATTTGCTCCACCTGCCATCCTTTTTTTACCGGCAAGCAAAAACTGGTAGACACTGCTGGCCGTATTGAACGCTTCCGCAAGAAGTACAATATTAAAGAATAGTGCTTCTATGAAGAAGGAATTTCTCCCTTATGATGTAATCCGGAATAATGGCTTTAAGCTTGCCCATAAAATATATCACGAGGGTTTTATCCCCGATGTAATATATGTTTCCCTGCGGGGAGGGGCTTCTCTTGGTAATGTAATAAGCGAATACTTTAAAATTGTAAACCGTAGGGGCCGTCCGGTATATTATGCTGCAGTCGTTGCCCGCTCATATTCCGATGTACGTAAAGCTGCAGAGCAAATAAAAGTAGACGGCTGGACCTATTCACCGGAACACCTTAGAAGCGGAGACAAGATACTCCTGGTTGATGATATCTTTGACAGCGGAAATACCATTAACTATCTTGCAGAAATTATTTTAGAAAAAGGCATACCGCGGGAAAACCTTAAAGTGGCTGTCCACGATTATAAATACTGTTACGACAAACCAAAGCAGCATCCCATTCAGCCGGATTATTGGTGCCGAA
>Ga0099364_10009150_pt1 | contig 13788 bp, 14 predicted proteins | sample TergutTh196P3_FD_73070 | JGI IMG/M metagenome (GOLD analysis project Ga0099364, IMG submission 73070) | Microcerotermes parvus P3 segment gut microbial communities from Pointe-Noire, Republic of the Congo - Th196 P3 | ecosystem: Host-associated > Arthropoda: Insects > Digestive system > Gut ...
GGCGGGCCCGGCGCTCCCCTCCCCGGCGGGGGGGGGGGGGCGAGTTCCAACGCCGCGGCTATTTCCGCCAGAACGAACCTCTCGGACATCAAGCCGCGCAGGGCGGCCGGATCCAAGCCGGTCTTGATGGTGACCAGCCGGTCGCCCCGCTCCCGGGCCCGGGCCGCGGCCAGGGCGGCTAGGCGGGCCGACCCGGATTCCCGCTGTTCCTGGCCCTCCGGGGGCAGATAGGGCCCCGCCAGCCGGGCACATCCGTAACCAAAAAAGGCCGTCTCCCGGGGTGAGGGGAAGTAGAACAGCACCCCCCGGTCTAAAGCGGACTCATCTGTCCACAGGGCCTCACCCCCGCCCTGGGCCGCCTGCTCCCTCATGGCCCGGATATCTGTCCATAAATCAAAGGGCCGGCCGGCCGAGGCGATGGCTTGGGCCAGCCGGGCCAGGGCGGAGGCCTCCGGGCTGGTCACGCCGCCCCCGAACGGTTTTTGAACAGGTCATACTTGGTGGTGTTGTGGTAGCATTGGCAACAGACGGGCAGGGCCTCGTGGTCCAGATTCCGCCCCACCCGCCGGCGCCGCTCTTCCATCTTGGGGCTGAGCCAGGCCTCGGCCAGGCTCATCTCTCCCAGGCGGCCCAGGCTATGGTCCGGCCGGGACTCGGCATCCTGGCCGCAGATTTGGATGAGGCCGTCGTATTTTATCTCCAGGGCCAGAAAAACATCCACGCAAGGGGCTCGGGTCAGGCTGGCGGATTGGCGGTCCAGATAGGGCTGGAGCCGGCTCTGGTCGGCCACGAAGTTGAGATTGGTCAGGTCCACGGCCACCTTGTCCGCCAGGGTCAGCATGTCTTGAATGAAGGCTTGAGGATCGGCCTCGCGAGCCTCGTCGGCCAAGGTCGAGGTCAGAACGCTGAGGAAGGGCCGGGCGGCGGCCCCGCGCCGCTCAGCGGCCAGTTCCAGGCCGGCCCGTAGATGGGCATAAGCTGCGCCCCGGCGGTTGAACTCATACTGAGCCGGGGTCAGCCCCTGAAGGGAAAATTGAAGGTCATCCGCTTCCAGTTCAATGAGGCGGTCCATCAGCCTGGGAGTCAGAGCCAGGCCGTTGGTGTATATTTTGAGTCTCAGGCCGGCCCCTTTGACCAAGGCCGCGATCTCGGCCGCCTGGGGGTGGAGTAGAGGTTCCCCCCAGCCGGTGAAGCGCACCCCAACGAAGCCTCCAGCCGCGGCCGCGGCCCGGGCTTCATTGACCACCAGCCGGGCCGTTTCCAGGCTCAAATCGCCCAAGGGCCTGCGGCTCTTTTGCCGGGAGCAGAAGAGGCAATCCAACTGGCAGCGGTTGGTCAGTTCCAGGTTGAGCCAGTAGGGGAAGGAGCGGGGGGGATCAAAGTCGGTCAACCATCCCGGGGAGTGGTAGAGTTCATAAAAGGGATCGCTCTCCGGCCCCTGGCGGTAGCTTAGCACGGCCGATTCTCCAAAATTTATTGGCTCTGTCACATATAATGATTGACAAACTTTTAATCTATTGATGTTATTGGATAATTGCTTTGCATTCAAGGTTGTTTATGCAGGTGATTTTATTGCTTTTTTTACGATAGCAATCTTTTTCTGTGACAGAGCCTTTATGTATGCCGGCCTTAAACCCGGATTACGCCATGCGCTTATGGGGACAATTTCAAACAGTTTAAAATGCTCTCGCCCTGAGCCGCAAATAATTTAATTAGTTCTTTCCAGTAGATTTAAGTGGTATAATCAACGAAAAAAAACATTTCAAGCTGCGTCTTTGGGGGGGGGCGCTATGAACAAGAAAGCCCTTATAGCCATGAGCGGCGGCGTGGACAGTTCCGTGGCGGCATGCCTGGTGAAACGGCAGGGCTATGACTGCGTCGGCATAACAATGAAATTCTTCAATAATGAAGATGTCGGCACGGACAGGGAAAAATCATGCTGTTCGCTTGAAGATACGGAAGATGCGCGAAGCGTAGCATATAGGCTCGATATGCCTTTCCATGTTTATAATTTCACCGCCGACTTTAAAAAAAATGTAATGGAGCGGTTTATCGAGGCCTATCAAAACGGAGCAACGCCAAACCCTTGCATTGACTGCAACCGGCACCTGAAATTCGATAAATTGTTTTCACGCGCCAGGCAGCTTGGCATGGATTACGTTGTTACCGGGCATTACGCCAGGATAGAGTATGATGATAAGAAGAACCGGTTTCTCTTGAAAAAGGCGGTTGACGGCGATAAAGACCAAAGTTATGTGCTGTATTTCATGACCCAGGAGCATTTGAGGCATGCGCTGTTTCCCCTTGGCGGGCTTCATAAATCTGAAGTGCGCGCCATTGCGGCGGAACAGGGTTTCATCAACGCGAATAAAAGCGACAGCCAGGATATTTGCTTTGTCCGTGAGGGCGGCTACGCGGATTTCATAGAGCGGTACACGAATAAAGTGTATGAAGGCGGTGATTTTATAGACAGTCAGGGCAATGTGCTTGGCCGGCATAAAGGTCTAATAAGGTACACCATAGGCCAGCGCAGAGGTCTTGGGCTGGCCTTGAAAAAGCCTATGTATGTGCATTCAAAATGCCTGGAGGATAATACCGTTACGCTCTGTGAAGATGATGGCCTGTATACAAAATCCTTGTTCGCAACAGATTTTAATTGGATTTCGCCTGAAGATACCGTGGAGCCTGTCCGCGTGAAAGCGAAAATCCGATACAAGCAGGCGGAGCAATGGGCGTTCGCTGCGAAAATATCGCACAATACTGTACATATAACATTTGACGAGCCGCAGCGGGCTATTGCCAAAGCTCAGGCTGTCGTGCTTTACGACGGCGACATTGTGGTGGGCGGCGGCACAATTATTTAGAGCCTCAAGCGATTTAAGAGAGAAGGAGCGGAATATGAAGCAGTTAGTGGATAAATTACGCATAAACGAGGATTTACCCGATAATGAATTAAAAATGCTGATAGAAAGCGATGTTTACGAGCGGGAACTTTTTCATAAGGCGGACGAAGTTCGCAGGGAACATTACGGTTTGGACGTTTATATAAGAGGATTGATTGAATTAACAAACCACTGTAAAAACAACTGTTATTATTGCGGCATTCGCTCCGGCAACATAAGTCTTGAGCGTTACCGGCTTGATGAGAGGCAAATATTATCATGCTGTCATGAGGGGTATGAGCTTGGGTTTCGCACCTTTGTCCTGCAGGGCGGCGAAGACGGTTTCTTTTCGGATACCTATATTTGCGGCCTGGTTTCGCAAATAAGAAGCCTTTTCCAGGACTGCGCCATTACGCTGTCATTGGGTGAAAAAACCTACGCCAGCTATAAGGCGTATTATGAGGCGGGGGCCGACCGCTACCTTCTGCGTCATGAAACCGCGGACGCGGAACACTATAAAATGCTGCATCCCGATAGCATGAGCCTTGAAAACCGTAAACAGTGCCTGTATGACATAAAAGAGATTGGATATGAGGTGGGAACGGGATTCATGGTCGGTTCTCCGTTTCAAACCACCGAGCATCTTATTAAGGATTTAAGGTTTCTGCAGGAACTGGGGCCCGATATGATTGGCATAGGCCCCTTTATTTCGCATAAGGATACCCCGTTCAAAAGTTTTAAAAACGGGGATTTACATTTATGCCTTCGTTTGATAGCCGTTTTGCGCCTTATGTTTCCCTATGCCCTTATTCCGGCTACAACCTCACTGGGAACGGTGGCCGGCGATGGGCGTGAATTGGGTTTGTCGGCGGGAGCCAACGTGGTTATGCCTAACCTGTCTCCGGTCAGCGTTAGAAAGCTGTATGAATTGTATGATGATAAAATCTGCACCGGGGAGGAAGCCGCTGAGTGCCGCCATTGCATAGATCACAAAGTAAAATCTATCGGGTATAATATCGTGACGCATAAAGGCGGCGTTAAACGCCGCGGCGCGGTTTAAGAAAGGCTGGAAAATATCCCGTCTATATATCGGAAAGCGGTGTGGCCAGATACCGCTCGCCCGAATCCGGCAGCATGGTTACAATAATTTTTCCGGCGTTTTCAGGCTTGGCCGCAAGCTTTAAAGCCGCATAAACCGCCGCGCCCGAAGATATGCCGGCCAGCACCCCTTCCTTCCGCCCTATCCTTTTGGCCGTGTCGAAAGCCGCCTCGTTGGTTACGCGGATTACTTCATCAATCACTGAGCGGTTGAGGATTTTAGGCACAAAACCGGCGCCTATTCCCTGTATGCGGTGCGGGCCCGCCCTGCCGCCTGAAAGCACCGGGGAGGCGTCCGGCTCGACCGCTACTATTTTTACAGAGGGTTTTCGAGATTTCAGCACTTCGCCCACACCCGTAATCGTTCCTCCCGTCCCGACACCGGCCACGAAAATATCCACCTCCCCGTTTGTATCACGCCAAATTTCCTCGGCCGTGGTTTTGCGGTGAACCTCCGGGTTGGCCGGATTTTCAAATTGCAGGGGCATAAAGCTGTCGGCAATTTGTGCCGTAAGTTCCCGCGCTTTTTTTATCGCGCCCGCCATTCCTTCGTGGCCTGGGGTCAGGATTAAATCCGCGCCGAGCATCCTTACTATTTTGCGCCGTTCTATGGACATTGTTTCAGGCATGGTAAGTATCAATCGATACCCTTGCGCCGCGCAGGCAAAGGCGAGCCCTATGCCCGTATTGCCGCTGGTCGGTTCAATTACCACACCTCCGGGTTTGAGTTGCCCGTCCCGCCTTGCCGCTTCCAGCATAGCCGCGCCTATACGGCACTTGACGCTGCCCGCCGGGTTGAAGGCTTCCAACTTGCCAAGGAGAATACCCGGCAGATCAGCGCTTATTTTCGGCAAACGCACCAAGGGCGTCGCCCCGATCGCCTCGGTTATGGCGTTATACACCTTTGAGCGGAAGAGGCTGCTGTTGCTCATATGGAATACTCGCTTTCATGGTTGATGTCATACTTGAAGATCGATGTTATGCGCTGTTTCAGTTCTAAAGTATATTTATCGCTTCGCCGGCGCGGACGGGCCGCCTCAACAGTGAAACGGTTGCGTATGGAGCCGGGATGGGGTGAGAACACAATTATTTCATCCGAGAGATACAAGGCCTCTTCGGTGTCGTGAGTAACCAGGACTATGGTAATGCCCGTATCGCCCCACAGGCGCAGCAAATCGTCCTGCAGGCGTTCCCGGGTCAGTGCGTCCACGGCGGCGAAAGGTTCATCCATCAGGATAATGCGAGGCTGCACCGCCAGGGCCCGGGCGAGGGCCAGCCTTTGCCGCATCCCCCCCGAAAGCTGGGACGGGTATTTACGCAAGGAATCAGAAAGCCCTGTTTTTTTAAGATACACCATGGCCACGGCTTCACGCTCCCGGCGCGGAACGCCGCGAAGTTTCAGGGTAAACACCACATTTTGCAGCACGGTCATCCACGGGAACACGGCATAATCCTGAAAAATCATGGCAATGTCATGTTTCGGGCGGTTTCTGAACAGATCGTTGGCCAGAGGAGATAAAAACCTATATTTGCGGCGATAGGCATCCATCTCCTTTCGGGTGGACGGCAAGGGTTCCAGCACCTGGACGCCGTCTATATAGACGCTGCCCTCGGTGGGAGCCTGCAAGCCGCCCAGGATTTCCAGAAACGTGGACTTTCCGCAGCCGGACGGCCCAAGCAGGCTCACAATTTTGCCGTCCTCAATAGCGAGCGACACCGAAAGCACGGCGGTAATGCCGTCGGCGGTGCGCTCCTCATTGATAATAGAAAAAAATTTAGTGATGTTACGCGCTTCTATCATCTAGCGCCCCACTTTCCACACTGCCAGCTTCTGCTCGATAAACTTTAAGACTTCGATGAGAAACCAGCCGATGCTCCCCAATGTGACCATGCAAACCACCATTTTGGGAATTTGGAAATAGTCCTTGGCCTCATTAAGCACATAGCCGATTCCTGTCCGGCCGCCGTACATTTCGGCTATGACGAGCATTACCAGACCCATGGCCACGCCGGTTTTAACGCTCATGATAATCGCCCCCAGCGCGTGCCAAAAATATACGCGCGAAATAAGCGTAAGTTCGCTGGCCCCGAACACCCGCGCACTGGCTAGATAGCGCGGCTCGGTATCCTTGACCGCCTGGTAGGTATTGAACAAAATCGGATAAAATGCTCCTATGAAAATCAAAAACGTTTGCATCGGCAAGCCTATGCCAAAGAAGATTATCGTAATGGGAACCCACGCCGGCGGCGGTATGGGCGCTAAAAGCTGAAACATCGGCAGCACGCGTTTTCTGACAGCCTGATTCCAGCCCATCAATATCCCGATGGGGACGGCGGTGAAAATGGCCATTCCCAGCCCCAGGAAAAACTTGCACATGCTGTCTCTTATATCCAGCAAAAAATTTTGCCGGGCAAACATTTCCCAAAATGTTACGGCTACATCGCTTAACGGAGGCGCCAGCGTCCTCGGCAGGACGTTCAGGCGCGGCAAGAGCTCCCATAGCCCAAGCAGCGGAATGAAGACTATGAGAAATTCCGGCGAAAAAATATTCTGCGCCGCGCCTTTGAAAAAATAGCCAAGCTCGCGCAATGCCAACCGGAAAGCGCCGCGCGTTCCCTTGAACTTGTATTTATTCATCGTCATCCTCACCGCTGTGGTGACCGGCCGCGGCTTCAAGAAAGATTTTCACCAATTCGTCATCGGCTCGGGAAAATTCCGGCACGGGCTGACCTTGCAGAGTCTCAAAAGGGATCACCGTGTTGTCGGCCACGGCGCGCCGAAGACGGTCGGGCGATAGTTTCCGCGTCGATTCCAGCGCCTCCACGAATGGGCCGACCGCATTCAGCTTGTTTCGGCGCGCCAGCAATATCAAGGCCGCCTGGTCGATAACCGCAGGGCAGCATTCGTCTCCCGGTTCCACCTCCCAGTTTTGATAGAGTATGGAATGCTCTTTCTGGAGGGCAATAACGGAGTAGGAACCCTTGATGACAGCGGCGTCAACCGCTCCCGCTTCCAAGGCCGGAATCATCGCCTCAAAAGGGATGTATTCAAATTTGACCTCGCTTATATCCGCATTGAACCGTGCGGCGTCTTCGGCAAACTCTTCAACCAGGACACAGCCCGGCGCGGAGGCGGCCACGGTAATTCCCCCCAGCTCCTGCAAGCGAAGATTGAGGCCTTTCCGCAGAATAAAGGTCGCGCCGTAGGGGTAAGTGACCTTGCCGGCAACGGCGAGCTTGTCGAAGCCATCCAAGGCCGCAAGGGCGGCCAGCTTATCAGCCTCCACGAATCCCGCGTCCAAGACCCCTGCCAAGAGCGAGTAGGCGATGTCCGACGATGAACGAAACTCCTGGACATCCGCGGCAAAACCGTCCTGTGCGGCATACAGGGCGGCGGAAAGGTATCCGCCGCCGTGCCCTATTTTTACCCGCGCCTCATTTTCCCCGCAAGCGGCCGAAGCCAAAACAAGACAGCAAAGCAAAGCATGGGGACAAATCAATTTCCTTACCATGTGATTCCCTTGAATTCGGCGGCAAACATCCTATGGCCGGGATTCTCTTTGATATTCTCAAGCGCGAGAAGTTCATCGCCCAGTGCTATTAAACCGTCAACCGCAAGCTGAACCCCGAATATCAGCCGGTGGTTGCCGCGGATGATGGCTTCCTCCGGCGCGCCGGTGTAATCCACGGCAATTTTCACTATATTATCCGCAATGGGGTTGCTCATAATAATCCTGTTGGCTTCATCAACCGCGCTGATAAAAGCCTTGAGCTGCTCGGCGCCTCCGGCGAGCATCCTGCTGCCGGCGTTGATGGTGCGGCAGGGAATACTTGCGGACACCTCCGGGAATACGACTCTGAAGCCCGCCAGTTCGGCAATGCTCGCATGAGGTTCTTCCAAGATCGCGCCGTCAACCCGGCCGCCTTCCAGCGCGGCAATGGCGGGGCCGCCGGCCAGACGCTGGAGATTGAAATTGGCGCCTTCACCCTTGGCCGCAACAGTAAGGGAAATAACCGCTTCGCAAGTTGGTGAAATGCCGGCGATATTTTTACCGATCAAATCAGACAGCCTTATAATGGCGGAACTCTGCGGAACCAATAGGACGCTGGTGCAGGGCTTTTTTACCTGGGCGATGGTTCTTATCGGCGCGCCGTTGGCAATGGCGGCGATGGCCACCGTAGGGCAGGTCCAGAATACGTCAGCCCCGCCGGAAACCACCATGTCGCGCGCGGCGGCGTTATCATCCACCGCGATGATCTGCACATCAAGGCCGCGCTTTTCGAAGAGACCCAGCTCTTTGGCGACATAGAGATTCAAGTGGTGGGTGGTTTTAGCATCGGCCACGACAATTCGGGCCGGCTTCCCCCCCGGGGCCGCCGGGGATTGTTGAGCCGAGGCCTGCCCAAGCAGCCCCCCATTACTCAAAGACAGCAGAAAAACAAGAGAAGCGGCGAAGATTTTTGCAGAAAAAATCTTCCAGGATTTTTTTTCATTCGGCATAGCCCAAGACTCCTTGTAGTAGTATTCACATATTTCCTATGTGTTTACTATGATTATGCCAGAGACAGGGAAACTTGTCAATAGGCTGGCAAAAAATCTTGAACACTTATAAAACCTATGGTATTATTAGGTTAATCATATAAGGAAAGGGCAGGGCTGTGAAAATCTCCACAAAAGGCAGGTATTCGCTTCGCATGCTTCTGGATTTGGCCGAGCGTAAAGATGAAGGCTATATATCTTTAAAGGACATTGCCGAAAGGCAAGGCATTTCAAAAAAATATCTCGAACAAATTGTTACCCTGCTTAATAGTGCGGACATGCTGCGCACTAATCGCGGATACCAAGGCGGATACATGCTCGCTAAAGCTCCGAATCAATATACGGTCGGGCAGATTCTTCGTATAACGGAAGGGGGGCTTTGTCCTGTCTCATGCTTGGAGGATAACCCAAACCAGTGCGGCCGCATAGGCTTTTGCAGGACAATAAACGTATGGAAGGGGCTTTATAAAGTAATCGCGGAATACCTGGACGGCATCACTCTGCAGGATATCCTTGACAATGAAAGTGTAAGCGACTATTCAATTTAGAATATGTTTTTAATCGTCTCTTTGCCTGCCCCACAGGGAAGCGGGGTTTACCAGCCAGATCGGATCCCGGCCCCCCGGCCCCGGGTGCCGCTCTATCACGTTCAGGGCCTTAAGTTCGGCCAAGGCCTCGTCCAAGTCCGCGGCCTTGGCGTTCCAGCGGGCGCTGACCGCCCCCGCCTCCGGCTTGATTCCCTCGGCCTGGAGAGAGGCGATGACAATGTAGGCCGAAATGGCCGGAACCGAAAGGTTCTGGTTGAAAATCTGGGTATCCATGGGCGAACAGTTCGTCATAGATGTCTCCTTTGATGTGAGAGCTTGGCCGTGACCAGTAATTACGAACGCATCCTCCTGGCCCCCCGCCTGGGGCCCTGGCCGCCCCTCGGCCCAGGCGGTCCTCCCGGCGGCCCCTGTTTCTACCTTTCCTGGCCCGGCTGGGAGGATTTTTTGGCCAGGCGCCTGGGTCTGGCCTCCGGCCCGGACGGCCCTGCCCCATTAATGCTGCCGGACGGCCCCGAGGATTTGACCCTGCCCGCCCTGGACCAGTTGGCCGAACGGGCCGGGAATCTGGGGGCTGGTCTCTGGCCTCTCCTGGTCCCCCCGGCCGAGAGCCATGGCGTCCTGACCCAGGCCATACGCCTGGGCTCCTTCCCCGCCCCCCGGCCTCTCTTGAGCGACCGGGCCTATCTGGCCCTATGGACCATGAGTGAAAGGCAAGCCGCCTCCGGCGCAGAACTTCTGGCTGAAGCCGTTCGGAAAGAGCGGGCCATGTGGGCGGCCTTGAATGGTGAAGAGGCCGCCCCGCCGCCTTCTCCGGCTTGGGCGCCCGCCGGGGAGCCGGACAGCCGCACCGCATATGCCTGGCGCGCCTGGCGCCGGCTGGCCGCGCCCCTCTTGCGGCCCGGCGACCTTATTCTCCCTACCACCCTGGAAAAAACCGATTTTTGAGGCCTATTGGGCTTCATTCGTCCTCCCAATCCTCCGTCATCAGGCTGCCCGGCTCTTCGTCCGCCTTGCCTTGGTCCTGGCCTTCGGGGCAATCGGCCATGGCGGGCACCACGCTGCCGGTCAGGGGCGGCAATTCCGGGCCGGGCGTTTTCAGGCTCATACGGACGGCCGCCCAGCCCGCATTGAGTTCGGAAGAGTCCAGGGCCAGCCCGGCCCGAACGGCGGCCCTCAGGAGATGGGCAGTCTGGGGCCCGGGGGCGAAGCCGGCCGCCATTATTACGCCGCCAGGCGCCAGCCAGCGGGTCAGAGTCCGCAGGCGGCGGGCGGTCAGGTAGGGTGAGAGGCGGGCCAGAATGAAGCCGAAAGCCCCGGCCCAGTCCGGCCTTAAACGGCCCAGCCCAGAGAAGGGACCGGCTTCGACCTTGACAGGCCGGCCATTCCATTCGGCCAAAAGGCTGATTCTCGCGGCGGTGACTTCATCTTCGGCCAAGGCCGTGACCGGGCCGGAACCGGCCAATAAGGCCGCCAGAGGGGCCAGAGACCAGCCCGCGGCCAAGCTTAGAGCCGGCCGCCACCGGGTCGCCGGGCCCCCTGGGGATGGGGTCAGATGGGCGTTGATGAGGCCGGCCAGAAGGTGCTCGCCAGCCCAGCGGGGCTGCGACAGGCTGAGTTCCGGCGGCAGGGCTATAACCGCTTCGCTGACCCCGCTTTTTTCTCGGGTCAGGAGCCAGGGGCCTAAAGCGGCGGGCCGGGACGCCGGTTCGCCGGTCTCATGTTCCCGGGTCACGGCCAGAGACACGGTCAGCCCCTCCCGCATCCGCTCCACTTGGCGGCAGCCTTCCTCCAGAATGGCAAGCTCACCGTCCAGGGCGCCCGTGGTCCAAGGCAGAAAAAAGCCGCACCCGGCCTCAGTAAGTTCAATATCCCAGAGGGGCCGGCTGGCTTCCAGCCGGGCGGCCAATTCCAGGGCCGCTGGTCGAGGCAGTCCGGCTTCTATGCGGAGATGACCGGGCACGAACCTATTTAATCAAAGTCACCCAATTATAGGGGTCGGGTCGGTTGCCGTATTGGAGGCCCTGTATCTCGTCGTAGAGCCGCCGGGTTAGGGGGCCGATGCCGCCGTCGCTCACCTGGATATCCTGGCCCATATAGCTCAAGCCGCCCACCGGGGAGATAACGCAGGCCGTGCCGGTCCCGAAGGCTTCCTTCAAACGGCCGCTTCGGCCAGCCTCAAGGAGTTCATCTATGTCAAGAGGCCGTTCGGCCGCCTTAAGGCCCCAATCCCGCACCAGAGTCAAGACGGAATCACGGGTGATCCCGGCCAGAATGGTGCCTGACAGGGGCGGGGTGACCACCTCGTCGCCCAGCACGAAAAACATGTTCATGCTGCCGACTTCTTCCACAAATTTTTGCTGGCCGGGGTCCAGCCACAGTATCTGGCTGAACCCCTGCCGATGGGCTTCCTCTGTTGCCAGCAAGCTGGCCGCGTAGTTGCCGGCGGTCTTTACCTCTCCCAATCCCCCGCGGGCGGCCCGGCTGTAAACGGGCTCCACATAGATCTTGATGGGGGAGAATCCTTCCGGGTAATAAGGGCCCACCGGCCCGGTGATGATGAAGAAAATATATTCATTGGCCGGCCTGACCCCCATGTGGGGCTCGGAGGCTATGATGAAGGGCCGGATGTAGAGGGAGGCCCCCTGGCTGCGGGGCACCCAATCCTGATCGATCAATAGCAGTTCCCCAAGGGCCGCCAGGCAGAGGTTTTCATCCACGGGGGGAATGCAGACCCGCCGGGCTGAACGGTTCAAGCGGGCGAAATTGTCCTGGGGCCGGAAGAGGGCCAGGGCGCCGGAGCTTTGGCGAAAGCATTTCAGACCCTCAAAAATTGCCTGGCCGTAATGGAGGCACATGGCCGCCGGAGACAAGGACAGGGGGGCGAAGGGTTCGATTCTGGGCTGGCGCCAGGCCCCATCGTAGTAGTCCAGGCGGAACATGTGGTCGGAAAAAATGTCGCCGAAACCCAGGGAGCTTTCATCAGTGGGCCGGAAGCGGCGCTGGGCCGAGAGCAGGATGCGTTTGGCTATGGTATCCATATCTCATACCTTTCTGAACTTTTCCGCCAGGGCCCGGGCCGCCGCCGCCGGCACCATGGCCTCGATGTCGGCGCCGTGGCTCGCCGCTTCCTTGACTATGGTGGAGCTGATATACAGCCAGCGGTAGTCGGTCATCAGATAGACCGATTGGAGGCCGGGCTCCAGATGCCGGTTGACCAAGGCCATCTGGAACTCGTATTCGAAATCCGAAGTGCCCCGGAGGCCCCGCAGAATACCCGTTGCCCCACGGCTCTTGGCGTAACTGACCAGAAGACCGTCGAAGCTGTCGACTTCCACCCGCGCCGGGTCGTAATCAGCCAAAGCTTCCCGTAGCATGGACACCCTTTCCTCGGGGGTGAAGAGGGCGGCCTTGCCGGCATTTCGGGCCACGGCCACCACCAGACGGTCAAAGAGGGCCAAGCCTTGACCCACCAGGCTAAGATGCCCCAGGGTGGGTGGGTCGAAAGACCCGGGATAGACAGCCAGGCTGATCAAGTGTCCTGTTCGGCCGGCTCAGGCTCAGGCTCGCCGGCTTCACTCAGGGCGGCGCCCAAGGCCGCCGCCGCGGGCCGGTCGTCGCCCAGGTCCTCCTGGTCCGCGGGAGCGCCGAGCTCCAACTGCTCCACTTCCTCGACCGCAGCCTGAGCCTTGATGAGGTCCAAAGTCTTGCTTATCCTAAGGCCCTCCCGCAGGTTGTCCATCAGGTTATGCGAAGTGTAATAGTGGCGCAGTCCTTCCACCGGCCGGCCGTATTCCCGGCTCATCTCGATCAGCTCGGCTTCAATGTCCTCCGGGGTGACCTCGACCTGGTTTTCCTGGCCGATCTGGTCCAATATCAAGGCGGCGGTGACGCTCTTTTCGGCCCGGGGCCGGATACGTTCACGCAACCGGCCCGGGTCAACGCCCATAGCCTTGAAATCCAGGCCCCGGAAGTTTGATTTGAGGGTGTTGAAGCGGTTGGTTATTTCTCGCTCCACCATGATAGTGGGCAGATCCAGGGAGACGAGTTCGGCCAGCTTGCCCGTCACCTGATGGTTCAAAAGGTTATCGATATTATCGGCTTCCTCTTTCAGGAGATCCTCCATGAGCCTCTCTTTCAAGGCAGGGAGGGTCTCCACTCCGTCCAGACCCAGGTCCTTGGCGAATTCATCATCCAAATCCGGCAGCTCACGAACCAGAACTTCCTTGACCGTAGTGACCAGCTTGAGCGTCCGCCCGGCGATTTTAGGGTCTTCGGCTCCTTCGGGCATGGTGACGGTTATGTCTTTGGTCTCGCCGGCCTTCATGCCCTCCAAACCCGCGATAAAGCCGGGCGTCATGCGGTGGCTCTCCAAAAGGTCGACGTTGAAGGGGCCGCCCCCGTATCCGGGCTGTTCAACCCCTTGTTCGTCATAGGCCTGGTAAATGACCGAGGCAGTGTCGCCCATGACCAGGGGCCGGTCTTCCTCCAGAGTTTTCAGGGTGGAAAGGCTCAGGCGCAATTCTTCGAGTTTCTTGGCCACCAGTTCATCGTCCACCCGGCTCCTAGGGCGCTTAAGGTCCAGGCCCCGCCACTCAGGGGTGGTGAATACGGGCTTGAGTTCCACTATGATGCTGAATTTTAAGGGCAGCTCATCCTGGTAATCGACATTATCCAAGAGGGGGGGGCCCATGGGGGTCAGGCCACGCTTTTTTAAGGTGGC
>Ga0099364_10009151_pt1 | contig 13784 bp, 9 predicted proteins | sample TergutTh196P3_FD_73070 | JGI IMG/M metagenome (GOLD analysis project Ga0099364, IMG submission 73070) | Microcerotermes parvus P3 segment gut microbial communities from Pointe-Noire, Republic of the Congo - Th196 P3 | ecosystem: Host-associated > Arthropoda: Insects > Digestive system > Gut ...
GCATCCGTTTTTTCAGCACTACCGGTCCATTTTTTATGCTTGAACACCATCGACAGCAAATCACGAAGCTGCTTTCTGAGGCCCTGGCCCCCCTTGTCCAGGACCTGGAAACAGGTCCGGATGTTGCACTTGAATACCCGCGCGACCCCGCGCACGGCGACATTGCATCCAACATCGCCATGCAGCTGGCCAGACCGCTTAAAAAGAACCCGCGCGAGCTTGCCCGGGAAATCGTGAACAATGTCCTGGCACAGGCTGGCCATGAGCGCATCATCGCCACTGCCGAAGTGGCGGGCCCCGGCTTTATCAATATTCGGCTGACACCGGAAGCCAGGCACGAAGTTGTTCATGTCATTCTTGAACAGAAAGAAAACTACGGTCGAAGCAGCCTTGGCGCAGGCAAAAAAATCATGATCGAATTTGTCTCGGCAAATCCGACGGGTCCGCTTCATGTAGGACACGGAAGACAGGGTGCGCTGGGTGACTCTCTTGCCTCCCTTTTTGAATCGCAGGGATATCATGTTACCCGTGAGTTTTACTATAACGACGCGGGTGTCCAGATCGAAAATCTCGCACGCTCCGTGCAGGCCCGCGCTGCAGACATCAACCCTGGAGATGAGGACTGGCCTGCTGATGCCTACAGGGGTGACTATATTGCCGATATTGCGCGTGACTTTCTGGCAAAAAAAACCGTCTCTGCACTTCACTGTCCTGCTGTCACCGCTTCCGGGGACATGAACGACCTTGAATCCATCAAAAGCTTTGCCGTGACATACCTCAGAAACGAGCAGGACAACGACCTGGATGCCTTTGGCATCCACTTTGACAGCTACTACCTCGAATCGTCCCTGTACACGGATGGCAAAGTTGACGATACGGTTCTCGCGCTCAACAGTTCCGGCAAGACCTATGAAAGAGATGGTGCGATCTGGTTCAGGACAACGGACTATGGCGATGACCTTGATCGCGTCATGAAGAAGTCTGATGGCAACTACACGTATTTTGTTCCGGATGTTGCCTACCACATCAACAAGTGGCAACGTGGCTATGAAACCGTCATCAACATTCAGGGAAGTGACCATCAGAGCACTGTTTTGCGTGTGCGTTCCGGACTCCAGGCCGTGGGCATGGGGATTCCGGAGAACTATCCCGACTACATCATTCACAAAATGGTCACTGTCACAAGACAGGGTGCTGAAGTCAAGCTCTCAAAGCGTGCTGGCGACTATGTGACGGTGCGGGACCTGATCGACTGGTCCGGGGATGGAAACATTGAACGCGGACGTGATGCCGTTCGTTTTTTCCTGATATCCCGGAAGGCTGACACGGAATTTACCTTTGATATTGATCTTGCGCTCGCCCGGACTGACGAAAATCCCGTATACTACATACAGTATGCCCATGCGCGGATATGCTCGGTAATTGAGCAGTGGCGTGGTGATGTCTCAAAACTGAAGGACGCTGATCTCTCCCTGCTCGTTTCACCGCATGAGTACGCACTTTTAAGCCTGCTTGCGACCTATCCTGATGTCTTGAGGCACGCCCTCAATGAACTCGGCCCTCACCAGGCTGCTTTTTATCTGCGTGATCTTGCAAGTGCCCTGCACAGCTACTACAATGCGGAACGCTTCCTCGTTGAAGATGAAGCATTAAGGAATGCGCGCCTTGCGCTTTTGATGGCGACAAGGCAGGTTTTACAAAACGGACTTACACTTCTTGGTGTGTCCTCTCCTACGGTAATGCGATGACAGCCGCCCATAAAAAACCTTTAAGGCCTCCGAAGCCGTCTTCGGACGTAAAAAAGCACGTGAAGCGAATCTCCGGATTCGGCTCGGCCCTGTTTAAAAACAACACCGTTGTTGGCTTTATGCTCGGCCTGATTGTCGGCATGTGCATTGCCATCATTATTGCGCTGGTCATCTCGCGCACTCCCGTTCCTTTCAGCAGCAAGGTCCACCAGCCCGAAGGTGCTTCAGACAGGGTTGTGAAACCGGCTGCAGATCCAAACCAGCCCATGCTGCCCAACCGGGATGGCTCAATTGATGTATTCAAGGAGCCCGAGCCCGTTGAAGAAGCCACTCCTGATGCCCCCATTGGCTCAATGTCGCACATCTTCCTTCAGACTGGCGCGTTCAGAAACAGAGCTGATGCTGAAGGCATGGTGGCAAGACTGGCTCTGGTTGGTGTTGAAGCGAAAATCACGGAAGGAAGTAACGAGCAGGGTATTCTGTACCGGGTTCGCCTGGGTCCCATTGATCAGCCGGACCTGCCAAGAGTACAGGACCATCTGAGAGCAAACGGCTTTGAATTCGCAACGGCAGCCGCAGACTGATTCCCTGGTTCCGCTTGCGCCTGTGGCAAAGGTTTTTTTTCGTCCCGTTTATCATGGACGACTCCGGGCCTGCCATATCACGGTCTTTAAAGCATGAGGGAAAATTCCTGTTGGAAACCAGCCTCTTCAGGGCTCCGGATGTCCCTCTCTAACGAAATGTCAGGATTTTTTATGATTAACGCTGCTCGCATTCTTGTTACCGTCGGGTTTTCCCTTGTGATGGGCATGGCTTTTGCTTCCGGTGCCACCCCAAAAGAAGGTGTTGATTACCTTGCACTCAAAAACCCGCAGCCTGCCGCTTCGGGTGACAGGGTTGAAGTCCTTGAGTTTTTTGGCTATTTCTGCAATCACTGTTTTTCTTTGGATATTGCACTTGACGACTGGGCCCGCCGACAGCAGAAAAGTGCGGATTTCAGGCGCGTCCATGTCCGGTTTGGTGCCGGCATGATTGCGCAGCAGCGGCTCTTTTATGCAGTATCCACTGCTGGTCAGGCATCGGCTTCCCTGCATCACAAGGCTTTTGAATCCATCCATGTCAAGCGGCAGCCACTGCGAACTGAAGCCCAGGTAGAAGCGTTCATAAAGCAGAATGTCTTTTCTCCTGAAAAGTTCATTGAAACACTCAACTCGGCCCAGGTGCGCACGCTGAGTGATGAGGCCCTGCGGCTGCAGGCCCTTTACCAGATTGATGCGGTCCCCGTCATCGTGATTGACGGCAGATTCCTTACCTCGCTTGCCGTTGTAAGTCAGGGTGACCCATCCATTCGTACTGCAAAAGAAGCACAGACAAGGATGCTGTCGGTGATGGACGGGCTTGTTGCACAGATTCTCACTGATCGACGTGAAAAGCAGCAGAACCAGACTTCAAAAAACAGATAGAGGCCGGTTTTTTGGCAGGTGCTGCCGGGAACTGGAAAGTTCTGCTTTTTGCTGCGGTCATTACGTTCACGGCCCTTTCGGCACCTGGAGTAACTGTTTCACTGCTGTAGCCCGACAGGCCCATGTTCGGGACAGGGGCCGCAAGAGATGAATCATCTGCCCTCAAGGCCCCAATCTAAAATTTTTTGCAACTCAAATTCAATTTGTGCGATACTATCCCAACTGACTCACTACTTTTCACCTCAGGAAACAACGATGGAACAAACGAATACAGTAACTGCCACTTCTCTTTTCCATGCGGAAGCCCTAAAGCAGGCCCTCAGGCAGGGTTCGGCATCTTCTGAAAAGAAGGCTCTTCTTCAGAACTGGACGAAAAATCTTGATGGCCTGAACGCAAAGGCCAAAGCTGACCGTCACAGCGCCTTTTTGCAGAATATCCTCATTGAGCTGCTCGGTTATTCAGCACCGGACACGCTTTTGGACCTGAGTTCCGCTGACAGTTTTTTTGATGCCAAACTCGGCTCTTTCAAAGCTGCAGACAGCCAGGTCGAATTGCTGTACAAGCTGATGGATGCCGGTCATATTCACACTGACGAACCTGACGACAGACGTTCAGCTGACCTCATAGACGAAGCCAGAACGCTCGCAGAAGAAGCTGGCGGAGCCCAGTTTCTTCTCTTAACCAATCTGGACGAGGTCAGAATTTACTCGCTGACAAACAGGCGCAAGACGTATGAAGGTTTTACCCTGTCCGGCATGGCAGACGACTCTGCCATGTTGGAGCGGTTTTTGACGCTTTTGGCTGCCGACAGTCTGCTGGCCGGAAATACAAAGGCGCTGTTAACGCAAAGCCTTGAAAGCTACCTCAGAGACAAGATGACTCTGTCAAAGCACAGAACACTGAAAGAGGCATACGGTGAACTGAAGCCTGGTGTTCCTTACAGTATTGGCGACCCTTTCATTCTTGACTATCCGACCTTCCATCAGATGATGCAGGAAGAGCCCTCCGTGAACAACATTGTGTCTGTCTTTTTCCCTGCGGACAGCTACAGACAATGGTACGCGGACACGAGGCCATACTGGATGATTTACACGCCCAAGGGCAAGGTTAATATCGAGCATTACCCGCTGATCAGACAGCACCTGGAGGCCTTTAGGGAAGACCTTGAAAAGCGCGGCGGTGACCAGAAGTGGTATGAACTCCCGGAGGCGGACAATACCGACCTTCCGCGCGGGACCGAGTTGCGTGTAGCAACCGGAAGTCTTTTGCCCGCACCTGGCTTTGTCATTACCAAAAAGACTTCGCAGTTTGGCGAAGGCAGTTATTACATTGACAATGCCGACTACTTTTTGTTTGCCCTCTTGAATTCTCCTGCCATGAGAAAGCTGATCACGATTATCGCGCCGCAGAGGGAAGATGGCCTGTACGAGTTGCACAAGGACCTTCTGGAATCGTTGCCGATTCCTTCAGTAACGGGTGACCAGGCGACCAAACTTGGCCGCTGGTCCCACTTTACAATGGAAGCCGAGCAGGACAGAAACTACCTGGTCAAGCATGTACTTGCCATGGTTGCAAACGAGCTTTCGCCAGATGATCCGAGAAAGCCCACAACCGACAGGCTTCAGAACTGGTATGAGCTCGATTTTGACGGGTTCCAGGAAGAAATCAGGCTTTCATACAAGGCAGACATTCCTCCGGACATGATGGAAGAATGGTCTGAGCACTTCTATCACGAGCAGGGAACCTATTATCAGCTGTTTTACAGGATTGAAGAGGTAACCCAGCAGATTGATGAAATCGTCTTCAGGCTCTTTGATCTTGATGAAGATGATATTGCAACTGTCAAGGGGTCATAACCTTTGCTCCTGATCAATCCACACTTTACTGCATGGCCGACTGGAAATAGTCGGCCATATAGCTTGAGCGGACGAGCGGAGCGCAGTTGGCGTGCGTAAACCCCATCTGAAGTGCCTGCCTTTCAAAATGTGCAAAGATGTCTGGATGGACGTAGCGCAAGATGGGCAGGTGTCTGCGTGTTGGCTGCAGATATTGTCCGATTGTCAGCATATCCACACCGGCCCTTCTCAAATCCTGCATCACATGCAGGATTTCCTCATCTGTCTCGCCAAGACCTGCCATTAGACCGGATTTTGTTCGCACCTTCGGGTAGCGTTTTTTGAAGTCTTTCAGAAGGTCGAGTGAATGGGCGTAATCAGCTGCGCTTCTGACCTTGGGGTACAGTCGCGGTACTGTCTCGATATTGTGATTCATTGTATCCGGCAGGGCCTTGCCCAAAATGTCCAGTGCAATGTCTTTTACTCCCTGAAAGTCCGGCGTCAGTATTTCTATGTGTGTCCCTGGAGACATCTGTCTGATCCTGCGTATGCACTCCGCAAAATGTCTGGCCCCGCCGTCACTCAGGTCGTCGCGCGTAACGGAAGTCATGACCACATAATCGAGTCCCAGCAAAAGAACCGCATTTGCGATTTTTTCCGGCTCATTTACATCAGGCTCTTCTGGCTGCCCGGATTCGACTGCACAAAAGTGGCACTGACGGGTACATTTGTCGCCCAGGATCATGAATGTTGCAACACCTCTGTCCGAGCACTCGAACCTGTTCGGACAATCGGCCTTCTCACAAACCGTTATGAGCTTTTGTTCGCGCAGTACTTTATCGACTTCATTTGCCTGATGCGAAAAGGCCTTCACTTTTGCCCTTGCCCACTGTGGCCTGGACAAAGGCATTTCTGCCAGGTCAGTTCCTGGGCCATTTTCCGGGGAAATCTGCCCGGACCGGGGCGCATCCGGATGCAATTCAGATTCCAGGGAAGATATTTCTTTTTGTTTTCTGCTCATCTCAACCCGAAAGTTATTCTGTCAAAAGGCTCTGAAAAAATGTTCTCTTTTTCCGTTCACGGTACCGGTCAACGCCCGGGTAGAGCGACATCTTCCAGGGGCGCATTAAATTCTTTCGCGGAAAATTCAAGGCCCAGTCGCCTGCCCAGAGCCAGGAGCAGATTCTGCTGAACATCTGATACTGAAGCGTCTTTTCCCAGTGTTTTCATGTCAACGGACCTGAGTTTTTCCTGTCCGCAGGGATTGATCCATGAAAAGGGTTCAAGATCCATTGCCACATTCAGGGAAATGCCGTGATAGACGCAACCGTTTCCCAGAATCTTCAGACCGATTGCTGCAATCTTGGCTCCTGCCCATTTCAGGCTGTCCTGGCTGTCCTGATTTTCGGTCACCTGCCCGGAGAGATAGATTCCGCGTGCATTCGGCTTTCGCATGCCTTCTATCCGGTATTTTTTCAGTGTATCAACAATGGCCTCTTCGATTTGCGTTACAAATTCCCTGAGGGGCCATTGTCCTGGATTACCCCGCTTCATATCCAGGAGCAGATAGACCACAGCCTGTCCGGGTGCGTGATAGGTCACATCTCCGCCTCTGTCAGTCTGGATGATCGGGATATCACGGGTATTTAAGAGATGCGAGCGGTTTTTGGATGCGCCCAGCGTAAAAACCGGTTCATGTTCAAGGAGCCAGATTTCATCCGGGGTATGTGATGTACGCAGTGAGGTGAAGTCTTTCATGGCTTTAAAAACCGGCTCATAGGACCTCAGCCCCAGCCTTCGCACGTGGGCGGTTTTTTCCTGTGCCATTTTTTGACAGTTTCTGGTTACACAAAATTTTTTGCGTGAAAATCAGAGAACGATTCTCACCAGGGGGTGCGATGACAGCGCAAGATAGAGATTATCCAGTTGCTCCTTGCTTGTTGCACGAACGGTTGCCGTCACGCTGAGATACTTGCCCTTGGAGGAGAACCTGGTTTGAATGTTTGATTTGTCAAAGTCCGGTGCGTGAAGGAGCACGATTTCGGTTACGGTTGACATGAAATCATCATGCGTGGCTCCCATGATCTTGATCGGGAAGTCGCACGGGAACTGCAGGAGGTTCTCGATTTGTGAGCAAAACATGCTGTTTTTCCTTTTTCGCCTGTTTTTTACGGTCAATGCGCAGTGAAATGATGTCGGTCATCTCTTGAATGCGCTTCAGGGATTTTCTGCGAGCGTCTCTTGCGATGCAAACTTTGAAAGCAGCCAGTGTGCCACAGGCAAGGGCATTCTGGTGAGTCTGATTGGCGAAATATTATTTTTAAAACTGGTTTCTGTCAAGCGAACTGAGTGAACCAGAGGTTTTGCTGATAGGCGCAAATAACACAAACACTTACACGGGTACTTGGCAGAGACCACCAAAACACTTTACATCCTGTTGAAATACTTTAAACTTTTCTACTTGATGGGTACTTGATGGCAGTAGCGACATTTACTTGACGGGTACTTGACAGAAACCACCGCGACACTTCGCATCCTGTTGAAATACTTAAAACTTTTCTACTTGACGGGTACTCTTCTTAACTGTTAGAGTACACTACTTGCCACAAATATTAAAGGAGCAAATGTGCAAAGAGATAATAACTACCTGGTAAACCTGGTGCTTGAACAATGTAGGCAAGGAGAGTCCGAATGGGTTGAATTTAAACATAACAAAAGTAACCCCGAGGAAATTGGCGAATACATTTCCGCACTTTCGAACTCCGCATCATTGCAAGGAAAAGTTTTTGCTTATCTTATTTGGGGAATTGAAGACAGCACTAAGGACATCGTCGGAACAACCTTTGATTACAAAACGACAAAAATCGGGAATGAAAACCTGGAACACTGGATAGCGAGAATGCTTGAACCAAGCATTAATTTTTCTTTTCATAATGTTGATATCGAAGGGAAAAGGGTTGTTTTGCTGAAGATCCCTCAGGCAAATCACCATCCTGTCAGATTTAAAAACCAGGAATTTATTCGTGTTGGCGCTTACAAAAAAAACCTCAAAGAGTTTCCGGAAAAAGAAAAAGATTTGTGGCAGGCCTTAGGTCGCACCCCATTTGAAAAACTTATCGCAAAAAAGCATGTAGACGCTACCGATGTGCTAAGTACGTTGGACTACGAAACTTATTTCAATTTACTGGATTTGCCGACTCCTGACGACAAAGATATTATCCTGGCGGCATTAAAGAAAGACAATATCGTTAACGAATGTGTGACTGGTCGCTGGAATATTACCAATTTAGGGGCAATCTTATTTGCAAGAAACATCAACGACTTTCCGACGCTTTCCCGCAAAGCTGTCAGAGTTATCCAATATAAGGGTCGGTTGCGCATTCAAACGGCATACGAGAAAATTAGTACAAAAGGTTATGCTTCAGGTGCTGAGGAACTGACAGAATATCTTTTAAACATTATTCCAAAAAATGAAATAATAAAGAAAACAATTCGCCGAACGCTTCCAGTTTATCCTGAGCTGGCATTACGAGAACTCGTTGTCAACGCGTTGATCCACCAAGATTTTTCAATCACGGGAGCAGGTCCAACTATTGAGTTGTTTGAAAATCGCATTGAAATAACAAATCCCGGCAAATCCCTGGTTGCTACTGACCGTTTCCTGGATAACCCGCCCAAATCAAGGAATGAAATTCTTGCTTCATTATTACGCAGGCTTGGCATGTGCGAAGAGCGGGGAAGCGGAATTGACAAGGTTGTGTTTGAAACGGAATTTTACCAATTGCCCGCCCCACTATTTGAGGTATATGACGACTTCACCAAAGTAACGATGTTTGCCCCAATGCCATTATCAGAAATGGGCGCTGAGAATCGAATCCGAGCCTGCTATCTTCATGCCTGCTTAAAATATACAGCCAGAGATTTTCTGACAAATGCGTCTTTGCGAGACCGCTTTGGCGTTGAAGAAAAAAACAGATCATCTATATCACGCATAATAAGAGAGGCTGTAGGCAATGGAGAAATAGTTCCACACGATGCAAAGGCGGCACCAAAAGCAATGAAATACGCCCCATGGTGGTCTAAGAACACCCAAAAATAAAAGTTCAACATTTACGTGAAGGATGCTTGATGGCAGCAGCAGCATTTACTTGACGGGTACTTGACAGGAACTTGATTGGCACCAGCAGAATTTACCTGCCTCGTACTTAAAAGCCCCTCTGCAGCCACGCATCACATTGAACTACACAAGGCTTTTTTACTTGACGGGTACTTGACAGGTACTTGATCGCACCAGCAGAATTTACTTGACCCGTACTTGACAAAAGCCCTTCTTCCACCACGCATCACATTGAAATACACAAGGCTTTTTACTTGACGGGTACTTGACAGGCACTTGATTGACAGGAGCAAAATTTACTTGCCCTATACTTTACAAAGGCCCTTCTTCCACCTCTCATCACATTGAAATACACAAGGCTTTTTACTTGACGGGTACTTGACAGGCACTTGATCCAGCAGCGGCATTTACTTGACCCGTACTTGACAAAAGCCACTCTGCAACCACGCATCACATTGAAATACACAAGGCTTTTTTACTTGACGGGTACTTGATGACAGATGCATTTTTTCTGAAACAAACGCTCCAGCACCCCTGAGCAGTCTCGACAAAAAATGAAGAAGTCGAAACTGTGCCTTCAAAATCTTCCCGGATCAGGGGATTTTGGACTGGTTTACAAGATCTAGCAGTTCAGCTACGGAAATCTGCATGGGTTCCAGCAAAAAGGCAGGGTAAAAACCAACTGCAACAATAAGGACCGCAAAAAGTCCGAGAACAAAAAGCTCGCGTGCCCCAATGTCTTTTAAGCCGGCAACAACATCATTTTCAACAGGCCCGAAAATAACACGCTTAACAAGCCCGAGCGAGTATGCCGCCGTCAGAACCAGAGCCAATGCCGCCACAAGGCCAAACCAGAAATGCGCCTTGATCATGCCAACTATGATCATGAATTCGCCAACAAACCCCGATGTCCCAGGCAAAGCACAATTTCCAAGCGCAAAGAGCACAAACAGCGCAGCAAAACGGGGCATGGTTTTTGCAACTCCACCATAGTCCACAATCTGCAGGGAATTCGTGCGCTCATAAAGTATGCCAGCACACAAAAACAGGGCAGCAGACAAAAAGCCATGCGACAGCATCTGCACAAGAGCACCCGCAATCGTCATGTGCTCAAAGAGAAAAAACCCCATGGTGACAAAGCCCATGTGAACAATCGACGAATAGGCGATCAGCCTCTTCATGTCCCTTTGTGTAATGGCAACAAAGCCGACAACTACAATGGCAACAAGCGAGAGAACGATCATGTGCGTCGAAAAATAACGGGAGGCATCCGGCGCAATCGGCAGCAAAAACCGGATAAAGCCATAACCTCCAAGCTTGAGCAAAAGAGCCGCCAGAACAACAGAACCTTCCGTCGGCGCTTCAACATGCGCATCCGGCAACCAGGAATGAACCGGCCACATGGGCAGCTTGATCCCAAAAGCCAAAAGCAGCGCACCGAAAAGAAAAACCTGGGCACCAAAAGTTATCTGCAGATTGTGCCAGGCAAAAAGATCAAAACTGTCCGTCTGGAAATACAGCCAGATAATGGCAACAAGCATGAAGAGCGAGCCAAAAAAGGAATACAGAAAAAACTTGAAAGCGGCAAAAATGCGTCTTTCCGAACCCCAAATGCCAATGATGATGAACATCGGTATGAGCGTGGCTTCAAAGAAGACATAAAAAAGCAGACCGTCCGTCGCGCAAAACGCACCAATGGCACAGCCGCAAAGAATCAAAAACGCACCCAGATACTGCGAAAAATGCCCCTTGTCCGAAGGCTTTGCCATAACAACGGCAACACACAGAATGAATGCGCAAAGAACAATGAACCACAACGAAATTCCGTCAATGCCAAGTGAATAGTGAATTTTGAAGCGTTCAATCCAGACTACACTTTCCGTAAACTGCATCCCCGCTTTTATACTGTCAAAAAAAACACGAATGGACAGCGCAATAAAAAAACAGATGAACGAACCTGCCAGCGCCAGGAGACGCGCAAAAGCGGCTGTGCCTTTTTTTGCTGTCAACAGGATAAGGACTCCAAAAAGAACCGGACTCCAGATGACAAGCGAGAGAAGTGGCAGATCAAAACCAGACATGAACAGCCCTAAATATCAGACATCAAACGACATCACAAAAAATTACAGACAGAAATAAAGCAAAAAACACAACAGGCCAACAATCATTACAAGCGCGTAGTGGGACAAATATCCCGATTGTGCACGCTGCAAAAGACTGGATGCCCGGGACAGAAACACCGTACTCGCACTGGCAATCAGCCCGTCAGGGAATCGTACCTCTCCAGCCTTCCAGAAAATCTGCCCCACCGCAGAGGTAAAACGCTTCAAAGCACGCTGACTGGAATGCACTCCAGCCTCAAGCTCGATCACAAAATAATACTGGTTCAAAAGCAGCCGGTGTACCGCAGGCACTGCCCTGACAAATCTCTCTGACATCTCGGGACGCACAAGATAAATAAACATGGCAAAGAGCGCGCCTGATACAGCAAGCAGGACAGGCAGGCGAAAGAGACCATGAAGCGTCATGGACAGAGGACCCGTAAAATGGGCATGAAGCATTTCCATGGCCGGATGCCACTGAGAGTCAACAAGGATGGACGACTTTAAAAAATCACTGAAAAGTACCGGCTCCATCAAAAACCAGCCAGCCAAAAACGATGGTATAGCCAGAGCAAATAATGGCAGCGCCATGATGCCAGGTGCTGCAAGAGGGCTCTCACCCGGCAAAAGACCCACATAATCCGCCTGGGAATGCGCCACACTGTCAGCATCCGGTTTGCCAAACCGCTCCTTGCCATGAAACACCAGAAACAGCAGCCGGAAAGCATAGAACGCTGTCACAAAAACACCAGAGAGTGCACAGACATAGGCAAAGAGCGAGCCAAATGAACTCAGATCATAACTCAAAGCACTCAGGATGCTTTCTTTTGAATAAAACCCCGAAAAAAACGGCGCACCAGACAAGGACAGGGTCGCAATGAGTGCACAGCACCAGACAAAAGGCATGTGCTTTTTCAGGCCGCCCATGTTGTTAATGTCCTGATCCTTGTTCATTGCAATGATCACCGCACCCGCCGCCAGAAACAGAAGCGCCTTGAAAAAGGCATGAGTCACCAGATGAAAAATCGCAACCGAATAGGCAGATGCGCCCAAAGCCATCGTCATGTAACCAAGCTGGGAAATGGTCGACCAGGCAATAATCTGCTTGATATCGTTCTGGACAGCAGCGACCAGCCCCATAAAGAGCGCTGTTACTGCTCCGGTAATGAGCATAAGGCAAAGCGCCGTGTCGGAAAGCTCAAACAAAGGAGAAAGCCGTGCAACCATAAAAATCCCCGCAGTGACCATGGTTGCTGCATGAATCAGGGCTGAGATCGGAGTGGGGCCTTCCATGGAATCCGGCAGCCAGATGTGAAGCGGAAACTGCGCTGATTTACCCATGGCACCAACAAAAAGACACAGACAGGCAATGGTTATCAGACTCCAGCCCGTGCCAGGAAGAGTCATCTCAGCCATCTGGTGGCGCAGAAGAAAAATCTCACTGAACCTGAAAGAGCCCGCTGCAGAGAATAAAAGGGCAATCCCGGCAAGAAAAATGCCGTCAGAAAAGCGGTTGACCAGAAAAGCCTTGAGTCCGGCAGCTGCAGCCCTCGGTCTTTCAAACCAGAATCCAATCAGAAGATATGAAGCAAGCCCTACGGCCTCCCAGCCAAAAAAGAGCTGAAGAAAACCGTTTGCCATGACAAGCTTGAGCATGGCAAAGGTGAAAAATGCAATACAGGCAAAAAAGCGGGAAATGCCCGCTTCAGCTTTCATGTAGCCGATGGAATAGACATGTACCGCCAAAGAGACAAAGGTGACCACACACATCATGAGGGCACTCAATCCATCAACCAGAAGCCCGAATTCCGCATGAAAGGATGCTGATACGGCCCAGGTATAAACGGCTTCATCAAGATGGGCTCCGCGAAGGGTGTGCCTGAGTGCGCAGAGTGAAATCAAAAAGGAAATGAGGACGCCAGTCGTTGTGATCAACCGGGAAAACCATGAAAAAGTCGACGTGCCGGGAAAACGGACGCTTATCAGGCCAGCGACAAGGGCTCCTGCAAGCGGTGCAAGGAGTGCCACTAAAAGCAGGTGTGTGCCCATCAGTTCAGTCATTACGTTCGATGGTTGACCGCAAAGTTTGCCGGTGCGGATTTTAACAGTTTGAGAAAGGCGAAGAAAGATTCAGCATATCTGCCAGACATGATAACAAACTGATGCACAAATCAGAAAAAAAGACCCAAAAGAATCGGTCAAACTGCTGAAATCTCCGCTTTCACTTCAAAAAACGCCCCCTAAAAACATCTCGTTTCAGGGGGCACAGGAAACAGTACACAGGCAGGGTACGCAGCACAGGAGTGGCTGCATACCCCTTCGGCGTCAGCAATTATTTATCGGGCACGAACTGGTTGCTGCGCCTTTCACTGCCGATCGTGGAAACAGGGCCATGACCCGGAATGAACTGGACATCGTCGCCGAGTGTGTACAGGTTTTCGCGGATGGCTTTTGCGAGCGCATTAAAATTGCCATTCGGCAAATCAGTGCGTCCAACGGACCCTGCAAAAAGAACATC
>Ga0099364_10009152_pt1 | contig 13784 bp, 12 predicted proteins | sample TergutTh196P3_FD_73070 | JGI IMG/M metagenome (GOLD analysis project Ga0099364, IMG submission 73070) | Microcerotermes parvus P3 segment gut microbial communities from Pointe-Noire, Republic of the Congo - Th196 P3 | ecosystem: Host-associated > Arthropoda: Insects > Digestive system > Gut ...
CGAGTCCCTTTCCGATTACGGAGAATACAGGGATTTACTGGCAGCAAGCAATCATGTAAAAACAATCAGTGCAACAAATACCGAAAACCTGCCCAGCGATACTTTTTTTTACACCAATTCCCGCAGCGAAATTACCGAAGCGGCGCTTTACATACGCGCCCTTCATGAAAAACAGGGTATAAACTGGGACGCAATCGCACTCTGTCTTCCCGACCAGGAAAATTACGAACCTTATGTGCTGCGGGAGTTTACAAACAGGAACATTCCCTTTGTAAGACGCTCAAGCAAACCGCTCCCAGATTATCCGGCAGGCAGGTTTTTTCAAGCAGTGATTGATTGCGCATCACGGGATTTTGCCTTTTCGGCGCTTGCCTCGCTGGTTCTGAACAAAAACCTTCCGTGGAAGAATACCACCCAAATCAATAAACTTATAGAGTTCGGCATTAAAAACAACTGCATAACCTCATGGGTCGAAGAAATAGACGAAAAAAAGCTTCATATAAATGTATGGGAAGACGCCTTTAGCCAACCGCTTGACCGGTTTGAGCCAGATACCCGAAAGTTTTTTTATGACTTAAAAAAGCGCCTGCAAACCTTTAGATCGGCAGTTTCTTTTTCAGAACTCCGCAAACAGTACTTTATTTTTAGGGAATATTTTTTTGACATGGACAAATGTTCAAACGAAACTGATCTTGTTCTTTCACGGTGTATTGCCGAACTAATGTATCTTGCCGAGATAGAAAAGGATTATCCCTCTGTGCCTGCTGTGGATCCGTTTTTGTTCTTTACCGAATATTTAAACGAAGTAAACTACCTTGCCCAGACACAAACCCTGGGGGTAAACATTCTGCCATACAAAACCGCAGCGGCAGTACCCTTCGACTGCCATATCGTTCTGGGCGCCTCGCAGGAATGTCTTTCTGTTGTCTTTACCCGGCTGAATTTTCTACCCAAAAAAAAACGTGAAAAACTCGGCATATTCGACGAAGATGCATCGGCGGCCTTTATTGATATGCACAAGTTCAATTCACTTAACCATTCAGCATTCTTTTGCAGCGAACAGACTTTTTCCGGCTTTACAATACCCCATTCAAAAATAAGTTCTCCTTCCGATCCAAAAGAACAGTATGCCCTGGAACCTGCGCTGCATGAGAAATTTTCCAAAGATTATTATCATACAGAAAAATCCCTGTTATCATCGCCCTGTATTGCAGATAACAATAGTCCGTTAAAACTTCATGAAAATCAGATAGACGGATTTAAAAACTGGAAAAACCGCCGTAAACAAGGCAGCGCCAGCGAAAAATGGCACAGCGGGAAAAGTTTATTGGAGTTGATACAAAAAAAATTTATCTATGATCAAAAATATCCTGACAAATACAGTGTTTCCGCTTCTTCATTGGCTTCTTATTACAAATGTTCCCTAAAATGGCTTTTTGAGCGTGTCCTTGCGCTTGAGAATATACAAATAGAAACAAGCCTAATGGCAGATGACATTGCAGGTCTGGTATATCATGCCGCACTCAATCTGTTTTTTACATCAATAAAAGAAAAAAAAGAACCTTTGTTAAACCCAATCTTTTCAAATCAGGAACCATCCCTGCCTGCCGTTTATCAAAGTCTGTTGGAACAATGCGTAAACACACTATTCGCATCCTTCCCGTCAATTCTACCGGGCGAAAGGTCAAAGATGAGTTCTTTGACAGTCAGGCTTTTCCGCGCAGGAAAAAAACAATTTTTATTTAATCTGGAAAACTGCCTTGTTTCTTTTCTTTCGCTCTTTGCCGGGCATCGTGTAATAGGCTGTGAAACTTCATACACAGCAGAACGCGGGATATATTTTTTGAACGGGAAACTGGACTGTATACTGGAAACGCAGGAAGGCAAATATGTAATTGTCGATTTTAAATTGAAATGGATACCGGAACGCGCCGATTGTACGGGAGAGGAAAACGAACTTTCCGATTTCCAACTCCCTATGTACATAACCCTGACAGAAGAAAATGAAAAAATTAAAGTTCATACCGCCCTCTTTTACAGTATTTTGAAATCAGAACCGAATGTAATTATTGGCGCTGTCAAAAATGAAAATACAGAAGAAATATTTCCCGATAAAGAAGAAAAAAGAATATTACCGGACAGCGAAAATTATAACCGGATATTCCAGGAATTTAATCAAAAAACAGAACAATTCGCAAATGAAATATCAACAGGTAATTTCACCGTTTTTGAGACGAAATACAATGAATGTAATGAATGTAATTATAACAGAATATGCCGGACAGTTTATGTAATTAACCGTGACAAAAATATATCTGCAGGGAAACTCTGATGAATAAAAAAAACCGCCCTGAACTTAACGAAGAACAGAAAGCCGCAGCATTTTGTAACGAAAACGCCGTTGTTGCCGCAGGCGCGGGGTCCGGGAAAACCATGGTACTTGCCAATCGTTTTGCCTGGCTTATTACAGAAAAAGGTTATAATGTAGATGAAATACTAACTCTTACATTTACAAAAAAAGCCGCTGCTCAAATGTTCAGCCGGATACATTCTCTTTTATCAGAAATTGCCGAAGAAAAAAACAGCGCAAAAGCAGCAAGGGCGCGCAGGGCTTTAGACAGTTTTATTCACGCCAGAATACAAACTCTGGATTCCTACAGTTCCTCCATTGTTAAACAATGCGCACCCCGTTACGGCATAAGCCCGGATTTTAAAATTGATCCAGAACGCAGCAGCCAAATAGCCATAGAAGAATCCCTTCCGTTTTTAATAACACACCGCCATCATCCGGCAATTGAAAAACTTTATTTGAACAATCGCCCAAATGATATTATCAAAAATATTTTTACCGATACCTTATTCAATTACTGCCATATTGATAAACCAAGGGATTTTATCAAGGATGCAAAAATTCAATTCGACATCCTCTATGTTGAGTGGAAAAAACAAAGCGATGAACTTGGAACAATACTGAAGGAAACGGAAAACCTTATTTTTGATGATAACGCCCTGCTCCCCGATCTTGTACCTTTAATGGAAAAATACAGAAAGGGAAATATCATAATTCCAGAATCTGCCGAAATAAAAAAATATTTTGATCTGTTGATTAATTCAGAATCCTGTATAGAAGAGGCAGAAGCCCATCCATTGCAAAAAACAATGGTTTTACTTCTTTGTTTTCTGGCAGAAATAAATGGACTAAAGTTAAACAAGGGCAAACGTTCCGGCAATCAGGTAAAGGAAAACATAAAATTAATCCGTGCAATTTACGGAAAAATTTCATCTCTTGCCGTATCCTGTATGCAGGCAGGATTTATTATTTCAATTATGTCCCTGCTTGCGGAATTGCAAAACAATTATTTAAACAGAAAACGTGCAGAAGGTGTATTAACATTCAGCGATGCAGCAAATCTTGCCAGAACCATACTTCTTGAACAACCTGATATAAGACAAAGCGAAAAAGAATCTTTCAAGGCAATAATGATTGATGAGTTTCAGGATAACAATGAACTGCAAAAAGATCTGCTTTTCCTGCTTGCGGAAAAACCGGAAGTAATGAATAAAGGCATACCGCCCGCAGAAGACTTATCAGATGGAAAACTTTTTTTTGTAGGCGATGAAAAACAGTCCATTTATCTTTTCAGGGGCGCCGATGTTTCTGTTTTCCGCAGACTAAAGGATGAAATAAAAAGCTCAGACCTTCCCCTTAAAATTAATTACCGTTCTTCGTCCGCTTTAATAGGCGCGTTTAATGCAATCTTTGGCGGAAGCAATTACGACACTTGTGGAAAAACGCCGCTGTCGGTAATGCCCGGAGTCTTTGCGCCCGCCGGACATCTTCCTCTTTATGAAGCATCCTATACGCCGCTTGAGGCAGGAATTGAAGGCAGCGGAAAATTATCACTGTGTATATTAAACAAAACTGCCGACAGCTCAGCGGACAAAGAAGACAAGCGGCTTCATGCGGATGAAAACGAAGCGCGTTTTGTCGCCGAGAAGATTCAACAATTATTAAATGAAAAAACCGATACCGGCGAACACAAATACCGGCCAAAGGACATTGCCATTCTTTTTCGCAAACGCAGTCCGCAGTACTTCTTTGAAAAACACCTAAGGCTTCTTGGTATCCCCTACTCTTGCGAAGACATCAATGACTTTTTTTACGGCGGGCCGATAAACGACATCATGTCTGTCCTTAGACTTGCCGCCCACCCGATGGACAGCGCTTCTTATGCCGAGATGCTTCGCTCTCCCTTTGCCGGTCTTTCCCTGCCGGGAACTGCCGTATGCCTGTCAATTTTTAAGGATTCAGAAAATCCCCTGCCCTTTAACGATGAGTCGTTATCTCATCTTGATGAAACAGACAGGTACAAATATCTTAATGGACAGAAAATATATACTTTGATATGTGAAAAGGCCGCGAATGAAAGTGTCAGCTCACTGGTCAGTGAATTGTGGTACAAAGAAGGTTATCGTTATGAGACAGAATGGAATCCGGCTGCAAGCGTATACAGGGAACTATATGATTATCTTTTTCACCTTGCCGTAAAAGCAGACAGCGCGAACGAAGGGCTTGCGGCCTTTACAGATTCCATGCGTTTGTTCAGGGATTCCGGCGGGCGCCTTTCGGAAATAGAAATTCCGCTTGAACGTCCCGGCGCTGTCCATTTAATAACGATACATAAAAGCAAGGGGCTGGAATATCCCGTTGTGTTTTTGTGTTGCTGCGGAAAATCAAGCCAGCCGGATAAATGCGATGATGTTTTTTTCTCAAACGAAGCCGGTATAGTTTTCAGCCCTCCCCTGCCCTCTGCCTGTTATTCGATTCCCAATATACGAAGTAATTTTTTCTTTGAGCGGGCGAAAGCCGAAGAAAAATTAAAAAGAACTGCGGAACTACGCCGCCTTCTTTATGTTGGTATGACAAGGGCGGAAAAAGAACTGTATATAACAGGCAGTCTTGATATTAAGGACAGGGAACATCAGGATGATTTTTCATTAATACTAAAAGATTATATAGAAAAAAAATGTGAAAAAAATGAAAATCCTGTCTGCGGCGATTCAATTCTGAACAATGATACATTTTTCGGGCTTTTATTGCCTTCGATTGTTTCGCGTATTCCCTTGGATGGTCTAAAATCGGGTTCGGATTTTTTCAGTCTGGAAGAAATTCCGGTTTTTACAGAAGACCTTGTCAAAACCCGGGAAACAAAAGATTTAAGTTTTTCCAATGATCAAAATGGTTTGAACGAATATTTTAATAAGGTAGAAGGGTTCTACCAAAATGCCCAAAAAATTCAGACGCCCTTTTTGCAGAATAATCATATAACACCTGTATCGCTGCAGAACAATGATGATACAGCCGAATACACGGTCTCTCTGGCGGACAGGGATTTTCTTTTTAGCAGGGAATTTTCCGGTGAGAAATCGGAGGATGTCTTTGAAAAGGTAGATTCCATACTGGAAAAATTTTCGCGAGCCGGCGATATTTCCACGGAAAAATTTAATTCCGCCAGTTTTGGAACAATTGCCCATATTTGCGCGGAAGCGCTTCTGAACGGTAAGGATCCGGTAATTCCTCCGAATATCTCGGGGCATTTGACCTCTGCCGAAACAGATATTTTACTTGCCGCCGGTAATGAACTGGCGTACCGTTTTATTGAATCACCCTTGGGAAAAATTGCCAAAAAAGCGGAATTACGGGAGAGCGAGTTTCCTTTTAGGAGTATTGTAAAAAACAAGGCTGGAGAAGAAATCTTTATTAATGGTACTGTCGATCTGTTTTTTGAGGATGCGCAGTCAATTCATGTGGTAGATTTTAAAACTGACAACAGGGAAAATCCCGCCGTACACATAATGCAAATGGCCTGTTATTTCCACGCTGTTTCAACCCTTTTTGCCTTACCGGCGAAAAAAGAATGTCGGGCATGGATTTACTTCCTGCGCTCCGGCCATGCTGTGGAAGTGACAGAATGTTGTTCTCTGTTTGACATTTTAGAGTGGTGATTTATTCTGTTTAGTCTTTCTGGTCTTTTATTTTATCCTGATACTCCAGCGCCAGGCGGATTTGCTTTAAAACATAGTCCTGCAAATGTTCATCCAGTTTTTTGAAATTGCTGATTACCTCTTCCAGCTTGTAGTCGCTGCCTTCTTCAAACATTGTCCCCTTGCCGGTTTTTAGCCATTTTTCGTTCACCCCGTAGGTGAGGCAGATCATTTTGATATAGCGGTCGTGGATTGTACGGGTATTGTGTTCCAGTGCGCTGGCAAAAGCTCTGCTTATTTTTAGATCTTCTGCAAATTTTTGCTGAGTTATCCCCAAAGTCTTTCGAATATCACTTATTCTATGACTAATTCCGGTATTTTTCCCCAACAAGGCTTTCTTCATACCGTCAATATAGCAAATACCAGCCTCTACGAACAGAGCATTTTTTACTTTACATCGCTTGACATTACTGTTACAATATGACATTATGATTTCACAATGTGGCATTTTTTCACTCACTAAGATAGGCGGTTTTATGACGGAACAGGAGAGGCTGGACATTTTGGTTAGCGATTTTATCAAGCTCGAAGAAAGCCAGAAAGGGCATATTCGGGACTTGATCCAGAAACTAACAGATATTCATTGCAACAGGGAATATCCTTGGGAGTACTGTGCAAAAGATGAGATGTGGGGAGAAGCCGTTGGAATGAGTCCGGCATGAACCGATTCTGGGGTGTATGTCTCAGGAATTTAACAGCAAGATTTTATAAGGAAACTATACTTTTTATGCAAAATGGATAGCCATCCATAACATAACAAACCTCAAAGGAACAAAAAATGAAAGTTAAAATACTTTTACTGATTTATTTTTTCACCGTTTTTGCTATATCAGGTCAAGAGAGAGACTTTTATACACTTGATGAGGCAATCAGGGCTGGATCAATATATCTGTCAGAGCGTATATCAGGCGGAACAAGAATCGCAGTTGTCAATTTCGTTGCCTCTCAACAAACTTCTAACTATGTAATAGGCAGATTAACATCCCATTTGGTAAATACCGGAAAGTTTAACGTGGTAGACCGGCATGATTTAACGGAAATATCCCGGGAACAGGGCTTTAATCTTTCCGGGAATGTCAGCGATGAATCTGCACAATCCATAGGCAAACTGCTTGGCGCCCAAACAATTATTTCAGGCAGTTTGACTCCGTTTGGTAATTCGCATCAAATGCACATTAAAGCACTTGAAGTGGAAACTGGTATAGTATCAGGAAGTATTACCTATACCATCATGCCCAAAACAACAGGTGAAAAAATTGGGACAGGCGCTCTGAACCTTGCGCTGGGTCTTGGCTCATACATTGATCGTGATGTTGCAGGGGGGCTTACTCTTACTGCAGGATATCTTGCAGCGGCAGGGTTGTTTACCATTGAAGCGCTTGTGATGGATCGAGCTAATCCGGCAGTTGGTGTTCCGGCAACCATAGGCGTTACTGTTATGGGTTTGACAATGGCGTATGGGTTTATCAGACCTTTCGTATATAACCGTTCTCCGCATATAGCGGCTGTAATAGATAATACCCAGGCAGGGATTGTTCTAACATCGGATAACCATTCCGAAAAAAACGGCTTAGATTTTCAGATGTCATATACTATTAAATTTTAGGAGGCATTATCGTGAAAAAACAACAGGCAATGTTTTTAGTACTGTTATCTCTTTTTTTAAGCATGGTATTTTTTGGCTGTGATGCTATGGCGACACTTTTTCACGGCCCAGAACCGGAAGCCCCGCCGGTTACTTATACTGTTACCTTTGAGGCCAATGGCGCTACAGGAACCCCTCCTGCGGTGCAAACGGTAACTCCCGGTACTAGTATAAACCTTCCCGTCAGCGGCGGATTAATTAGAACCGGCTATGTATTTATCGGCTGGAATGAAAGTTTAGGTGGAGGAATAGGTACTACAACATTTTCTGTTGGCTCTTCCATTTCTGTTAATAAAAACATGCTTTTTTACGCCCAATGGCTTGACGAATCAACACCGCAATATACGGTTATATTCAATGCCAACGGAGCTAGCGGATCACCCCCTGATCCGCAAACGGTATACAGCGGCGTTAGTATTACCATCCCCAATCAAAGAGAACTTGTCTATAGCGGGAGAGTTTTTGACGGCTGGAATACACAAGCAAACGGTTCAGGAGAGACCCTCCGTGCCGGCGATGACTATTCCGTTATCAGTAATATAACTTTGTATGCAATGTGGGAAGAAGTAGAAGAAGTATTGGAAGTTGATTTGAGGACAGTACACGCAGAAACAACCACCGTAGAAATCCACGCGCTCAGAAACAGAGTAATTATTATAGATGATGGTGTTGAACGTGTTTTAAGAATTACAGTTGCTCAACGTTCCGCGCCATTAACAATTGAACTCCGAAATGTTAATGCCGTTGGTCCAGGCGGTTCTGATCAAAGCAGCAGAGCCGGAGGACCTGGTGTACCGGTTATAAGTATGGACACGGGAGAGGACAACAATTTTGCTCCTGTACCTGACCTCACAATAATCAGCAGCGGTTCATCGAATATGAATAGACTTGAAGGTGGAAGAGGTCGAAATGGTGATCGTGGTCGTAACGCTGATACTTCTAATAGTGCCAGCTCTGGCGGACGTGGCGGAAAAGGCGGAGCAGCAATAATAGCCCAAAATTTTACTATTAGGGGTGACGCAAACATCACCTTGAAAGGCGGTGATGGTGGAAACGGAGGTAATGGTGGAAACGGTTCCCCACTTCGTTATGCCGGTAGTGGAGGAAATGGTGGGGATGGCGGTATATCTATAGACACAGGGATAGACGCAGGGGTCATTACTATTGATATGCCTGGAAGAACAGTTTCCGTGCTTCAAAGTAATGGTGGCAATAGAGGTAATCGTGGCACTGGAGGTTTGGGGGGCGGAAGTAATGGCACTGCAGGTAAACAAGGCTTACGATGGCCAGAAACAAGAGCACTAAATATCTTGGCTGGCTCGGTTTTTCCGCCTCCATAAAGGGATACCGTTACGAAATGAGTAATGCCAAAACCTATACAATCTGTTGTATGAATACGGTGCTATTAAATGGTAGTCTATACGGTTTTATTGCACGACAAGATGTTGCCAATATCACCGTTAGATATAAACAAACAAAATTTTTAGGAGGAACTTAAAATGGCAGATGGAATGGCTTGTTATCATCACCCTTCACAGCAAGCGGTGGTGCAATGCAAGGAAGAGTGTGGAAAAATTATTTTCCAAAAAGGAGAAAGATTATATGGAAAAAAGAATTGACAAAATTATGTTCACATTAGTAGCATTCTTTTTTGGATACATTGGAATTGACAGGTTTATGAGAGGCCAAATTGGACTTGGTATTCTTAAAATTCTTGATTTCACTGGTATTTGGGCAATTATTGATTTTATAATTGCTCTCACCAAAATTGGTAATTATGGAGATGAATTTATATTTATTGACGGTAAATGGAAAATTATAGAAAGAAATTAAAATAATTAAGCGAGAGTGAGTTTTTTGAACTATGTTTCCTCCGCCTTACGGCGGATTATTATGTAAAAATTTCCGTATGGAAATTTAAATATGTCAACGGTGACATTAACACCGTAGAGGAGTATTTTATGGACGAGAAGCAGGAAATGTCGAAATTCGTTGGAAGTTTTTGGGGGTTAGTTGGTTGGTCTTTGCTTGGATTCCTAACGTGTTTAATCACATTAGGTATAGCTTTTCCATGGGTTTACTGTTGGTTTGTTCGTTGGCGAACAAACAACACCATTATTGAAGGGAAAACTTTGAAATTTAATGGTAAAGGGATAATGTTGTTAGGTCATTTTATCCTTCGAGGGTGGTTATTAGGTTTAATTCTAGGACCACTGACATTGGGCCTTTACTGGATTTATTATTACGGAGTTGCTATCAAGCAGTGGGAAATAAAAAACACCAGTTTCAAAAATAATTAGAGAAAATTGGTTAAAGGCAAAAAAACCGACGTATAACAGGATTGTAACTGTACGCCGCCTATGGGCGGCTAAGGTTACAGCCGGAACGTTAAGCGACAGTTGCGTAGTTGTTTCTCAAAAAATGATGGATATTTTAAACCATGGATTGACAAAGATATTGAATTTTTATAAAAAATATAAACTTAAGAAGGATCTTATAAAGATTCTTAAAAATTGTAAGGAGGAAAATAATGTTTAATTTTATTTTAGTTGTTGCTGGAGTTGTCGCTATTATTATTGTTGTAAAAGTGATAAAGAAAAAGAAAAGTATCAAAGGATTGAAAAATAGCGGTGGATATAAAGTCGCTCTGCAAATAAAGGACGCATTAATTCAGACAGGGTATGAAATTCCATGGGATTCTATACTCTACTTTGAAGGCAACCACTCTGCATATTGGTTTAATGTTAAACAGAACTCTGTGGAAATTGGTGAAGTGCGCTTCGATTATCATGGTGGTTATAATAGTGATAGTTTATATAAATTAGATGATTTACGCAAGAAAAACGCTGACGCACAAATGGTATATCAAGGTGGTTATTATTATGCTATCTACAATGATAATATCAATTTAATGGTACTGTCAGAGCAAAAAACTCAAGAAGTACCGCCATTCTTTGATATAGCTGCAAAGGTTATAATAAATAGCGGTTATGAATTTCGTCATCCCAAATGGATGTTTGAACATCCTGAATCTAAGAAATATCTCAATGTGATGTTTCGATAGAAAATTATATTCTTAAGGAAGTGATATTTATGGGTATAACTATAGGCAATAACAGAAATGTAATCAACAGTGGCAATTATACCAGTGTTAGTCTGAATGAACTTCTTGGGTAGGAAATACAGGTTGCCTATCAATATTTTGTAAAATTATTAAGGATGGAAAAATATGTTTTTTAAAAAATCACGTATCAAAAAATATCTTGAAAATGGCGATTCATACTACCAACGCAAAAACTATAACCAAGCAATAGAAGAATTTACAAAGGCAATAAAGTTAAATTCAAGACTTTCGATAGCTTATAAGAATAGAGGTCTTGCATATACTGACCGTGGTTATGATTATTCTATCGCAGGAGATTATGACAGGGCAATTGCAGACTACAACCAAGCTGTACGGCTTAACCCTAATGATGCCGATGTTTTTTTTAGGCGTGGTATTACATTAAATTTAAACGGGTGGAAAATAAATGCAGATAAAACAATTGCGGATTTTTCTGAGGCAATTCGGCTTGATCCAAAATTTGTAATAGCGTATTACAGGCGTGGTCTCTTATATGTTTTATTGCAAAATGACAGAAAGGCTTTTTCTGATTTTAACCAAGCACTTCTGATAGATCCAAAGCATGTTAATACATATATCTGTCGCGGAAGGTTATATGGATCAAAAGGCGACTATGATCGGGCAATAGCTGATTATGAAACTGCACTTCAAATTGCTCCTAATGCAGAAGATAGACTTAATAGCGTAATAATGGATATGTTTGGAGACAGTGATCGTAAACAACTAATAGATTGCTATAAATCTCGTGGCGATACATATAGAAATAAAAAGGATTATGATCGGGCAATAGCGGATTATAGTGCTGCTATACGAATTGATCCTCAAGATGCGTTTATATATAAAGTACGTGGAGATATATACTCGAAAAAAGGAGATTATGATCTAGCGATTAAGGATTATAAAACATCATTACAAATCAATCCAAAAGACGCATTTGCATATTCTAGTCGTGGGAATACATTTTATGCAATCGGTAAATATGATATGGCATTAGACGATTATAAAACCGCATTAAAGATAGACCCTTCACTTGAAAATAGTATTAGCTTTTGGTTTAACGATGTCAAGAAAAAATTGCAGATTAAGTAATGCCTTTTCTTAGCCCAAATTTGTTATATGCGCCTTTGGCGCAGTAGAAAAACCAATAGGAATATTGGATAAACTGTAAAAAAAATTATTTTTAGGCAGGAGTAGTTTATGAAAAAAGTATTTTTTGGATTTATTCCCATGATCATAGTTATTATGAGCTGTGTCATGACGCCGCCATCCGGATCAACAGTAAGCGACACTCGGCAGGAGGAAACTGTTAGTCGGCAGTCAGTCCCGGCGGATACCGCGCCGGATGAACTGGATATAGCTATCCGTGATGCGTCAGATTATCTGAACGACAACATTCCCGTAGGGAACAAAATTGTTATCCTCAACATTCAGTCAGGTTCCTCAGAACTTTCGGATTACATTATTGACGAGTTAATCGCAAACGCGGTGAACGACCGGATTTTTACCGTGGTAGATCGCCAGCAGCTAGATTCAATCCGGGAAGAGCAGAATCTCCAGTTATCCGGGGAAGTGGACGACAACCTCGCGGTATCAATAGGTCGGTTTTTTGGCGCACAGACCATTATTTCAGGCACGGTAAGCACAATAGAAGATCGCTACCGCCTGAGAATCCGTGCGCTTGACGTGCAAACCGCACAAGTGCAGGGGCAGTACAACCGTAACATTGCCGCAGGCCGGACGATAAACGCACTCATGAGAAGCGGAGGCGGCAGGTCGGCAACAACAGCTTCCCCTTCCGGCGGCAACATCCAAGGAACCGCATCTAGCGCGCCTGTTGTAAACGAGCCGCCTATCACCGGCACCATCGTCCCCGGTGAAACCCTTGCAGAGAAACTCGCTTGGCTGGAAAGAAGTGCCGACAGCCACAACACCTATATTCTTGAGGTAACCGCTGATGAGAACATCGCCCCTCACAGTTTTGAATACAGGGGTACAATTAACATCACCATAGCGCTCAGAGGCGTTGGAGAAAACCGGACTATCAGGCTGAGATCCAACGGTACGATGTTTAGAATAAGTGAAGGTATTACCTTTATTTTGGATAACAATATTACCCTTCAAGGCCATGACGGTAATACCGGAGCATTGGTCATCGTACAGGGTGGAACACTTAGAATGAGAGACGGGGCAACCATTACTGGTAATAAAAGTGGATATGAAGGAGGCGGGGTGACTGTTAGAGGAACCTTTGAAATGACCGGAGGTACTATCACCGGCAATACCGGTACTTCGGGTGGTGGGGTGGCTTTGTGGGATGGAACCTTCACCATGAATGGAGGTATTATCTCTAACAATACTGCCTCCTCCTGGAGTGGTGGTGGGGTGTATACGTTTATCAGAACCACCTTTACCATGCGCGGTGGTACCATCACCGGCAATACTGCCACAACGAATGGCGGTGGGGTTAGTCTATATGCTGGAACATTTATCAAGAGTGGCGGAACCATTACCGGATATAACAGCGATCCAAATAACGGCAATGTAATAAGGGACGAATTCGGTAATGCACTAGCCCGCAGGGGTCATGCGGTATGGATTAGTGAAAACCAACGTAAAGAAACTACTGCCGGGCCGGGGGTGAATCTTTCTAGTGCTTCCAATACTGGTTGGGATTAATGTGAGGTTTTTATGTTTAAATCAAAAAAAGAAGAGACCCAGGTGGAGAACCCTCTCCAAGCTGAGCTTGAGCAATTAAAGAGTACATTAAAGGCGCATAAACTCATGCTGGCGTAACTTGAAGGGATACAATATAAAATTGAACCGTTAAAATAAAAGGATATAATAATGTATTTATCTGTAAATAAAGTAAAGGCTTTAGATGATTATAAATTAGAACTTGTTTTTGAAAATAAAGAAACAAGAATATTTGATGTAAAACCATATTTGGATACAGGATTATTTAAAAAATTA
>Ga0099364_10009153_pt1 | contig 13783 bp, 8 predicted proteins | sample TergutTh196P3_FD_73070 | JGI IMG/M metagenome (GOLD analysis project Ga0099364, IMG submission 73070) | Microcerotermes parvus P3 segment gut microbial communities from Pointe-Noire, Republic of the Congo - Th196 P3 | ecosystem: Host-associated > Arthropoda: Insects > Digestive system > Gut ...
TGCGTGTTAATTTCGGAATCGGCTTTCACAAATCCATCCTCCAATGTTGACTGGGGCGTGATTGTACGGGATGCAACAGTTTTGCCGGAAGCCACTTCAGTAACATGGTACATCAGTTTGAATCTATCGGACGTGTTGGTTTCTATTTCAGCCACCACGCGCAGTTTTTCATTCACGATGTCGGGAACGCACTGAATATTATTGATATAAGGTTTGTTGGAAAGCGTAATTTCCACATGGTCGTAGATGCCGGGGATATATTTGAGTTTCTCAAAATCATTGCCATCCGGGATCGTGTCGGGAAGCTGCGATTTGCAACCTATACCAATGACAATCTCATTGGTTTGACCGGCCGGTAACAGGAAAGGCTTGATATCAAAATAAGAAGGCGTAAAGCAGAACGGATTTTCGCCTACGAACTTGCCGTTGATATACACTTTGGTATGATACTTTGCCTTGAAGATTTTGAGTTCAATTTTCTCAAAGTCCGTATCAGCCAAATCAAATTTACGCTGATGCCAGTACCAGCCGTCCGGATAAAGCGTCCCTACAGTATCTAACGCGGGAACGGCCAAATCTACAAGTCCCGGAACAGGGACGACCGAAGCAAAAGTACCGACGGGGAAATCCCCGTCGGTTTTTGCTATTTTCCACTCTCCATCCAAACGCACAACTTGCCGTTGAGGCGTACTGTTTGTGCAGGAAGTCCAAAGGACAGCCAAAGAAACGCAGAATACTAAATACTTAATCTTATTGTACATCTACCCTCCAATCCTTACTGCCGGCAATATTGTTATTACAGGTTGCTGTGCCGGGGTTGTTGTTAATGTATATTATTTTACTTCCTCCCCCTGCCGTACTGAAAGGCAATGATTCAAAAAACGCATTCAAGCCGTTGGCTGACAGTCGATTATTGCGTATATCCAAACGCGCCAGAATAGTTTTACTCACATCTAAACCTGTGAGTCTATTATTAGCCGCATACAATGTTGTCAACGCTGTTTTATCATTCACATTTCTGTTCACGTACAGGCTCGTTAATTGATTGTCGGCACAGGAAAGGTTTATCAGCTTGACATTGCTGCTCACATCCAAACTCGTCAATAGATTGTCGTTACATTTCAATAATTCCAACCCTGTATTTTTGCTCACGTCCAAACCCGTTAATTGATTATTAGTGCATACCAATCCTTCAATATTGCCGGTGATGGTAATGGTCCGGGGGGTTGCATTGCTGTATGAATGCTGATACTCGGTAGTAGTAGCCGTAAGCGATACCGTTTGACGCTGTGTATTATCGCCCCAGTCAATGGTAGCCTGCGCTCCGTATCGGCCTGACAAACCAATTGTTACCGTACCTGAAAGGGCTGTGGTCATGGTCATTGTCTGATTAGCGGGGTTTCCGCTGCTTACTATTTGACTGTTGCCGCGACTTCCACCACTCTCGCTCACCGAAAAATCCCTTACGCTGTAAACGTTATCATTGTTGAGCGTATATTCGCCTTTCAGCAGATATTTTCCGGCTCTGCCGGGCGTTTCGACCTCAAAGGGAACGATCAGCGCCTCGAAAGGCTCTACGCTTATCTGTTTCCTGTATGTGGTAACAGTCTGTTCGTTAAGTACGACGCTTAATTGTACTTCGTGATTGAACGGCACATCCATATCGTTGACCACATACAATGGAACCGTAATCTTAGCGCCGGCGGCATATTCCTTATCCCATGCGTCGACCATCAAACCGACGGGAGCAAAGGTCGATCTCACATATTTGTAAAACGACGGTTCAAAGATTAAATTGTTGATGTCCACAAAATGGTCGGAAGTCTGTCCGCGAGGCGCTGCGGAGCGCGAATAGGCTAACCCGCAGAAATGCAGCATTCCGGCCACTTTGCGATGCGTGCGCCAGTATTCGGTCAGCTCTGCCAGGCGACGGGCGTATATTTCAAGACGTTGTTGCGAAGTCAGGTTGCTCCCGTCCCAGAGGTTGTCATAAATACGGTCTGTAAGCGTAGTAGTTGTTCCGTCGCGATTCAGCCAGATATAGCCGTATTCGTTGATTATAAGCGGATTTTCATAAAATACTTCTTCCCTGTATCTAATTGAAAGACGCTCTGACGCATCATTGGCCGGTCGACGAACGACGCCAAAAAATTCTTTTAGATATCCTTCTTCCGGTTCCGGCGTATTTCTGCCGCCATATTTCCCATACAAATAGGGATGCGATTCAACGGGGTCGGTATCGGCCATGGGCGCCGACCATCCATTTTCCCACGGACGGTTGGAAAGGTCGAGATTGCGAACCAACTGAATAGCTTTGCCTATTTCGTCGTGTGTCGTTTCATTTTGCGCATCCCAAATCACTACGCTTGGGTGGTTCCACCTTTCGCGCATCCACATACGATATTCTTCGGCAATATGTTCGGCCGTGATATTCGGTTTGCGCCGAATACCCCAAAGCGGAAATTCATCCTGCAGCATGAACCCCAAACTGTCGCATATCTCGTACCATCGTTCGGGCGGGAATCCGATACAGTAACGCATCACGCTCCAGTGCATGTCTTTGAAGCGTTCATGCAGGGTTATGGGCCACTGTTCGTCCCATGGTAAAGTGCCTCGATCGGGATCTTCAAAGAAACGGAATATACAAATATTTGTGCCGCGTAAAAAATAGGGTTTTTCATTCAATAAGGCTATTTTTCTGTCCGGATCGAAACGAAATGTTCGCATCCCGAATTTTTCACGCTTCTCATCTGCGCCTGTGCTTAACTTCAATTCGTACAAAAATGGCGTTTCGGGACTCCATAACTTTGCTCCCGTCATATCAATTTCAAAATCGGCAATAATAAAGCCGCCTTCAGGTCTTGTATTGGGCGTGATTTTTTGAGATGCAACCGTTTTACCGGATGCAACTTCAATAACCTTGTACATCAACTCTAATGGATTGGGTTTATCGGTCTCTATTTCGGCCACTACACGCAGTTTTTCATTCGCAATATCCGGAACGCATTGAATGTTATTGATATAAGGTTTATCGGAAAGCGTGATTTCCACATGGTCGTAAATACCCGGAATATATTTGATCTTCTCGCCATCACTTCCATCCAATACAGTTTCCGGAAGTTCCGTTCTGTTGCCAATGCCAATGATAATTTCATTGGTTTGTCCGGCTGGCAATAAAAACGGTTTGATGTCGAAATACGAAGGCGTAAAACAATAGGGATTTTCGCCGACGAACTGACCGTTGATATACACTTTGGTATAATAACGTGCCTTAAAGATTTTGAGTTCTATTTTCTCGAAATCAGTGTTTTTCATGTCGAATTGGCGCTTATGCCAGTACCAACCGTCAGGATAGCGCGTACCCACAGTGTCGAGCGCCGGCACAGCCAAGTCTACCAACCCCGGTACAGGTACTACTGATGTAAATCCGCCTGTAGGAAATTCTCCGGCAGTTTTGACAATGGTCCACTCGCCATCCAAACTTACCGTTTGACGTACAGGCTTGTTCGTACAAGAAGTCCAAAAGACTGCCAGCGAAACCAGCATGGTACAATAAAGAAGAATTCGTTTCATAATAATTAATATTAAATAGTTTGTTTAAATATTTTCTTTGTGTAACAGGCGCGGCTTACCGCCTTTACGCCAGAAGTTTTCGATGGCTTCCAATGATACGCCTTTTGTTTCGGGCAGATAATAATATCCCCATACCAATGCACAAAAGGCAATGATAGCATACAGAAAAAACGCGCCTGCCGGATTTCCTAATTTTTCTCCCTCTACAATGACTTCCGTACCCTTGACTGTAAAGGCATTGACAATTTTAAAGAAGGTGAATGTCACGACGGCATTGAAAACCCATACGGACAATGAGCCGATAGAGGCGCCTAAACCGCGTACTTTTTGCGGGAAGATTTCCGAGATAATCAACCAGCCAAGCGGCCCGATGCTGATGGCAAAAAATGCAATATACAAAAATACCAAAACGATGGTAGTCCATTTGCCTGCATCACCCAGGTTTGAGTGGAAAAGGAAGCACAACCCAAGCGAAGCAAGGGCAAGCGTTATCCCCGTGAGGCCAATAAAAAACAATTTTCGCCGTCCGATTCTGTCAACAAAATAAACGGAAATAATCGTGGCGAGCAAGTTGACAACGCCAACGGCCACCGAAGCCCAAATAGCGGCAATCGTCCCATCAAACCCGGCCATGAGGAAAATTTTCGGACTGTAGTATATCACCGTATTGATGCCGACAAACTGTTGAAAAAACATGATAACGATGGCAATGAGCAGGGGCGTTCGCATCCACGGCTGAAAAAGCTCGCGCCAACTTGCTTTTTCCTTGCTTTTTTCAATCTCGACTTTGATGTGATTCAATTCCTGTTCGAGCAATTCGGCGCTTTCAATTCGTTCGAGCACTGACCGGCTCTCTTGTTCACGTCCTTTCTGCATAAGCCAGCGTGGCGTTTCGGGAAGGAAAAACATACCGATCAGCAGTATGGCTGCCGGAAAAATTTCCATCAAAAACATCATCCGCCAACAGGCAGGATTCGATTCATCGGCTAAAGCCAGATCGCTGAGATAAGAAGCAAGTATGCCTACCGTAATTAATAACTGGAACATGGAAACAAGCGCCCCGCGTTTTTTTGCCGGCGCAATTTCGGCGATGTAGAGCGGTACGGCAAAGGAAGAAATGCCTACGGCAATCCCGGAAATGAGCCTTGCAGCCATCAGATGTACAGGCGTTGCCGCCGTCCCGGAACATATAGCCCCGACAACGAAAAAAACAGCCGCCGCCAAAATCACTTTTTTCCGACCTAACAGATCCGTAAGCCGACCGCCAATCAAAGCGCCGAGAATGGCTCCAACCAACAAGGCAGTAGTGATGGTTTCAATCGTATTGTCGCCTATTAAAAAGTATTTTTGCAGAAAAGGTATTGCCCCTGAGATAACTCCCGTATCGAATCCGAAAAGCAGACCTCCGGTCGCGGCTATGACTGCAATGACGATTACAAAGTTTTTGTTGTATTTTTTGTTACTCATGATGATAAAGATGAAATAAAAATTATGGAATAAAACCTTCCCACACATCTTTTTTGCGTTGCGGAAAAGGAACGTAGAGGAATGTGTCGGGTTTTTGCTCAAAAGTTGAATAGATCGCTTCTCCCGCAACGATACCCAATTCGGGATGCTGTCCGGGCGATTTACATATTAATTCCGATTTTGCGTAATGAGTGTTGAGTTCCCATTTGAGTTTTCCGTCAGCATCAAACAGCGGAAACCAGGCAATGCCTTTGTGCGCTCTTACTTTCTCATATTCAAAACCATATTTACGGTCGCACCAGGCGCCGAAAACAAGCGGGATAGACGGATTGGCGCTAATTGTTGCATGCGTCCATCCCGGAGGAACGATCACTACGTCGCCTGCCTTGGCGCTAACGGCGAAGCATCTTCCCGGATTGTCATCGCCGTTTTCCTGCATGTAAATGACTCCTTCGCCTTCCCATATTTCATAGACTTCAGGCGTGGAGCACTGGCTCAAGGGCGATATCCGGTGTATATGTCCCTGACTGCGTATCGGTTCTTCACCGATCCTGCCAGCAGCATACATGACCACGCCATACAGCAGGTGCATTTTTTCCAACAAAGCGCGGTGCGACAATTTGCCTACATCCATGGCAATAGCATAGACAGTCACCGGCCCATCGCTTGCCGGATCGCGAAGGCTACCCCTGATATCGTCTAAATATCTGTGTTCTACTTCCGGTCCGAAGCAGTCATCGCCATAGCGAAAACGCATGGTTTGATGAACCGGCGTAATATTTAAACCCGGATTAAAAGTCATCTTACGTATGCTTTAATGATTCCACATTTTTTGCCATCCGATTCGCCGTAAGGCCGGATAGTATATTCGCCAACGCAGGCCGGAACGATGAAGGTTTCGGCATAGTGTACCACAAAAGGCTCAAACGCGCCCTGCGGACTTTCTACAATAACTTCCCTGCCCTCAACTAAGTTTATTACATTCACGCCATCATGCGTATGGTGGAGCGTTGTTTTTGTAAACCAGAAACGTCGTGTTTCTATAAATTCACGCGCGTGCAGGCCGGTTGATTCTTCTTTCCAACCGTCGCCTTCTTCTATCGTTTTTACGCGGTTCAACAGGTTTTCTTTTACCCATCTTTCCGTCCGATCCCATTGTATGGAATTGCGACCGTGTTCGATATTGATGGGACGCGGACGGCCATCCAAGCCAAGACGACCCCAATCCCATAACTTAAAGGTAAAAATAAAGGGGGTAGCGCTGATTTCAAGCACCATACTGTTTTTCCCCGAACAGTGTACCGTACCGCCCGGTATCAGGAAATGATCGTGTTTCTTTACCGGATATTTCCCTACATGGCGTTCGGCGTCGAACATCCCACTATCTAATGATTTCTCCAACTCGTCAATCATGACGTCAGGGTTGACATCTTCTTTCAGTCCCAGATATACAAAGGCGTCGGGTTCGGCGTCTAATATGTAATAACTCTCGTCCTGCGTATAATGCATACCGAATTTTTCCTGAATGTATTCTGTCATCGGATGCACCTGAAGACTCAGATTTCCGCCATTCATCGTATCAAGGAAATCAAAACGTATCGGAAACTCATCCCCGAATCGTCCGTGAACCCGCTCGCCAAGCAGTTGGCGCGGCTGATAGAACACTAAATCGATAGATGGGATTTCGAACAGTGCGTTACTGAATTTTAGCAACAGGCTGTTTTCTTCGGGAACACAATCGAAACACCATGCAAAATTAATCGTTTCTCTATCAAGGTCGCATACTTCTTTCATCCATTGCCCTCCCCATGGCCCCGGGTCAAAAAACGGTACTACCCGAAACGGACGGCAAACAGCTTGTTTCAACGTATGCCTCACCGCCTCACCCGTAGTCATTTTGGGATCGTTTTGCTTATTGGTATCTAACACATAATCCCATTTTTCGATCAACCGTTTCTTGTGACGATCCAAGACACGCCAGTCCACAAAAAAACCTCTTTTATATTTCAAGGAGGGCATATCGTCTCGATTATCCATACCTACGTTCCATGCTTCATTCCGGCGGTAACGCATCTGGATTTCCCAGCGAGCCATATCGGCATATACCAACAAGTCAATACGGGGAGCCACATAAGCGGCGCCCACTCCGTAAAAAACAACTGTCATATCCCCGTTCAAACCGGATAATTCGCTGTGAAGGCGTTTGATCTTGTTTGGGTCGAAATAAGCATCGATATGATAACGCGTCATGTATCCGAAAATCTCATCATCCGTCACATCATCCTTAAAAAATGCTTCAATTTGCTCGCATGAAAGCATCATATCCGCAGTATCGACGAATCGGTCGTATTTCAATCCCTGCATCAGCGACGTTTTCACTTCCGAATCAATCATGCCATTGTAACAGTCAATTACCAGGTATTTAAGCCCCGTCCTCAGTTCACACATGGAACGGTTCAGTTGTCTGTTAATCGTTGCCCATCCACAATAACATGTATCATGGATGGGCTCTACCGCTACGGAAGGTACCTTGTCGTAATCAGTTTTACGCATACCATCCTCGTTTTCTGTTCGGGAGGTTTTGCAATATATCGATACACGTATTTACATTTTCAACCACCTGAAAATCAAACATTCCTACACAGATGAAATCTGCGCCATTTTCTAATGCCCATCGAAAACCATCAGTGGGATGAATGGCGCCGGCAGCGAGTACTTTAAAGACCATCACCGGCACCTTGGTACGATTGACAAATTCGGCGGTACGATCGGGGAAAGGGCAGAAACAGTTTTCGTGGAACCTGTTGTGGTCGATACTAACCGGACCGTCCACTTCGAATGGTATTCGATTTTCACGCGGGTGAGCCGACCAGTAATTGTCGTGATGCATCGTTTTCATGTAATAATCGGGAATGATCCCGTTTTCTTCACAAACGATAAGCGCGTCGACCGTATGAGCGCCCAATCCTGCTGTAATGCCGTGGCTTCGTATACGATTCAACATCCCGTCAATCAGATCCAGCCTGTTGTCGCGCACTGACCAGTCGCACCAGTTTCCTTGCAACTGTATAATATCTATGCCTTGATCAACAGCGTATGTTACGTCCCCATAAATATCTTTTTCTTTTTCCTTGATAGCTACTTGTGTGATGATCTTGATTTTACTTCCGGTTACCTTTCTGTATTTGATCATGGTATCAATGGTAGGAAATCCAATATTGATACTGTTGATTCCGGCTTCCTCGCATAGCATCAAGGTTTCAAAGATTTTTTTTTCGGTATTGTAGGCTCTGAACAATTTTTCGGCGTAAATCAGGTCGCGTGCATGCGCCCATCCACCTATCAGGTTGCCTCCCATAATTAACCTGCTCAATTCGTGATGGCCGATTTTTCCTTTAGGCAACTCTCCTTTCAATTGGTTCAGTTCTAATCGATTGATCTGTATGGTTGCTCCCGACAAGGTATCAATGCCATACAAGTTGGCGCTCCGGACAGCCCCCCAACCAAACAGGCCTAAAACAGGCAAGGAGACCATGTCTTTCAATAGCTCTCGCCGCGTATTAACGCCTGTGTGCGTATCAACAGGAACGGTGTCCGGCTTTTTTTTGCTTTTCAGCAATAATAACGCATCATCTAAGCCATATCCCTTTTCTTTATAGAAAAAGAAAAAGACAAGTATTGCCGCTTCAATGACTAATTGGTTTATGATATACACAGAACCGTCGCCTGTGAGCAATGTAACCCCAAAGGGCGGGTAGGCAAAATAGTACAATATGAGCAACAACGCTCCGGCAAGAGACGCCCATCTGGCCAATAACCCGAAGAATAGCGACAAACCTATCAGGATCAACCCCCAGATATTAAGGAAATCGACTATTGCAAGCAACCCTTCCGAGGCAGCCAGCCAATGATAAAACCCGGAAAACACCCCGTAGGTGTTGCTCAGATACGAAGCAGCCGACCAGTCGTCGGCAAACAGTTTGATACATCCTTCATACAGGAAATGCCATCCAATCGCCATGCGAAGGATGGTAAGAATCCATTTCATTTTCATTTTCATTTTCAACTCATTTTTTATTATTTAATACTTAGAATCGGTCTTTTCATCAATCAATTATTCCCTAAAATAGCATTGATCTTTCTTGTTAACGGTTCTCCCTCACTGGCGACTCCGTTAGGTCCTGACGTTCGGATCATACCAAAATCATTACTTTTATAATCCCAAAAGGTTTGTGCTATACCATGCTTTCTAAAAAGATTGGCTACATCTGTAATCCATCGAAGGGCATCTTCTTCGGGTGATTTATAGTAAACACCCCATTCTCCACAATGCATTACTAAATTATGTTTTTTCCCAAACTCAATCGCCTCTAATAAATTCTGTTCAATTACATCTATGTTGTAAACCATACGTCCATCTACTGCATATTTTGGCTGTTCCATCTCCAAATCATCATCCGTAATCAATTGACCGGGATAATGAACCGGAGCAACAACGTCTCCTGCTTCCCTCGTCCACCTTGCCTGGTAATGCGTGATCAGCATCGGTACGTAATAATGAAAACTGATCATGATATTCGGGTCATTTTCAGGTGGTCTCAAATATTTTACAGTACCATAATTATTATTTTCGTTTGAACCCATCAAAATAGTCCTGCGCGGTTCTAATTCTCGAATGACTTCAATGCAACGATTTAAAATAACGTTCAATATCTCGGGATCATCTGCAACAGCTTCGTTCAAACATTCGTATGCAACTTTATCCACCGAATAATTCTTCAATTCCCCTGAAATTTTACGCCAAAATTCGTAAAACTGTTCCTGAGCCGCGGGGTCTGTGTACAAAGGTTGGTTACCGGAGCCGGTAAAACTGTGTGAACGCAATACGTGTACATCAACTATCGCACGTAAATTAAATTCATCACACCAGCCTAACGCATCGTGCAATAAAGCAAATGCTTCCGGATTTTTTTGGTCGTTACTGTCAAACATTCGTGCCTGGTCGACAGGTATACGAATGTGATCGAACCCCAAGCTTGCTATGTATTCTACATCAGCGCGTGTAAAAAATGCTTTAGTCACTTCTATGGGATGACGGTTCCCACTCTGCGAAAGCCAATGACTGATGTTGATGCCATTCATTATTTCAAAAGAGTTTTTTTTCGGGCCACAAGAAAATAGCATGAACGATGAGGCCAGAATCACAAATAAATACACTGTTCGTTTCATTTATTCATATTTTTAGGGGTCGAAAATACAATATATTTTCGACATACGTTATGGTTTCACTTCTCCTGTCATCACTTTTTTTGCATATTCTCCCGAAGGCGTCAGCGTGTAGTCCCAGTCTCTGAGCAGCGATGGCCTCCAATCCGGATCGAAACACCAGACCACCCAACTGATTCCTTTGCTTTCCAAATACCGGAAAACAGTAGGGCCGTACGTATCGGGTTCTCCTTCAACGGTACCGCCAAATTCGGTGGCGATTACCGGATATGTATCTGCAACAGTGCCGAACTCATAATCCCACCTCGGTTCCCAAGGCTGAGGCCTCATATTGGAATATGGGTGCACTACATAGCCTATATTTGTGGCGTTGATTGGCGCCTCACGAACCGGCGTCAAATCGAAAGCCCATTCGAATCCGGCTACCAGACAAAGCGCCTGCGGATTGTTTGCCCGTATGAGGGAAATCAGATTTTCGTTGATTTGTTTCCATTCATTCCATATCACCGGACCTAATTGACCCCGGTAAGATGTCGGTTCATTGAACAGTTCCCAGAAGGCGACTGTGTTGTGTCCCGCATAATGACGGGACATCGTGCGCCAGAAATTGTAGGTTTCCTGCAAAGACGTATCATACATTGGATTTTCAAATACGCCTGTCATCAGGTTTCCGATGGAATGCCAGTCCAGCATGATATACATATCAAGTTCTGTGCACCAGTCTACCGCCTGATCCACTAATTCGATATAGGCCGCAGGAGTGCGTCCGCGCCAGGCTGCCGGATGTATCGGAAGCCGCACAACATTGGCGCCCATTTCCTTGCACTTGATAAAGAGTTCCTTGCCCCAATGCCCCAGTGAAGCGACTCTGTCCGGGTCAGCAATCGACAGCCCCCGAAACATAATGTGATTACCTTCCGGATCGACAAATTGGTTTCCTTTGACGGATATCAAGGGGAGTTTTTTTGCTTCGTTAGTGTACGCTCTTGCTCCCGGCGCTCTTTCACTCCACCATGATCCGAGTTGCGATCTATCTGTAGTCGTTTGAGCCATCAGGGGCATAGCAAGCATCCAAACGGATACGGCGACAATCCCCGCTGCATAGTTTAATAATCGTTTAACTTTCATTTTGTTTGATTTTGATGATGATTGATAAAAAATACCTGTCGGCTTAGACATAGCCGACAGGTATTATCGGCAATAATCATATATTATTAATATCCCGGATTCTGATCCTCTCTTGTAAGACCCGTATTGCCATCAATTTCCGATTGTGGAATCGGGAAAAGTTGACGGGTTTTATCAAACGGGAAAGCACGTTGAGTCTGAATCCTCCCGACAAAATTCGTGTTGATCAATTGTTGCACCTGATTATCATGCTCCCCTGACAAAGTAACGATAGGATGTGGGGTAGTGTTTAATGGATATTCCGAATTAAAATAATCCTCGGCAACTTCCATACGGCATAGATCCTGCCAGATCGAAAATTCGCCGAAAAACTCATGTCTGCGTTCCATTATCAACGCTACTTTCCATGCAGGAATCGTATAGGCCGTGTATGGAACAGCGCATTGCGTATACACTTTTTCATAGAGACCTATTCTTCTTGCGTTTCGCGTAGTAACAGTCGGCGTATAAATAATTGAATCGCCATCGCCGGCTGAATTAGGCAACCATCCTAAAAATTTATTAACATAACCGCCATCATAGCCCGCCGATCTTTTATAGTTGTTATAAAAGGTTTCAGCATCCGGAACTTCTACGTTAGGGTTGTTATTCAGCGTGATTTGAAGATGAGTGCCTGGAACAGGAGGCGCGGCGTTAGGTTCCAATTTTCCCCAGGCGCGGTCGCGTATTAACTGGACGTATTTCCACCCTTCGGGCATATCGCCGGTTTCAAAACAACTTTCGGCATAATACAGCATCACGCCGGCTAAACGCATGTAGGTAAAAGGAAGCGCATCATATGGCACGTCGGGATGCTTCCTCCACAATTTTTGAATATAATTGTTGGCGAGAATATCCGAACCTACAAACGGTTGCGCATTGGCATTGTCGTGGCCGACCTGTGCAGAAAGGTCTGTCCCTAATGTTACTGATGAATACCCTAAATTCAGGTCTCCAAACTGAACTACATTATATTCCAGCCGTCTATCACCCGGTTCATGCGACCAGATAAATTCATACGTGGTATGTCCGGGTCCCCATCCGCTCCATCCAGGACCGGCATAATACTGAGAGAAGTAACTAACGGCGTCCGGGTAAGTACCCTCGGTTCCCCAGCCCATAGTTCCCCAATAATTTTGGGAAATTTCCCATACGCTTTCTTTTTGCCATTTCAAGTTAAAACTGTGAATGTATGCGTAACACGGGTTCAGTTCATACTCGCCGCTATCAATGATATCTTTAAACTCTTTTTTAGCTTCATTCCAACGTTTTTGGTACATATAGGCTAACCCAAGGTATGCTTTGGTCATTCCTTTGGTAATACGTCCATATTCCCCATTCCTTGGTTTCCAGTCCAAACGGTCTCTGGCATATTCAAAATCTTCAATAACCATGTTCCAGCAATCTTCTGCAGAATCTCTTCCTTTACTGGGCAAATTATCGTAAGATTCTCCTGTCATCAACATAGGTACGCCTCCCCATGATTGAATCATAAATGTGTAGAACCATGCGCGTATGGCGCGGGCTTCGGCCATCAATATATCCTTGGTGTTTTGCCCGTTTTCAAGCAAGCCCGGATCAATCAACTCCACATTTGCCAGAAAATTATTAACCCGGTCTATGGCTCTGTATGAGCGCAACCAGGCAGGGCCAATCATGTAATTATCAGCTTTCCACTCGTGTGTCACAAACTCTTTCTCCCAGCCGATGGCTTGAAAATCCAACGCAGGATAATTACTGAACGGAATTTGAGGCTTCACGTTCCAGTTTTGATCCAAATCATTTGATTGAGCACGCTCATTAAGAAGCAGATCGTAAATGCCGTTTAACTGCATCTCAATATTTCTCTGGCTGGTAAGTAAAACATCCGGCGTCACGATGTCGGTGTGATCGATGATTAAAAAATCTTCGCTACATGAAGTAACCCCGACTATAAGCGATACAATCGCTACAATTTTATATAACCTTTTCATATTTAATATTTTAAATTGATTAATAATCAAACTTTTCATTGAATTAAAACTGGACGTTAACACCAAAATTGACCATTCTTGACACAGGATAACGTCCGGTGTCAAGACCTGTTCGCAATATTTGATTACTTCCGATTTCAGGATCGCCGTATTTATATCCGGTAATGGTGAGCAGATTTTCAACTCCGGCAAACATTCGAACGCTTTCCATTTTCAGCTGACGTATCCATTCGTTAGGGAAATTATATCCTATCTGCAGGCTTTGTATTTTCAAGAAATCGCCATTATGTATATAATAGTCTGATACCCTTCTGTTTTGATTTGGATCAGTATTGCTCAAACGTGCATGTTGATTGTTAGGGCTGGAAGCCTTCCAG
>Ga0099364_10009154_pt1 | contig 13780 bp, 13 predicted proteins | sample TergutTh196P3_FD_73070 | JGI IMG/M metagenome (GOLD analysis project Ga0099364, IMG submission 73070) | Microcerotermes parvus P3 segment gut microbial communities from Pointe-Noire, Republic of the Congo - Th196 P3 | ecosystem: Host-associated > Arthropoda: Insects > Digestive system > Gut ...
AACTGGATTAATCAGAAAACAGGCATTCAAAACGCCTCGAAAGTCCGCTCGGACGACGGGCTTTTGGCTTTTATCTTCGCAAGACTTGCTTCTTTGGCTGTTTTTTACTCGTGATTGGTATTGTCAACTGTCAATTGTCAATTGTTCGTCGCCTTCTTCCTATGAAACATCTCCCTCAACCCAACAAAAACCAACAACCCCGCGAACAGTTTCCTCAGCCAACTCTCGTCTATAACGTACAGCAAAGCCGCGCCGCCCGCCACCCCGAACGCCCCTGCGATGCAGATTGCGGGGATTACGCGCCAGTCGATTAGCTTGTTTTTGGAGTGGATTATAATCGAAATCAGGGCAATCGGCAGGAAGAACAATAGATTAATTCCGCCTGCTTGCTCTTGCGCCGTCCCCGCGAATACGGTCAGGAAAATTATCAGTATAAATCCCCCGCCAAGCCCCATTGAGGCCGCAACGCCGGTTAGGAAGCCGGCGATTATATTAATGATAGTCATAAAAGTAAAATCCTTTTGGTTAATGCAGAAATAATAATGCAGAATGCAGAAATAGTTTAATTTTGTAGGACGATTTGTCTTATAAAAGCAAAATTCTCACTGCCGAAATTAGTACTACCGCCCCGAAAATGCGCCGTAGCAGGGTATTCGGGACTTTTTTCAGGAGCAGAGCACCGCAGACCGCGCCGATTATGCCCCACGGGACATAGACGAGCGCGGTTTTTACGTCCAGACTGCCCCTTATGCCGTACGCAATTACCGACAACAGGCTCAGAAAGAATATCACCGCGACCGAAGTCGCGTGGCTTTTGCGGGGTTCAAGCCCCATAAATCGCAGCATCGGCACTGCAACCACGCCGCCGCCCGACCCGAACAACCCGTTCAGCAGACCGCACAGAAATCCGCAGATGGACTTGAAGTACTTTTTAGTTGTATTTATAATATAATTGTACATAAAAAATATTATATGCCAAATGCTGTAGAAATATTTTATTTTTTGAGGTTAATTTTTCCGCATTTCGGACGATATTATTAATAAGCAGGAAGGAACCTGCTTAGAATTTAAGAAGATTATTTTAGAAAGGCAAGGATGCTGATATGAACTTGATATTTTTTAACGATTCTGTGAACCCACAGAACGACAAGACCGATATTTTTTGCAGATGCCTGCAAATCGCCAACAGTATCGTAAAAGGCGATAACATACCCCCGAAAGACAACACTTTTTTGTACGAAAATAACTGCAAAATGTACATGAAAGCGTGGTCGTACAGAGAGGCGGTGGTGGCGTCATGAAGATTAACGACGCTGTTAATTACTACGTCACGGCTATGAATGAAAAGGCCGTCAAGGCCCCCGATTCGGAGTTGCAAGTCACCGAGAATACCCCGCGCGGCAATAATTACGACAGGCTTGAGTTGCATCGGCAGCTTGAAGAAACTAAGTCTGAGGGCTGTTTGTTCGATGTTTTGGCGAAGTGCATCAGGATTTCTAATCGTATCATTAAAGGCGATATTGTCCCCAAACAAGACGACGATTTTCTGTTCGAGCATTACCCCGATATGCACTTGAAGGCGTGGATGTTGCGGAAGCACAAGGAAGACCCCGACGAATACGAGAGCGAGCTTGAGGACGAGGAGGACGAGGTGGAGGTCTCGGTGGTTAGTTGTGTTTCGGTGGAGGTCGCGGGGGTTTGTGGGGATGCGGCGGTTGAGGTTGGTGAGGGTTAAGGTTTTGCGGTGTAATTTTATAGTGAAAATCGTGTGAGTCTGATGTTTATTTCGGGGTTATGCGATTTTTGTTATGTAAAGACACCACCCAAACGTGGTGTATTTTCAGCGACTTATCGAGCCCGGAGCCTCGCGCCCACCAAAAAACACCACCCAAAGGCGGTGTCTTTCCAGCGGATTACTGAGGCCGGAGCCTCGCAATCCACTAAAAATACGCCACCATAAATGGTAGCGTATTTCCAGCGGATTACGAGGCTCGAACTCGCTACCTCCACCTTGGCAAGGTGGCGCTCTACCAAGTGAGCTAAATCCGCATTTGCACTTTTAATTATATACCACAATTCAAGAATTGTCAATACCTAAATTGAAAAAACTGCAAAGAACAATCAAGCAAGGCGCAATCGGGGCAGGGCAGGGCGGGCATTACCAAAACGCGAACCGCTCTTGCCCCCGTCAGCCAAAACACTCAAAAAGTCAACCCGACTTATGGGTCGGTGGCATTGCCAAAACGCGAACACATTTACTCCCGTCAGCCAAACAACAATCAAACAAGGCACAATCGGGCAGGGAGGGGTAGGTAGTGCCAAAACGCGAACCGCTTTTACTCCCGTCAGCCAAACAACAATCAACCACGGCGCAACAAGGACAGGGAGGGTGGGCGGGAATTGACCGCCGGGGTACCCGGCTGCCTCCGGCCGGAATTGAACCAGCGACACGCGGATTTTCAGTCCGCTGCTCTACCGACTGAGCTACAGAGGCGCGAAATTGCCGAAACTCTCGGAAAAACCCGATCCGGAAGGGACTCGAACCCTCGACCTCCAGCGTGACAGGCTGGCGTTCTAACCAACTGAACTACCGGACCTCAATTAAGGCACAAAAGCGGGCCGAATGGGAGTAACAGGGCTCGAACCTGTGACCTCCCGCTTGTAAGGCGGATGCTCTCCCAGCTGAGCTATACTCCCAAAAATCCAACCGCGCCCGCCGCCGAATAACCGACAGCTATTATATTATACACCTTTTTATAGGGCTTGTCAAGTGTTTGGCAAAAATTTTTATTATTTTTTCCAATTTTTTTGAAAACCGCATAAATTTTCTTGCACTGTAATTATTTACATGGGCATAAACACTGGATTTCCCTTGACAAACGCAGATATTTTTGGTATCATATACTTAACACAACAAACTAATTTGACATAAATTTCTATTATTTTAAGGAGGCTAAGATGAATAATTCAAAAAAGTTCAGTAAAATACTTAGCGTAACATTAACATTGGGCATAATTATTTCGGTGTTCGCTTTTGGCGGCGTTAACGCGTCGGCATCATGCCCGCTGACGAACATGTTTTTCGGGAACGTCGGCAATTCGAGCGGTTTAGGGAACACGGGTTTGGGTGCGTTATTCGGAAACGTCGGCAACGTCGGCAACGCAAACGGACTCGGGGCGCTGTTCGGGAACGGCAACAGCTGCAATTCAAGCGGCCTTGGCGCATTATTTGGCAACGGCAACACAGATTGCCCCCAAAACAGCAATAATTGCACACAAAACAGCAATAATTGCACACTCGGGAGCAACTGCACAACCGCGAACTGCACGGCAGGGAACAACTGCACGGCAGGGAACAACTGCACGGCAGGGAAGACCTGCACAACCGCAAATTGCCCGGCAGGGAACGCCTGCACAACCGGCAACTGCCCCGCGCCAAAAACCAACTCCAACACAACATCAAACAACGCAAAGTCCACTGAAAACAACAGCACTACCCCAAATAACAACGTCGCAAATAACTGCACAACGAACGACTGCAAATCCAACTGCACCGACTGCAACAGCTGCTCAGACTGCACCAACAGCGACTTTACCGCCCCCGCCAAGTACGCATTCGAGTTAGAGCGCGGCTACACCTACTCGCTAAGGCTCAACATGGGCGGCGCGCGAAATCTCACGGTCAAATCCTCCAATCCCGCCGTCGTAACGGCGCAAAACCGCGGCACGAACCCAAGCGGGCAGTCGGTAATCTACCTGAAAACCTTGGCGACCGGGAGCGCGGAGATTACGATTTGTCCGCCCGGCAACGGTCAATGCGAAACAGTTTACATAACCGTCAAGGCTCAAAATTTCTCAAATTCAGGCAATCAAAACAGTAGTCAAAATGCACAAAATAATGATACATTTGCCGAGGAAGTTTTGTTACATGTAAACAACGCAAGAGCGAACAACGGCCTGCCCGCGCTGAAACTTGACGACAAGCTCTGCGCCGCCGCCGAGGTCCGCGCCTACGAAGCCGGCGTAAATTTTTCGCACACCCGCCCCGACGGCTCGAGCTGGATGACGGTTCTGCGCGATTTTGACGTGCAATACCGCGTCTGCGGCGAGAATATCGCAATGGGCTACAGGGACGCACGCGCAGTCGTCAACGCGTGGATGGACTCCCCCGGCCACCGCGCGAACATTCTCAGCCCCAATTACAACCTCATGGGCATCGGCAAAAACGGCAATAATTGGGGGCAATTGTTCACTAATTGATAATTGTGTTGGTTACAGGGCGTGTTGTAAAAAGTTAGTAAACATTATTCAAGACACATTTATTACATCAATTTGCCTTTCAAGCAAGCCCGCCGTCTCAACAACGGCGGGCTTGCTGTTTCTACTTAAAACAGCGAATAAACCAGACAATTACAACAATTATTAATTGCAAAACAAGATAAACTAATGTAATAAAGAACGCTCCAACCCAATCAAAACCAAAAATAATTTCCATGCTTAGTCCTATAGAGCCGCTTTTAGGCTACCGTTTATCAAAATCGTCCGGTAACATTGAAAACAAAAACCATAAAAAAAGATAACAGAACAACTAATAACGAATTTTTATCCGATATAAACCAAGCCCCTGCAACAATGAAACACACAAGCAAAAACAATTAAAATCAAATAAAACCAATTATTTTCAGTTTCATAAATAACATCCAAAATGTGTAGTGCGCCTACTTAAAAACAATCTTTTTACTCAAAATATAATTCAAAATCAACACAACCAAACTAACAACAACCCTAACAAACAACTCGTAAAGATTATTCGCGAAGCCCGTCAAGTCCACCATCAAGAACATAATCAGCAAATCCGCAAGCAGCGTCACACCGCGCACCGCAAAGAATTTCAAGCACTCGCGGAAAAGCCCCACAGCGCCATCTTGCTTTTTCCGAAACACCCAAAGTTTATTCGCGACATACGCAAAACTCACCGCGCAAAACCACGAAAAAGCCGCCGCCGGCAGGGACGAGGCCGTGTCGAAAAGCCATCTCGCGGCAAAATAAGCCGCAAAAGATACCACAGTAGTTAAAAATCCAAATATTACATACAAAAACATCTCTCGTTTAACGAATTTACACTTAAACATCAAGTAATTCCCTTAATTCATCAATACTCTGCACTATGTAACTCGCACCGGCACGGCTTAACTCAGTCTCGCTCCCATAACCCCACAAAACCCCACAACTTTTAACGCCCGCCTTATTTGCCCCACAAATATCATGCTCCCTATCGCCGAGCATAAGGCAAGCGGAACGCTCGTCAGCAGTGACCCCGAGCGAGTTTATGACGTGTTCAATCACTTCGCCCTTATCCGAGCGGCTCCCGTCCAGTTCCGCGCCACCGACAAAGTCAAAGTAGCTTGCCAAGCCGAAATGCTCCAAAACCACCATCGCGTATTTCACAGCCTTTGAAGTCGCCAGCGCAAGGGTGTACCCGCGATTTTTCAAGTCATGTAAAAGTTCATCAATGCCACTATAAACTTGGTTTTGGTACAATCCTGTTGGTTCATAGTACTCCCTAAAGGCCTCAACGGCCTCGCTCACCCGCTCACGCGGTATCCCCAACTTCACGACGCTCTCGTGAAGCGGCGGCCCAATCACCCACTTCAGTTCCTGTGCAGACGGCGGCTCAACCCCAAGCTTGGTCAAGGCATACCGCGCCGAATTAACAATCCCCTCAAAAGGGTCGGTCAAAGTCCCGTCAAGGTCGAAAAATAGGTATTTCATGTTTTATCTCCATATGAACAAACGGGGAATTTCTTCCCCGTAATGTTTATGCTCTGCTTGCAAAACTCGCTCACAGACCGGTTTATTCTGCTTCGGCGTCGTCGGACGAATCATCTTTTTCGTCGAGGAAGTTTTTTAATTCTTCATCGCTCATAATATCATCGAAATCGTCAAACTCATCAAAATCAATGTCGTGGCATCGCGAAAATTTGTTCTTAATCACCAATGCCGCGAACACCGCGCCGCCCAAAACGGCCAAGCCGCCCAAAATCAGAAGTGCCGCACCTTTGCTCATAATAAAGTACCGTCCTTTGTAAATTTTTATCAGTATTTCCAATACACGTATTACCATTATACGTTATTTTTCCGGAAATTTCAAGTATATAGAAAAATATAGCATATTTCACAAAAATTAAGCCGATATTTCGTCAAATTATATATAACCTGTCAAATTCATGAGGATTGAAATCGCCGCAATCGGCGCAGTTTCAGTCCGCAGAATAAGCTTACCGAGGCTTGCGGGGACGAATCCCGCCTTCTCAGCGAGTTCGACTTCCCTCGGCTCAAACCCGCCCTCACTGCCAATAAAAATATCCGCATTTGTAAAATACCCACGATTTGCAAGGATTTCATTAATCCTCACACTTTCAACAAGGTTCTCGTAAAATATTATACCCAAATTTTCCGAATTAAAAAGCGTGATTGCGGTGCAAAAATCTGTAAATTCATGGACTTTCGGGATTTTTCCGCGCCCTGACTGCTTTGCGGCCTGTTCTGCAATTTTTTGCAAGCGGGCAATTTTTCCGCTTGACTTGCCCGAATTGTCCGATTTCGGGCGGGAAACACACCGCTTTGAGACCACGGGAATGATTTCAGATACGCCGAGTTCGGTGGCCTTTTGGACTATTAAATCGAGCTTATCGCCCTTCGGGAGACATTGAAACAGCCGCAGATACAGCGCGGGTTCGGCGGTATTTTCACGTTTTTGCAACACATGAAATTCGACACAAGTCTTGCTTGCCGCGACAATTTCCGACGGGTAATCAAAGCCGTCAATTCCGCACAGGACGGCCTTTTCGCCCGTCCTCATTCGCAACACCGCAGTAATATGAGCGGCGTCACCGCCGCTTATCGCGGCCCTACCACCGACCTCAAGTTCCGTAGCCACAAAGAATCGCGGGAATTTCAAAGCCGCTAAATTTTCATGAAATTGCGCGGTATGAACGCCACCCGTGTGTTCGTGAGATTGCAGAGTAGGAGCATCGCCTGATTGTTCATGTATTTGCGCGGTAGGAACACCATCCAAATGTTCATTAAATTGTTTGATGTGAACACCGCGCTTACTAATTATATCCATGCTCGTTGACCCCCAAAAATAGTTGGCCGATTCTCGCTTTTAAGGTTTCGTGACGGGGTTCTTTCAGTGTCGAATCTTCCTCGAGAATCCGCTCGGCTAAAGCCCGCGCCGCCTCCACCAAAGCCACATCACCCGCCATGTCCGCCATTTTAAGCTCGGGCAGACCATGCTGTTTTTCGCCGAAAAAGTCGCCCGGGCCGCGCAGTTTCAAGTCCTCGTTCGCGACCTCGAAGCCGTTGTTGGTGCGGGTCATCGTCTCGACCCGCGCCTTGGTGTAAACGCTGTCGTTATCGGTCACGAGCACGCAGTAGGACTGCTTTTCGCCGCGCCCGACCCTCCCGCGAAGCTGGTGCAACTGCGACAACCCGAACTTCTCGGCGTTCTCAATCAGCATGACGGTAGCTTGCGGGACGTCAATCCCCACCTCGATTACCGTCGTCGAAATGAGCGCGGAAATCTCGCCGTTCTTGAATTTTCCCATGACCTCGTCTTTTTCAGTTTGCTTCATTTTTCCGTGCAATAAACCAACATTAATATGCTTCAAGTAACTGTTTTTCAACTCGTTGTAATAATTCACGGCGGCGGTTTTCTCCACGCTTGAATGAGAATCTAACCCCTCATCATCGCCGATTAACGGGCAAACAATGTAGGATTGACCGCCGTTTGCGGCCTCTTTCAAGATAAAATTATACAACCGTTCGCGGTAACTCGTATCCACCGAATAGGTCTTAATCGGGATTCGCCCCTTAGGCATTTCGTCAAGCAGGGAAATGTCCAAATCGCCGTAAATTATCAACGCCAAAGTCCGCGGAATCGGCGTTGCGGACATTACTAAAGTATGCGGGTTTTCGCCCTTGGAAATCAGCGTCCCGCGCTGATTTACCCCGAATCTGTGCTGTTCGTCCGTGACCACAAAACCGAGCGACTTGAATTGCACCCCCTTTTGAATTAACGCCTGTGTACCCGCGATTACATGCGCTTCGCCGCTCTTTATCCGCTGTTTTACGGCCTTTTTCTCAGCCGCCGAAAGTGAACCCGTCAGCAGTTCCACGTTTATCCCCCACGGTTCCAAAAACCCGCGCAGTGTCTGAAAATGCTGTGTCGCGAGTAGCTCAGTAGGCGCCATAATGCTCGATTGGCAGCCGTTTTTGTGTGCAAAATAGCAGACCGCCGCCGCGACCAACGTCTTCCCGCTCCCGACGTCCCCCTGAAGCAGGCGGTTCATCGGGATAGCGCGTTGCATGTCGCTTATGCAGTCCTCGACCGCCCGCCGCTGCGCCCGTGTCGGCGTGAACGGCAGCCGCTCGTAAAACTCGCTCAAATCGCGCTGATAGGTCCGCCGAGTCTTGTCCATGACCGCGCCCGTAAGCTTGCGGTTGCGCGATTTCAGCATGCTCATGCCGAGTTTGAGGATTAAAATTTCCTCAAAGGCAAGGCTTTTTTTTGCCGCCTCGGCTTCCTCCAAAGAGGCCGGAAAATGGATTTTTTCAACAGCAATTTTCTTCGGCAACAGCGAAAATTCCTCTAAAATTTCAGCGGAAAAAGTCTCGGGTTCGTCATAGAAGGGCAGGGCAAGTTTCACGTTGTTCGCAATCATCACCTGCGTCAACCCTGAAGTTAAGCGGTATTTCGGGGTAAGTTTATTCGGCTCGTCTTCGTCGATAAAATTCGGCGAGGCGATTTCGCGCTGTAAAGTATTCGGGTTCGCGCCGACCTTGCCGTTGAAAATGTAAGTTTTACCTTGAATTAGCTTATCAAAAGTGTAGACGGCATTGAAAAACGTGCATAAAAATTCGCAGTTGTTACTTTCATCGCGCAACACTGCCTTGAATATGCTCAGTTTATTCGCGCTGAAATAAGGCGCGAGTTTGCGGACGACAGTCGCCCTAACCACGCAATAGTCGCCAATCTCCACGTCGTTAATGCCGACCGTACGAGTATAATCAAGATAACCGCGCGGGAAGTGCCAAATCAAATCCCGCACGGTGATAATGCTCAGTTTTTTGTACAAAGCGGCGCGCTTGTCGGAGATGCCGCTGAGGGTTTTAATCTCGTTGTTTAACATAATTTTACCGAATGCAGAATGCAGAATGCAAAATGCAGAAATAATTTAATTTTAAGGTAGTTTTCCGACGGAAATAAGCAGTGTAATTTAACTATTTCTGCATTCTGCATTATTATTTCTGCATTGATTTTAAGCTTCGCTTAAAATCCTAAACGCCAATTCAAGTTCTTCAGGGGTTAAGGCGAGCGGGTTCTCGGGGTCGGGAATGGTTATATAGTAGCGGGTTCCGACCGGGTTTTCCGCGAGCAGAACCCAGTCGCCGCCCGGGTTTTCATCCCCTTCAAACATGGCGCGGATACTCAAAAGCAACTGCTCGTCGCCAATCTCGCCGATGGGTTGGCCCGCCCGGTAAAACCCGACTTCCTTATCCTCGGCAAAGACCTTCGCAGTCACGTTATTGTGCCATCTGCCGGGCAGGAAAAAGACGTAATTCAAGCTCTCGGAGTAGTAGGAATAATAGGTCTCCTCAAGGTTTTCGCCGATTAAACTGCGCCAAATCGCCGGCCGCAGTTTCTCATGCGCGGGGACGTCGGCGTAACCGGGGAACTCGCCCGCGCCCGAACTCAAACGCACAATTCCGCTACCGTCGATGTCACGCGGGTTCGCAAGCTCGGTCACGGCGTTGGTTATACGCAGGGTTGCGGCAATATTTGCGGGGTTCAAAATCATGGGGTTAACTAACCGTCGCCCAGAATAATGCAGTATATCCGTGCCGTAATGGGCGGCGTTATCGCTTTTCCTGTGGTTGATGAACAGCGCAGGTACGCCCTCGGTAACATCGCCTTGCAGATAGTCCACGTACTCGCCCGCATTGGGGTCGAGCGCGCACCACGCGTCGATTACAAGCTGACCGTCTTTGAAGTTGTAGAAAGTCGCCATCGCATTATAAATTACCAAAAGCTCCTTGCGTTCTTTCTCGAAAAAATAATCGACCGCCATGTACGAATACAAGTGTTCATGCTGTTTCACGGGGGTTTTGCCATTATGCGTAATCACCATGAAGCCCTTTTCGTTTTGGTTGACAATATAACTCAGCAGAATCTGCTCCGATTCGTCCTCGCCGAAACTGACAAAGCTGACGCTCTCGATGTCAACGCCCGTAATCGGCAGGTCGTGGAGCGACTCCCAGTTGCCGCGCCCGTCCTTGTAGAGGAAATTTATCCAGAGGGAACGCTCGGTGTTGATACCCGAAATCTCGTAGAAGACTATCGCGCTATCGTCGTCGCTGTAGATTACGAACGCGCTCCGATGCTCGCCGCTTCGGGGGTACTTGAGCTTGAAGCCGCTGCCCTTGCTATCGGTCAAGGCGCGGTAAATCGCCGACTGCTCGTCGGTAAGGCGCGGCGGTGACAGCATGTCTTCGACAGTCCCGAATCCGCACCCGCCCAAGCCCGCGACAATGACAAGAATTAACAATGCGCGGATAAGTCTATTCGCCATTAGTCTCACTCTCAATTACTGCCGCCTCCCCGACGGTTGTTTTGGCTTTCTTGGTTTTGTACCTCGTCATGCAGATTAGAATAGTCAAAAGCGCGACAGTCTCCGCCGCCATCAGCATATCGGGCGCGATGAATCGGCTCTCGGCGGCCGGCCGCCTGACCGGCATTGAACCCAACCAGAAAATCATCTTCGCCGTAATCTCCGACACAGAGACCACCGCCGTAAAGAACCCGAAAATGCAAGCCTTCACGCGGGTTGACTTCATCTCGGCACGCAGAAATATCCGCCCCGCCGACAGGTAAAACAACGCGAACAAAGCCATTTGAACCAATCGAATCAGATGCTCGGACATGCTTAAAATAATATAGTTTGAAAGGAACAATTCCATCATTCTCAGAACGTAAAACCCCGATAACAGCAGGAATACCATGCCCACGGACGGGTAAACCCGCCTGTAACGGAGCAGAACCACCCCCGCAAACCCGTAACCCGCCACGCCGAGCAAGACCGCGACAAGCTGTAACGGCGCAATGCCGCCCAATCCGCTCATAACCGCAGTGTAGATTACCGCGAACCCCGTCATCAACAGCATAATTCCGCAGATGGCTGTATCGCCATCGTCAAAATGGCCCATTTTCTTGGTGAAAAAGCGGGTCTTTCGGTGTTTTTCGATTATTGCCAGTACAATAATTCCCGCGAGTGCCACCCCTAATACAATGTAATGCAGATACCGCATGAACCCGGTGTGCGGGTAAAAGAATCCGGTGTTGAAGTCAATGACATCGCCGATTAGCTGAACATAGCGGACTATACACGACACAGCGGCCGCCGACAGCAGATAGATAATCAGGAAAGTAGGCCTGTTTTTCATCGCAGAACTCCTTTAATTTAATGCAGAAATGACAATGCAAAATGCAGAAATAATGCAGAAATGACAATGCAAAATGCAGGAATAATTTTACTGTTGTTGTTAATATTTATCAATGTAGGGGCGGGTCTCCACGGTTCGCCCGTGCCTTTTCATTCAACGGGTTATAATTATAATCGGACAAGCATATCTATTATATAACATTTAAGTCTTGAAGTCAATACTTAGGAACAAAGATTGTGAAAAATTTGTAAAGGCAAGGTACTAAAAAATGAAGAACGCTGTAATTATCGCACTTGTTTTCTTTGGGCTGTTGTTCCTGATGCCGTTTGCGTGGGACAAGCTTGCGCCGCCGACGGCGGTTCACGCCTTCTCGGAATTTTCGGCGGACGAGACCTTCAACGTCCTGTTGACCGAGAGCAACACCGTGGTCACAATCGGCGCGGTCGATTACCTGATTGGCTGTCTTTACGCGCAAATCCCCCCGGGGTATCACATCGAGGCCTTGAAAGCGCAAGCCGTCGCCGCGCATACCTACGCACTCCGCTTGAAACTCAACAACGCTACCTTCGACTCCGAAATCGCGCAAAGGAACGCAGACTTTTCCGACAACAGCGTAACTTGCCAGCCCTATTTTACCGAGAAGAAGGCCCGCGAGTATTTCGGCGCGGAATACGACATTCACTACGACAAAATCAGAGAGGCCGCCGAATATGGCGCGGCGCGTGTAATTTTATACGAGAACCGCCCGATTTATGCGGTCTATCACAGCGTTTCGGCGGGCGCGACAAATACCGCGTACTATGTCTGGGGGGTGGACTTCCCGTATTTGCAGAGCGTTCCGAGCGCGTGGGACAAAGAATTTGTGCACTTCACCGGCACTAATGAAATCACCCTCAATAATATGCGAAGCCTGTTGCTCCAATACGACCCCGATATAATTATGCCGCTTGATTTTTCACAGTGGTTCGCCGAATACGCCGCCGACAAAAACGGCTACGTCTCGGCAATCAGCGCGCGGAACCTGAACATTTCGGGCGGCGACATGTGGCGGTTGCTGAACCTGCGCTCGGTCGCGTTTGAAATCGACTACCACGAAGGAATCTTCACCGTAACAACATGGGGCCACGGCCACGGCGCAGGCCTAAGCCAATTCGGCGCAGACTACATGGCGAGGAGGGGGTATAGGGCTGAGGAGATTTTGAATTATTACTACACGGACGTTATTATAGTTAATAGTGAATAATGAATAAGGAATAATTGTGGAGTCGCTACGCGACGGTTTTAGACCTTGATAGCCGTGAATCATCTCATTGCGCGTTAAAACTTTAACAATCGCGAAAGAGTGGCATACAAGTGTTAAATTTTTCAATCGGAAAACCGTCGCGGAGCGACACCAAAATTATTCATTGTTCATTATTCATTATTAACTGACATAACCCCACGGGTTCACCGCCGAGCCGTTTTCGCGGACTTCAAAGTGCAGGTGCGGGCCTGTGGACCAGCCTGTGCTGCCTACTAAGCCTATTACGTCGCCTTGCACTACCGTGTCGCCCGCCGAAAACCGCATTGAGCCTGTCTGCATGTGGGCGTACAGGGTCGAGACGCCGCCGCCGTGGTCAATTACTATATAGTTGCCGTAGCCGCCGCTCCAAGTGGCGATAATCACCGTCCCCGACTGGACTGCGTAGATATTCGCGCCGTTTATGCCCGAATTGCCTACGTCAATTCCGTGGTGCATGCCGTTGCGCCACGAATCCCAGCCGTAGTTGCAGGTAATCATTCTGAACCGCGAATCAAGCGGCCATCTGAAGCCGTCCCCGGAGTAGTCCGGGCGGTTCAGGTTCTGCATCTCCTGAATCAGCGCAGTGACTAAGCGGTCTAATTCTTCAATCTCATCGTTGGTTGCATTATATTGCCGATACATGCCGTCTATCGCGCCTTGCAACTCGGAAATATTCGCGACAAATCCGCTCAAGATTGCCTGTTCTGCCGCCATTTCCGCGTCGAGGTCGGCCATGTCTTCCTCGAGTTTACGCAAGGCATCTTCCAAGTCGGCTTTCTCGCCTTCACAGACAAGGCGGCTTTGGTCGAGCTCGGTCTTCATGTCTTCCAAGTCGTCAATCTCGCGCTCTTGTTCCTGCATTGCATCAATCAAAGCGTTCATGAACTCGGCGTTCTTCTCGCCCGCCTTACGCATGACATCGGCGCGGATAATCAGGTCGAAGAAGCTTGCCGAATTCATCAGCAAGTCTATGTACCCTGCGCCGCCCGATAT
>Ga0099364_10009155_pt1 | contig 13780 bp, 9 predicted proteins | sample TergutTh196P3_FD_73070 | JGI IMG/M metagenome (GOLD analysis project Ga0099364, IMG submission 73070) | Microcerotermes parvus P3 segment gut microbial communities from Pointe-Noire, Republic of the Congo - Th196 P3 | ecosystem: Host-associated > Arthropoda: Insects > Digestive system > Gut ...
CAGCGACATGCTACTATTACTCTGTTTATGGACGGAGTTGTGAAGAGTACATCGTTGCTTTCGGGTATGCGGGTTCGCCGCGGCGACTTGCTTGCCGTTCTCGAAAATCCAGAGTACATTGCGCTTCAACAGACGTATATCGAAAGTCGCGCTCAAGAGGAATTTCTCGAAGCCGAGTATCGTCGTCAGGAAATGCTTTTCGGCAACGAGGCGGCGTCACAAAAGACGTATCAGCAAAGCAAAGCCGAATATCTTTCCATGAAAAGCCGTCGCGAAGCAGCGGCGGCACAACTCTTGCTGTTGGGCTTCGATGCCGCTAAAATTCTTGCAGACGGCATCGTTCCTCATCTTGAACTGCGCTCGCCCATAGACGGCTATGTTGCCAACGTGCAGGTAAACATCGGTAAATACGTTTCCGCCGGCGAAACTGTTTGCGATGTCATAGACAAAAACTCGACGCTGTTGCGACTGACCCTCTACGAAAAGGACATCAACCAAATAAACATGGGCGACAAAATGGACTTTCGCGTGAATGGATTTGGAGTGCAAACGTTTAGTGCTACGGTTATTTCACTGGGGCAAACGGTAGATATTGTAAGCCGCTCGTTTGAGGTGTTTGCAAGAGTAGAAGGCAGCGATGCGCGGTTTCGTCCGGGAATGTATGTGAGCGCGCAAGTGGCGGAGTGAAAATTCTTGAAAATTCCAAGCGCAAAAAATGAAAAATTTTTTTTTTGTTATCTTTTTTAAAAAATTATTGTAATTTTGTAGTCTAATCAAAAACGTTTTTTAATCATTAATATATTGAAAATAATGGAAATAGATATTAAAGAAGTGCATAGTCACTTAAAAAAACATGGTCTTAGACCCTTACCACATAAGGTTTCAATAATGAAATATTTGTTGGAACGTTATAATCATCCTACAATCGAAATGATTTACAATGATTTGCTTCCGATGATACCGACATTGTCAAAAACAACCGTTTACAACACAATCAAGTCGTTTTGTGAGAAGAAAGTGGTAAATGCGTTGTACATAGACGAAAAAAATGTCAGATTCGAAGCGCACATACACGACCATGCACATTTCAGATGTAAAAAATGCGGCGTCATTCACGACATCCCCTTAGAAAAGACCGATATTCCCCCATTCAAGGGTTCAAAAGACCTTCATCCGGAGGAAACTCATGTATATTTTATGGGTAGATGTAGCAGTTGTTTACAAAAAGACAATATAGACAATTAACTTTTTGTGAATGTTATATTTTTTTATAATTTTGCCATAAAATAATTCATAAAAAAAATGAAACTTAATATTGAACATATCACTCAATTTGTATCGAGAGATAAAGTGTACGCCCGTAAGGCAGAGGCATTAAAATATGTTAAGGCTTTGTATGAAAAGACGGGCAAAGGCAGTGATTTTTTGGGATGGGTGCAATTGCCGGCATCTGTTCGTGACGATGAAATTGCTGTAATTGAAGAATTAGCGGCGTTCTACAAGGCGAACGCCGAAATAGTAGTTGTTATCGGTATCGGAGGCTCTTATCTCGGAGCAAAGGCAGCGTTGGAGGCGTTGTCGGATAACTTTTGGGCGATGAAGGAAAATGAAAATCCAAAAGTTATTTTTGCCGGACAGAATATCAGCGAAGATTATATGTATGAACTTCTTGACTTGTTGGAAACGCGCAAATACGGTATTGTAGTTATTTCCAAATCGGGAACCACTACCGAGCCAGCCGTTGCTTTCCGTCTGTTGAAATCACATCTCGAACAGAAAGCGGGCAAGGCGCAGGCAAAAGACCTGATTGTAGCGATTACCGACGAAAAACGTGGAGCGCTTCGAACTTTGGCTGTGCAGGAAGGTTATCGTACGTTTGTTATCCCCGACGACGTTGGCGGTCGGTTCTCGGTTCTTACCCCTGTGGGATTGCTTCCGATTGCTATTGCAGGGTTCAACGTTCGCCAGTTGCTTCAGGGGGCAACCGACATGCAAAAAGCAACGGCTCCCGATGTTCCCTTTGAAGAAAACATCGCAGCCATCTACGCCGCAGCACGAAACGAATTGTACGATGCCGGCAAAACAGTAGAAATACTTGCGGGTTATCATCCAAAATTGTTGTATCTGACGGAATGGTGGAAACAACTTTACGGCGAAAGCGAAGGAAAAGAAAACAAAGGTATTTTTCCTGCCGGCGTCACCTTCACTGCCGACCTTCATTCGATGGGGCAATACATTCAGGAAGGTTTGCGCAACATGTTCGAAACGGTTATTTCGGTAGCGCGCACTGCACATAAGTTGCGCATTCCAAACGACCCCGACAATTTAGACACGTTAAATTTCCTTTCGGAAAAAAGAATTGACGAGGTAAACAAAATGGCGGAACTCGGCACAATGCTTGCCCATGTTGATGGCGGCGTTCCCAATATTCGCATCGAAATACCGGCAATAAACGAGTATAATCTCGGTCAATTGTTCTATTTCTTCGAGATTGCTTGCGGCATTAGCGGATACATGCTGGGAGTGAACCCCTTTGACCAGCCCGGAGTAGAAGCATACAAAAAGAATATGTTTGCCTTGTTAGATAAACCCGGCTTCGAGGAAGAAAGTAAAAAGATTAAGACAAGGCTTTAATATGAAAATTCTCGCCATAGGGATGAATTACTCTTCACACGTTAAGGAGATGAGCGATATCTTATCGCCGGAGCCTGTAATCTTCGGCAAACCGGAAACTGCGTTGCTGATTAACGGCAAGCCTTTCTTTTATCCCGATTTTTCAAACGATATCCATTACGAAACGGAAATCGTAATAAAAATTGACCGACTGGGGAGGAACATCGCGCCAAAGTTTTCGCACCGTTATTTCACAGAAATCACCGTTGGTATTGATTTCACGGCGCGCGACCTGCAAAAGCAATGCAAGGAAAAAGGTCAACCTTGGGAAATTGCAAAAGCATTTGACAACTCGGCGGCAATAGGACGTATGATCTCAAAAAATGCCTTCCCTGACGTACAGTCAATAGATTTCCATTTGGATATTAACGGCGTCACAGTTCAGCAAGGCAATACCAAGGATATGATTTTTTCAATCGACAAGATCATTTCCGACATTTCCAAGTACTTCACTCTGAAAAATGGCGATTTGATCTTTACCGGGACGCCGCAAGGCGTAGGTCCCGTGAAAATAGGCGACCACTTGCAAGGGTATTTGGAAGACGAGTTGGTGTTGGACTTTAAGATTAAGTAAGTAAAAAAATAAGAAAAATTGAAACTTTTTTGAAACAAAATCGTACAATGATATAAGAACTTAACACGAGAAGTATGAACTTAAAAGTATTAGGCGATAAAATGCCTGACGGCGTTCTATTCCATTCTATCAGGGATGTGCGCACAGGAGAAATAAAGTTTGACTATGTCAGCGGTATGTGGGAGAATATATTTGGAGTCTCTAAAAAAGATACATTGGCAGATATGCAAAATGTTTTCAAAAATATCCTGCCAGACGATTTTAGTATGCTATTACATAAAATCAATGAAATAGACTTGCTTGAGCCTGATAAAAAATTAAGTATCGAAATTCGCTACATACATCCCCAAACGAAAAAAGAACTTTGGTTACAGATATCATGGTATCCCGTTCGCGAAGGCGACTACGTTGTTTCCGACGGTTTTATATTCGATATTACCACCCGAAAGAAAGCCGAAATAGAGTTAGAAAAAAACCGCGAACATCTTGAATTTTTAGTGGAAGAACGCACCAAAGAACTAAAATCTGCAAACGAGGAACTGACCGTTGCAAACGAAGAATTGAACGTTATAAACGAAGAAATGAACGCTGCAAACGAAGAACTAAGTACATACCGCACAAAATTGGAGATGCTGGTGGAAAATAAAACTGCGGAATTGATTGTTCACAAAGGATATTTGGAGAATGTTCGTCGTCGTCAGGAAGTAATTATAAAGGTACTGCAAATAATGCAATCGACAGAAAATATTTCAGAAGCATTGAACTTGTCGCTTGCCGAAATGGGAAAATTTACAGACGTTAGTCGCGTGTATGTTTTTGAAATAAACTCCGATGGGCTTACTTACAGCAATATATGCGAATGGTGCAACAAAAACGTAGAACCTTTCATCGAAAAAGAACAAAATATTCCCGTTGCAAAGGTCAAACCGTTTTTCGACAGCATGGAGAAAAATAGTCTTGTCAGCGCTACCGATATCAATACGCTTCCGCCGGCGCTTACCGAAATACTTGTTCAGCAGGGAGTCAAGTCGGTTATTTGCTTTCCGTTGTCTTTGGGCGGCGTCAATTTCGGATTTGTAGGTTTCGACGAGTGTTCGTTCAATCGTGAATGGGATACGGAAGAGATTGCGCTGTTGAAAAGCCTTTCGCAAATCGTTTCTAATGCTATTAGGCGTTATAGGGCAGAAATTCAGTTAGTTGAAGAAAAAAAACGATTGCAGGCTATTGGCGACAATCTTCCCGATGGAGTGCTGTTTCGAATTGTACGCAATCGCGAAACCGAAAAAATGTATATGGAATACGTCAGCGCAACATGGAAACAAGTAACCGGACTTGCGCCCGAACCCGTATACGACGATATTACGACGTTCCGTAACGCTATTCATCCCGATGACCTGAAACTGCTGATGGATCATACCGCAACAAGCGAACAGAATCTGTCGTATTTCGACGTATCAGTACGATATGGCGATTTATTCAACCCCCGTTGGCTGCGTATCGTTTCGCAACCTCACAGGGACGGAAACAAAACGGTGTGGGACGGTCTTATTCGCGATGTTACCGAACGCAAAAAAGCCCAAGATGAACTGTCAAAGCATCATGAACATCTCGAATTTTTGGTAAAAGAACGCACCGAAGAACTTGATGCAGCCATCGAAGAGTTGAGCGCTACAAACGAAGACCTGAACAATACAAACATAGAATTAAAAGTTACCGTTGAAGAACTTAATGCCGTAAATGAAGAACTTAACGCTGCCAACGATGAATTATTTACATATCGTACGAAGTTGGAAAAATTGGTGGAAAGTAAAACAGCGGAAGTAATTGTTCATCAGGGGTATTTGGAATATTTAAGCCAACGTCAGGCGTTGCTTATTAAGGTGTTGCAAATTGTGCAATCGGCAGATAATCTGACCGAAGCGTTGAGCCTGTCGCTTGCCGAAATGGGCAAATTTACCGGAGTAAGCCGCGTATATATTTTTGAAAAAAACGACGTCAAGGAAACTTACAGCAATACTTACGAGTGGTGCAACGACGGTATAGACTCCGTCATCATCAGTATGCAGAACATACCCATCGAACAATCTCACGCATGGTTTGATATATTCGACGCCGGCGGATATATTTGCACCTCCGACGTCAATTCGCTTACCTCAGAAACTGCCCAATCCTTGGTGGCACAAGGAATAAAATCGATTGTTGCTATTCCGCTTTCGTCATACGGCGTTATTTTCGGTTATGTGGGGTTCGATGAATGTGTTTCAAACAGAGTGTGGGAACAGACAGAAATAGATTTGTTGCGTAGCCTGTCACAAATCGTATCTTCCGTAATCCGCCGCATGAATGCCGAACAGGAAGTGATGACTTTAAGTCGTCGTCAGGCTATTCTTATTAATGTGCTGCAAATTGTGCAATCGAGCCAAAGTTTGTCTAACTCCTTAAATTTAGCGCTCGCAGAAATGGGCAAATATCTCGGAATAGACAGGATATGCATATTTGAGAAAAATGACGATGGAAACCTGTTCAACAATACATACGAATGGTGCAACAAAAACGTAAAACCGGTCATCAAATCTCTTCAAAATGTATCTGTAGAAAAAATTGAACAGACATTCGACATATTTCCACTGTCGGTGGGCGGCAAATCATATGGATTTGTCGGATTCGCCGAAATTAACGCAAAAAGAGAGAAGGAAGAAATAGATTTATTGAAGAATCTCACGCAAATCGTATCGTCTACCATACGTCGCCACAAAGCCGAAATGGCTATCCGTCAATCGGAAGAGATGTATCGCCAACTGATAGCGGCGTCGCCCGACCCTATCGTGGTCTGCGAAACATGCGGACGTCTGCACTATATGTCGCCTGTGGCGTTGGCAATGTTCGCATTGGAAGACCCAAACGTTAAAAAAATGCGCGTATTGAAATTTATTCATCCTCACGAACGTCGGGGTACTCTAAAGTTGTTAGAAAGAATAACAAATGAAGACATGATATTTTATCCGCAACTTTTGTTGCTGCGCAACGACGGCACGAGTTTTTACGGCGAAATATCAGCATCGTTAGTCAGAGACAACAATGGCGAGGCAATTTATATCATCATGGTTGTACGCGACATTACCCAACGCAAAATTGACGAAATGGAACTAATCCGCGCCAAAGAAAAAGCCGAAGAATCAGACAAACTAAAATCGGCATTCCTTGCAAACATTTCTCACGAAATACGCACCCCGCTTAATGCTATCGTTGGATTTCTAAATATACTCGAACTCGGCGACCTCTCGCAAGAAACGGTTAAGGAATGTACCGGTCTGATTAATACAAACAGTACGCGCTTGTTGCAACTGATTGAAGATATTATTGACGTCTCAAAAATTGAAGTCGAACAAATGGAAATTCTTCCTGTTGATTTGAATATCAATAATTTATTGAATGAATTAAATATGTTCTTCAATGCTCGTCTTCAAGCCGGTAATAAGGAACATATAAATCTGATATTAGACGATAGCGGTTTCATTGATTCATGTGTTATTAACGTCGACGCCAAACGATTGCGACAAATTTTAGAAACGCTTTTAGCTAATGCTATCAAATTTACGGAAAAAGGCTTCATACGTTTCGGATATTATCTGTCGTCGCCGTCGATGCTCGAATTTGTTGTTGAAGATTCCGGTATTGGCATAAGCGCTGATAAACTGAACGTAATCTTCGACAGTTTTCGTCAAGCCGAATTGAGCAACTCGCGCCGCTATGAAGGAGCCGGACTTGGATTGACGCTTTCGCGCGGACTTGTTGAATTGATGGGAGGCAAAATGTGGGTCGAATCAATCGAAGGAGAAGGAACAAGGTTCTATTTTACTATTCCGTATGAGCAGATGATGTAATAAAAAGATGGTCATGCGCATGTAACGACTTCTTTGTCCGTCAGTTTTCCATTCCAAAGATGGAAGGTCTTTTCCGCCTTCTTCGCCACTCGTTCTGCATGTGTAACCATCATCAACGTACATTTTTCGGAAGCGTTTATTGAAAGCAGTAAGTCAGTTATTTTTTCGGCGTTTTCGGCGTCGAGCAATCCAGTGGGTTCGTCGGCAAGCAGAAGTTTTGGGCGCATAATCAAAGCCCTGCAAATAGCAACGCGCTGACGCTCGCCGCCGGATAACTGTTCCGGATATTTGTGCGACAAAGATGCAATACCAGTACTTTGCAGCAGATAATCGGCGCGTTCGTTCTGTTCTTTGCCGGTTTGGCTTTCGTTTGCTAATATCGGTAGAAGTATGTTTTCTTTAGCCGTAAATTGCGGCAAAAGTCGGTGTTCCTGAAAAATGAATCCTATGCTGCGATTGCGGAATTGCGAGCGCGCAACATCGTCTAAACTATCGACTGCAACGCCATCGAAAATGTATTCGCCGCTGTCGGGTTTCAACAATGTGCCGATTATTGAAAGCAACGTGCTTTTACCCGAACCCGAAGGTCCTGTAATTGCAACTACTTCGCCATGTCGCACATCAAGCGAAAGTCCGCGCAAAACTTCTGTTTTGCCGTCCCCGTCGGGATATGCAAGATATATTCGGTCTAACTTTATCATTATCTTTTCCAACGCCACAAAAATACATAAAATTTCTTATATTCCAAAATTTTTTGCATTGTTTTTCCAAAAAAACACTACTTTTGTTTTATTTTTTTAGTTATTGATTAATGAAAAGTTCATTTTTTATCAGATTTTTGTTGACAGTCAGCATATTATTATGCTTTTTTTCTACATTATGGGGTCAATATGATACGCTTGATATCCGACAATCTGTTTCATCAAGAAGAACATACGCCCCTGCTGCAGTTGCGCCTTTCCACGATACATTATTTTATGTAGTCGCAGGCATGGGACCATTTACCGCACAGGAACGCGCCGCGAAAATATCCGAAAGTATACGTAGCGTAAACAGAAAATACAGAATTTTTCATGCCGATTCGCTCGTCATGTTTTCGGAAGGCGGGATATACGAAATCGCTTATCGTGATATTATCCTTATGACAATTTCCGATACCGACGCGCGTCTCAACGGAAAAACGCTGACAGCGCTGGCACAGGAATATGAAGATATCATCAAGACCGCCATTTTGCAACGCTACAAAGATATAAAACTGACAACCATACTTTTGAGAGTGTTTTGGGTGTTATTCATAATTGTTGCTCAATATTTTTTGATTAAGCTTGTCAATCATCTGTTTCGCAAAATTTCCGGCAGAATAGAAAAAATGAAGGGAACGATTATCAAAACCGTAAAAATCAAATCGTATGTGCTTATGGACGAGAAAAAAACGATTGCTTTTATTCTCTTCCTTACCCGAATATTGCGTTTCATTGTCATCTTCCTGATGCTTTATCTTTCAGTTCCACTTGCGTTAAGCATTTTTCCCGCTACCAAATGGCTGGCAAACACTTTGTTTGGCTATGTGTTTAGACCTTTTATAAACATATTTTCAGGTATTATAGACTTTATTCCCAATCTGATAGCTATTGTAGTGACTGTTATAGTTTTCCGATACATAATAAGGGGACTTCGTTTTATGGCAGAAGAAATAGACAAGAATCGTCTTACGCTAAAGGGCTTCTATTCCGACTGGGCTTACCCGACGTTTCATATTATCAAGACACTGCTGTATGCGTTTATGTTCGTTGTGATTTGGCCCTACCTGCCGTTTTCCGAATCGCCTATTTTTCAGGGGGTATCGGTATTTATCGGTATTGTTTTCACGTTAGGCTCGTCGTCTGTTATCGGCAATATCGTTTCAGGATTAGTACTGACATATATGCGTCCCTTCAAGATAGGCGACCGTATCAGGATAGGCGATTTAACGGGCAATGTGGTAGAAAAAACGCCTCTTGTGACACGTATACGAACGCCCAAAAACGAGGAGGTAACTATACCAAACTCAAATATTATGACTGCGCAAACGTTTAATTATTCGGAATCGGCGCGTACATGGGGGCTGATAATACATACCAAAGTAGGCATCGGATATGAAACGCCCTGGCGGGAAGTACACGAACTGCTCATTGAAGCGGCAAAACGTACAACAAATGTACAGGAAACTCCAAAGCCATTCATTCTGCAAACAGCGCTCGACGACTATTATGTAGAATATCAGTTGAATGTATTTATTATTGACGCCGACAAAATGGCGCTTATTTATTCAGAGATACTCCAAAATATTCAGGACGTATTCAACGAAGCCGGAATAGAACTACTGTCGCCTCACTATCAGGCGCATCGCGACGGAAGCCACAGCGCCATTCCTGTTTCGTATCTGCCTGCGGATTATCAGGCGCCGCCTGTCAACATTAAAGTAGTAAGATGATGAAATGAAAACGTGACTTTTTTAAATGCACCCGATGAATTTGACGTATTTTCATCCTCGCACTTGGAATTTTCAGAAATTTCATTTAATTTTGCCGCAAAAATGTTTCATCATGGTTTCAGAAGGTTTTAAACGTTTGCCCTACGGCATTACCAATTTCGAGAGCATAATTAAAAAAAATTGCGCCTTTGTAGATAAGACGAGATTTATCGAAATGTTGGAAAATGAAGAAAATCCAAGCCAATTCTTCATACGTCCGCGCAAGTTCGGCAAGAGCCTGTTTTTTTCGATGTTGTCGTGTTATTACGATATGCTACGCGTCGGACAGTTTCAGGAGTTGTTTGGCGATTTGTATATCGGCAAAAATCCAACGCCGCGCAAAAATTCTTATGCGGTGATGGAGTTCGACTTTTCGGGAGTTGATACCTATAGCCCTGAAATTTTCAGGAAATCGTTTGCAATAAAGGTGCAATTAACAGTACTGGCGTTTTTGGCAAAATATAAGTCTTATTTCGATAAAGCCGATGCACTGATTGACGATATTAGAAAAAATCAATATGGAGTTGCATCAATGGAAATTGCTATCAACGAAGCCAATAATGCAAATGTCAAAATATTCGTTATCATCGACGAGTACGACAATTTTGCCAACGACCTGATAGCGATAGGCGTAGAGGAAGCGTATAAAAAAGCGGTGCGCGCAAATGGAATTGTCCGCGACTTTTATAAAGCTCTCAAAGCAGGCGCAAAAATATCAATAGACCGAATTTTTATTACCGGCATCTCGCCCGTAATGCTCGACGACCTCACAAGCGGCTTCAACACAGCCGAAAATTTGACGCTCCACAAGCGATACAACGAAATGCTGGGCTTTACCATCGAAGAAGTAGAACAGTTGATGGACGATACCGGTGTAAACCGCGACCACATTAACGTTGATATGAAATGGTATTACAACGGCTATCTTTTTAACCAATACGCTACCGAGAGAATTTACAACCCATCGATGATGATGTTTTTCTTTAAGCAGATTATCAACGAGGAGAAAGTGCCGGAAAAAATCATAGACGACAACCTGAAATTTGATTACGGACGCCTGCAACGTTTGACATATAACGAAGAAAACCGCGCTATGCTTCTACAAATTATAAAAGACGATGGAATTATTTCCCAAGTTATGTCAAAGTTTTCAATTGACGTCCTGTATCACGACAAATATTTTGTGTCGTTGCTGTTCTATCTGGGATTGCTAACCATCGAAAAACCTACGCTCGCAAATGTGCAACTGCGCATCCCGAACTATTCAATAAAAACAGTATTTTGGGAATATATAATGGAAATGGCGCAAGAAAACGCAGGTTTCAAAATTAATACCGAAGAACTCGAACGCGCAATAACTGCGCTGGCGGTTGAGGGAAAAGCAAAGCCGTTCATAGAATACATAGTTCGAAATATTTTCAACCGACTATCAAACCAAGACCTGAAAAATTTTGACGAAAAATACATAAAAATAATGCTTTTGAACAGCCTCTTCCAAAGCAACGTATATGTTCCCGCAAGTGAAACAGAAACCAACACCGGTTATATTGATATTTACCTGATGCGCAGTCCGTTAATGCCACAAGTAAAATTCGAGTGGATCTTCGAACTCAAATATTTTAAGGCAAGCAAAAAACCTACCGACGCCGACCGACAAGATGCAAAAAAACAATTGCAAAACTACAGCGACTCATACATGATGAAAGACCGTAAAGACTTGAAAAAGGCGGTGGTTTTGTTTGTGGGCAAAAATAAATTTGAGGTGTTTGAATGATTTCTGCAAAGATAGATCGTTCTGATTTCAAGAAGTTGAAAAACAATTAAAAAAGTAAAAAAATGAAATATCATCAGAAAACAATCGTTACATTTATCATATTTTTGTGGACTTGCTTTGCCGGAGCGCAGATAATCATCACCGGCGTTGTGTGCGATAAAGCCACAAAATTACCGGTTTCGGATGTATATGTAAATCTCGGTAGAACTATATATGCTATCACGGATGTTTCCGGTAGATTTGAGGTAAGGACGACCACAGCGTCCAATGCCCCAATGACGTTGCATCATGTCTCTTATCAGACTGTTAATATCGACAATCCGTTCAATGGGCTTCCAGACACTTTATACATCGAAGAACAGATGAATAGAATATCTGAAATAACTGTGACTGCAAGCAAGAAAAGAAAAATAATCAAACGCTCGGCGCTTGTAGAATATATCATAGGGAACGACGATTCGGTAAGAAGCGTAAAATTAATACGTAGCAGCGGTTACCCGTCAATTGATGATCATGCGCTTCAAATGCCCTATTTTGCACTAAAAATAGATCCCGTTCGACCGCGAGAAAAACCTATTAGAGAAAGATATGGAGCTATTTTTGACAAACATGGTCCCCCGCCATCGTTTGGGCGTGTTATTGATTTCATGCCTAATAACAGGGTAGAGGAGTAAAGGCGAAATGCACCAGATAACCGGCGGTTTGGTTGTGCTACGAAGAACCTCGCCCGAATCAGGTTGCGGCTCGGCAACATCACAATATACTAATTTGTTATATTCTTCTAATACAAGAGCTTTGATTTTTGATTTTTATTTAGGTAGGGGTTGAACGGCATTTGTAATGCCGCCTGTTAATTCGTCAATCATCGTGCAACTAAACGTATCATACCATTCTTCCGGATGCCACTGCACCGCCATTATTGGTTTTTGCCGATGTCGGAAGGCTTCCACTAAGATATTTTCCGAATCGTTATTGCTTATTGCCAATGCTAACGGTTCAAGCTCCTCCGACAAGCCATTGAGAAAAACGCCCTGATGGTGATGTGAATTTACCTCAAATGGCTGTGTAGCATAACACGCCGCTTGTGGAAGCGGTTTAACAGAATGTCCTGCTTTTTGGCGCGCGGGGCTTTGCGGATGTTGCCAAAGATGCTGCTCAAGCGCCGAACCAAAGTACACTGCCAGCATCTGAAATCCCAGACAAATACCAAAAATTGGAATATCTGCGTCAATGTACAGCGACAAACGTTTCTCGAAAAAAAACTGTTTGAACACATCCTGATTATTTGTTTTGAAGCTGGGCGTTGCGCCAAACGACTGCGGAGCAATATCCAAACCGCCCGGCAACAACAGCATATCGACTTCAACCAATTCATCGTCCGGAAAAATTATATGCGGTTTCCCAAAACGCGAAATCAACTCTAAATAATTACTGCCTGCTCCGAACATCTTCCCGTCTTCCGAACGATAACCCGGTATTCCGATTGTTTTCATATGATATGTCCATTGATTAAAAATTTTTTTTACGCAAAAGTACATAAAAATTATTATTTTTGCAAAAAAAAATATATCAAAAAATATCAAAAAACACCTAAAATGAACATACATAAAATGTTGTCACTTTCAGTCATGTTACTTTTGACATTTTCGTCAGCCGGCGTCATTGCTCAAAGCGCTGAAACATACGATATTGTCAGCATTATTGGAAAAATTGTTGATAAGAGAGCTGATAGAGAATTGTTGGTTGGCGAAACAGTAAATTTTCAGACAGAACTTGAATTTAGCGGACTGCATGACAGGGCTATCGTTCTCAATTCAGAAAAGACCAAATATTATTTGGAGTTGCCCAAGGCGTCGATTATGAACATGCAGTTTACCGTTGCATCGAATATAGCGTTAGCTCCGGTGCAAAATCGTTCGTCTATCGTTAATTCGGGACTGCGGCGGGGAGGAATATTGTTTACTGAGGGATTGTCGCCCAAAACATTGAAAGACTATTTCGAAACAGACGCCTTTACGATAATAGGTACAAGTTTTGCGTTGCCTGTACTTGCTCGCGATAAGGAAAAATTTGACCTGATGTTAAGGTATGAAACAGGAACTTCTGTGGTAGATTATATTTCCCGCGATTTTATCATAAATAAAAGCGATTTAAAAATACAAGGTTCGGGGCTTTCCGAGTGTTTTGTGTATTTGATAGGGGAAGACGGTGAAGTTCTTCCGGTGACGCAGCTAATGCTTTTATTTGTAGAAAAGGATGCGTTATTAGCCGAATTTGACGCGCTATTGAAGGCTTTGAAGCACGAAAAGGTATACGACAGTACGACGCGAGATATTCTCCGACATTATTGCGCCGATGTGTAT
>Ga0099364_10009156_pt1 | contig 13779 bp, 14 predicted proteins | sample TergutTh196P3_FD_73070 | JGI IMG/M metagenome (GOLD analysis project Ga0099364, IMG submission 73070) | Microcerotermes parvus P3 segment gut microbial communities from Pointe-Noire, Republic of the Congo - Th196 P3 | ecosystem: Host-associated > Arthropoda: Insects > Digestive system > Gut ...
GACTGACGCGGCTCCCGCCTGTGCAGGTTTACCCGGAAGTATGTGCATTTTTATGTTTTCGGGCAGTAAATCAAGCATTTTCACCGCAAACCAAGCCGTATCCATCGCCGATAAATTCGTGTCAATATGATTTCCGGCAAACTCAAACAGGCTGTTTATCTGCTTCAAGTCAAATTTTAATATTTTATTTAATACTGCCGAAACAAATTTTTGCTGGGTTTCTATTCTGCCTATATCCGCCGTCGGATAACCTGACCTGAACCGCACGAGCTGTTCAGCTTTTTCGCCGTCAAGAGTTTGCATACCTTTTTTTAAGTCAATATATAAATCCTGGTGCGGGTCTGCGTAGTACATATCGGCGGGCACTTCCATTTCAACTCCGCCGAGAGCATCTATAAGCGTCCTGAAACCGGCTAAATCTATGCGGATATATCTGTCAACGGGTATGCCCAGCGTATATTTTATCACAGAACGCAGATTATTTATGCCGTCCGCGCTTGCTTCTGTCAGAGCTTTGCCTTCGTTCCGCGACTTATTAAATCCGGCGGCGTATACTGAATTAATTCTGCCGCTGTGATAATCATTATTTATATGAGTGTCGCGGGGTATATTCAAAATATTGATTTCTCCGTCCGTGATATTATAATTGACAAGCATCATCGCATCTGTCAGAAGTCCGTTGTCTTTTCCGAGAATTAAAAAATTATAGCTGCTTTCGTGACGTTCATCAGCCGTCATGCCGGTTTCGCTTGTAATTCCCGCCTGAAATTCAGGATAGAAATCTTTTGAAATATCCGGCGTATATAAAAACGTGAAAATATTCGTTAAATTCATCAGTCCAACCACGAGTAAAACCGCCGCGACCGCCGGTATTATTTTCAGTAAGTTAGATTTTAGACGGCGCTGCTTCGCGTTTTTTTCGAAATTTAATAATTTGTCAGTAAATTCGGCGAGGGTTTCAACTCTTATATTATCAGTGAAATATTCTTTAATCATAAATTTATGCCTCCTTTTATCAGCATCTTTTTAACTTTGCTTTTTAGTCTGCTTACGCGCTTGTTGACCGTGTTACGCCTGATTTTAAGCGATTTCGCGATTTCCTCCGGCGTGTAATAATATATATATCGCATAGTAAATAAAATAATTTCCTGTTCGTCCAGCTTTTCGAGTATGCTTTCGACGAGCATTTCAAAATCTGATTTGTCCTCGAACTCCATCGGCTCGCTTAAAAAATCAAATTTATCGTCGCCGATTAACTCGCCCTGTCTGCGCCGGTTGCTCCGGCAGTAGTCCAGCGCGGTTGACCTTGCGACTATTGCGACAAACGCTCCCATACTGCCCCGCGTTTCGTTATACTGGCGCAGTTTTTCTATCAGTTCTATATACACAGTATTCACGCAGTCGTCAATATCGTGCGACTGGTTCGCGTTATTTAAAATCCTCGCGACTACCGCGCGTATCTGCGGATTATACTTTTCATAAAAACTATCGTTTATTTCATGCCCGTTATTTTCTATACTCATTTCTTTCATATTTATCAAATTTATATTAATCCGCTCCTCCCTTTATTTTATTATTCAGACGTCTATATATACATACGGTTTAAATGCTTATACGGTGACATAAATTTAAAAAATATCCAAAAATATTTTTGGATATTTTTTTTAATATGAGTTTTTGCGCAGATAATGCTTATTATCGTGTACACTATGCCATTTAATCCTGTAGCATATCTATCCATTTATCTACTATTTCATTAATGGTCGTCCTTATTTCGCTATCGTCCGGGCGAGTCCCTGTACCACTTTTTTCGTTATCAGATATTTTTTCTGGAGGAGAAGAACCTCTAATTGATGTACTTTCAAGTGTTGCCCACGTTTCAGCATTTATAAATTTTAAGTCATAAACCCATCTTAATGCGTCACCTCCGTTAGTATATCCCCCTGTTCTCGCTTGACGTTTTTCCAATATAATTATTATTTTTACATCTTGCGGTTGATTTGCTCTTTTACTTGATTCAATGTACTGTGAAGTAAACCTGCTTTTAGATGAATCATACAATAACACCTTATCACCAACAGAAATAAAATCCTTTGGTTTTCGAATTATTCTTCCGCCACCTTCAGAGAAAATGGGTTCAAAAATATTATGGTATAAATGACCGCCTATTAAATCCACACTAACACTGAACGTTATAGCGAACACTATATATGAAGCAACGAATACAAAAACTACTTTTCCTCCCTTCCCTCGCATAATCAAAATTATCATTACAATAAATGTAGCTACCCAGAAAATATAAAGGAATATCCTTGACCAAGGCGGCATATACACTCTGGTTTGTATTAAAGCTAAAGTAAGGCTAAGCACCAAAGTGAACACTATAAATAAACCAATGAATGGAATGATTGCAAGAAACACTTTTGGTAATGTAAATCCTCGATTAAGTGCGATTATTAAAATAACAGCAATTCCAAAAAATATAAGTATAGTAGGCATAGCAACACCCCCGTTAATATAAATTTTCTGCGATAAATAATATTTATCCCTCACTGCTTGCTTGTGATTATTCCGGATTTTTATTTAAAATATTCAGCCAGTTCAAGCGGCTGAAGCCATTGACTGCCTTTGTACACGCGGACATTACCGGGAGAGATTTCGTCTATAAGCACGATTTCACCGCCGATTTTGCCGAACTCGAACTTCATGTCATATAGCTCAAGCCCTTTTTCCGCAAAATCTTCTTTTAAGATTTCCGCTATGCGCTTGGTCATGGTCACAATCGTCGCGTATTCATATTCAGTCAGTATTTTAAGCTGTATTAGCCCGTATTTATCTATGACCGGGTCGCCGAGCGCATCGTCTTTTAAAGTAATTTCGATAAGCGAGTCAAGGTCCATGCCTTCGGTGCAGTATTTTTTAAATCTGCGGTAGAAGCTGCCGACAGCTTTGAGCCTGCATATTACTTCGATATTATCTATGCCGAATTTTTCCACAGCCTTTACCGTCATACTTGCATTATTAATATCAGCCGAAACAAAGTGCGTCGGTATACTTTTTTTGTTTAAAAGCCCGAAATAATACGTTGTCATTTTAAGCGACGCTAAACCCGCGCCGTCTATAGTCATTCCGACAGTATTCTGTCCGGGGTCAAACTTTCCGTCCTCATCAACAGTAACGTCATCTTTAAATTTTAAAAATAGATTGCCGTCCTCAAGGTTATATACATCTTTTGTTTTGCCTTTATAAATTAATTTCATACAAATAAACTCCCTTTCATTACTATTTTATATATATTTATTTTTTTATTATATCACATACTGTCTATGTATTTCAACTATATTTTATTAATAATAAATAAAATTATATCTGTTGAAAAATTTTAATAATTATGTTATAATGATATAAAAGCGGTTTGCGGAGGATTTTTTATGGACGGTAAAAATATTGATAGACCTGATTGCTTCAAATGCATATATTTCAGCCTTACGTGGGAACAGAAAACCCCCAGACAATGTAAACTTTACGGATTCAAAACGGCGTCCATGCCGTCAGTTATATTTTATAATACTACCGGCAGTCAATGCGTCGGCTTCAGGAAAAAACCTGATATTTCAAAATAATTTTAAATTTATATATATTAAAGTTAAAGAGAGGATTAAATTCATGAAAGTAAAAACTGTAAAAGTAGGATTAATCGGTTCCGGACAAATAAGCGGCACGTATTTGCATAATATGATTAACCGTTTCTCAATACTTGAAGTCGTCGGCTGTTCCGACATAATAGCGGAACGCTCGGCTGGGAGGGCGGCAGAATTTAATATCAAAGATATGACGAACGAGCAGATATTAAATGACCCGGATATACAAATCGTCGTGAATACGACTTACCCGACTTCGCATTATGAAGTAAACAAAGCCGCGCTCCTTGCAGGGAAGCACGTATACTGCGAAAAAATGATTGCCGTTACTCTTGAAGAAGGCAAAGAACTCGTTAATTTGGCGAAAGAAAAAAATCTCCGGATAGGCATGGCGCCCGATACTTTTTTAGGCGCGGGATTCCAGACTTCGCGCAAATTAATAGACGCGGGAATGATAGGCGAGCCTTTTATGGCTCAGGCGATGGTCGTGCGCGGGTATCATCAGGACAAATGGGAATTTCCTATGTATGAGTTCACGCGTCAGCCGGGCGGCGGCATACCGTTTGATATGGGCGGCTATTATATGCACGCGCTTGTTAATCTGCTCGGACCTGTGGCGCGCGCGTCAGGATTCGCGCAGTGCCGTAATCAGGACAGAAAAATAAAAAATGTTAAGCACCCGCGTTTCGGCGAAATCTGCGGGATTGATACGATAAACGCTTTGACGGGTGCGCTTGAATTTAAAAACGGCGTGCTTGGCAATTTAACCCTCGTTTCGGAGGGCTTCGGCGAAACCTCGCGCATTGAAATATACGGAACGGAGGGTACGCTTGTCTGCCCGAACCCGAATGAGTTCGGCGGTCCCGTTTATTTAAAGCGCAACGGTTCAGGCGATTTTATGTCAATGCCGCTGACTCACGGCTATAGTTCTGGCTGCTGCCGCGGATTAGGCGTTGCGGATATGGCATGGGCTGTTATAAATAACAGGGCTCACCGCGCTCACGGCGACATGGGGCTGCACGTTTTTGAGCTTATTCACGGGATTTGGCAATGCTCGCAGACGGGCAGTGTGCATACTATGCAATCAGTGTGCGAACAGCCCGCGCCGGTTGCGTCCGGTTACGTCGAGCCGGGAATGGACGAGTATTCTTTGAGTATATAGAGAGAGGGGAAATATGAAATGGATATAAAATTAATTGGATTTTTTATACAAATATTTATTTTTATATTTTTTATCAGACGCTTTGTCCCTTTGAAAGAAATAAATAAAATCGGAGCTTTAAATTTAATTCTTATCTCAACGTATATTATTTTAAATATATATTATTTCGGTAACAAATTTGATTATTTACCGGTTTTGCCGTATCGCATTAATATTTATATAGAATTGCCTGTTCTGTTTATGATACTTTATAGATTAATAAATTTGAATGTTGAAATAGATTATGTCTTTAAAAAAGGAGAAAAAGAATTTCGTTATTTTCAGCAGAGCGATAAAAGATGGCGCAGTATTCCATACGGGATTTCTACAATCGGACAAAGCGGGTGCGGTTTAAGCGTTTTGGCAATGGTCCAGTCAGTTATAAACAAAAATATAACTCCTGAAGAAATCGGCAGATGGGTAAGCGAAAATTATCCGCAAACGAGAGGTACAAATATATCTACAATGGCAAAATATTTGAACTTCATAGAACTTGAAAATAACTATCTGCCAAGAAACGCCAATCTTTCTTCGGAAATGAAAGTCAATACTGTAATCTGCGTATGGTGGAAAAATTACCCTGACAGGATAACAAAGTTTAAATTTTTATCGCGCATTTTTGGAGGCGGGCATTTTGTTATGTTATACGCCATACACGGCAATAAAGCATATATCGCCGACCCAAGTAATTACGCCGGAACAATAAAGCCGATGAGCCTTGCGAAATTAATAAAAAAAGTAAATAACCATTCTCAAGGAGTGACTCATCCTTACATTTCTGTTTGCTTCGCTTGATAAGCAAATTATAACGCAAGCATAATAACAAAATCTAAAAATATAAAGGAGAAAATAAGCTATGAAAGAAAATCACTTAATCGGCATAACGCCGGCGCATAATAACCCTGATTTTAAACTGATGCGGGAATTGGGCGTAAAATGGGTGCGTCAAGGCTACCCGTTCCCTTTTGCGGACGAGAACGGCACGTTATCCCAGAGTTTTATTAACGCTGACAGGCAAATTGAAAAGTTCCGCGCCGAAGGCTTTGAAATCTTATGTTCGTTTACCGGTCCGGGTTCTATGCGATATGTTCCGTCGGAGGGTAAAACCGTTTATTCAAGGGCGGTGCCGGAGTATTTAGGCGACCCGTCGGAGAAGCGTTATCATGAGCTGCTGTTTGACGCGGCGGCGTTTCTCGGCGAGTACACGAAAGGGCGCGTTGAATGGTGGCAGATTGCCAACGAGCCGGATATAGATATATTTTACGGTCCTTTATCGGAGCAAGAAAATATAAATTATTTGATGAACGCGGCAAACGGCATAAGAAAAGCTAATCCCGGCGCGAAATGCGGTATTAATCTCGGCTATATAAATGATTATGCGCGTATGCTCCTGCGCGAGATTTATGCTGTGTCCGGTTCGCCGTTTGCGTACTTGGGCATTGACGGCTATATGGGTTCATGGCAGCATGGCGGACCTCATTCGTGGCGGGCTTATATTGACGAAACGGCGAAACTTTCAGGCAAGCCGGTTATAATCAACGAGTGGGGGTTTTCATCTCTGCAATGGGGCGAGAAATATACTGATATTGAACGCACAAATCATTATAATCAGGACGTGTGCCGTCAAAAATACTGGCAGATTATATGGGGCAAAGGTCACACGCCCGAAGAACAGGCGCGTTATATAAGCGAATGTCTGCCCGTATTCGCGGAGCATCCCGACGTTATCGGCAATTTCTTTTTCAGATGGAGCGATACTGAAAGTTGCTGGCAATGCGGAGAGGCAGACTGCCCTGCTGAATGTGCGTGGGGCTGCGTTGACAGCGCACAGAAGCCGAAACCGGCTTATTACGCGCTGAAAGACGGTATTAAATATTATTTTTAAATCTTTCGCCTGAAAATCTATTATAGCCCTCAAGCATCAGCTCTGTCGGTGCGGACGCCGCCCATTTATATCCCATTTCGGACGGAAGCCGCATAGAATCAAAGCATTTCATGCTGTCGTCAACGAGGTTACGCACGAAAGTTCCCGCCGGGTCTTGGCATCTGTAACAAATTTCTTCCGGGAAATTTATAAACTCTACTTGGTCAAATACGGCGTTGCTTATAATTATATGCGGCGTGACCGTGTCGATATCGCAGGTCAGTTTTGAATAATCGCCGCGGGCGGCTGCCATCATAGAAGTAATCTTAAGCACGGAGTTTTCGTCGTTCATCGCGCTGCTGTAATTTTTCACGCGTCCGTCGTTATATTCCGCGATTATATCATAGTTCCAAGTATGTTCTTTGTTAAGCGTGCCATTGTTCATCGTGACCGTCGCTTTTTCAAATTTATATAAAAACGACGGGTTTAAATCTCGGTCGCCGCTGTGGCTCGCGAAATAATAAAATTTACAGCCGTTGTCAAAACTGCCGCGAAGAAAACACGTGTCATAGCTTGCTATGTCTTTTGCCCTGTATATTTCGGCTTGAGCTTCTTTCGGCATAGCTGATTTTTCCAGCTTGTCGCCCGCGATAAAAAATATATTAAAAAGATAGTGCGCCGCCGCGTTTGTTGACACGGAATCAAGCACCCATTCGCCGTTTTTGTCAAGCACGCAGCCTTTCCAGTCGCTTTCGTTATAATATTCGTCGTACCTGCGCCATGACGTGTAGCTTTTAAGCTCCAGCGGCTTGCCGAATTCGCCTTGTATAATATCAGTTTTTAAATCAAGAACCGGCTTTGAATACGACAACTGGAAACCTACGCCGAGTTTTTTATTATATTTTTCCTGCGCCTGTTTAAGCTCAAGCGCGTCCTGAATAACCGGCACGAGGGGCTTCTCGCACAATACATAGGAACCGTTCGCCATAGCCGTGATTGACTGGGGCTTGTGAAACTTGATGGGCGAAGATATTATCATGAGGTCCGCGCCGTTGGCGGCATAAAATTCTTCAAGCGTATCATAAATAGGAATATTCTTTGATTTAAGCCATTCATAGCGTGAAGCCTTATGAGCGAAAGGGTCAATTACTCCCGTGAAAATATAAGAATCCGGGTCAACATGATTTTCAAGCCAGTTTATATACGAGCCGCCGTAACCTCCGGCTCCCGCCAGAGCAATTATAATTTTTTGCATACTCTTTTTTTCTCCTGTCCCTAATAATTTATTTTCGAAAATTATACCATAATATATTATAATTGTCAATAATAAAAAATTCCGGGCGGTTAATCCGCCCGGAGTTTATTTTTCTTTGCTGCTGAAAATCAGGGCAAACGATGCGCCGAGCAGCATAACAGCCGAAATTCCGGCGGCAGTTGCCGTCAGTCCGCCGGTGAGTGCGCCGAGCAAGCCTTTCTCCGCGACGGCTTTCTGCGCGCCTTTGGCGAGCGAATAGCCGAATCCGCTCAACGGGACGGTCGCGCCGCTTCCCGCATAATCTACAAGCGGCTCGTATATCCCAAAAGCAGTTAAAACAACGCCTGCGACGACAAATCCCACAAGTATTCTCGCAGGGGTCAGTTTAGTTTTATCTATTAAAATCTGCGCGGCGGCGCATAACAATCCGCCGAATAAAAAAACTCTTAAATATTGCATGAAAATTTCCATAAAATTTTACCTCGATTTTATATTTTTCCGGGCATGATTAAATCTTCTGAACGTGAACCAAATGCGCGATTCCGGGTATCGAATTTCCCTGCATGACGCTTCCGGGGCTCATCAGCGCCCACGTGCAGATTAACAATATATTTTTATATTCGCCGAGTGCAAGTTTGCTCATGAAATAACCGCAGAAAACGCCCGCTGAACAGCCGCAGCCTGAACCGCCGGAGTGAACGTCCTGCTGTTCGCAGTCATATATTATAAGACCGCAGTCGTTATATTTTCCGCGTATATCAAGCCCTTCGGATAACAGTAGATTTTCAGTTATGCGCTTGCCTTCCGCGCCCAAATCCCCCGTTGCTATTATATCAAAGTCTGACGGGTCCGCGCCTGTTTCGCGAAAATATTTTAATATAGTGTCAACTGCGGCGGGAGCCATTGCCGCGCCCATGTTTGTCAAATCCGTTACGCCTTTATCTATAATTTTGCCTAAAAGCACCTCCGTGACTTGCGGCTTCGCCAAATCGGCGGACGCGCCGCTCAGTATCGCGGCTCCCGCGGACGTCACAGTCCATTGGGATGTCGGCGGACGCTGACCTCCGTATTCAAGCGGGAATCTGAACTGCCTTTCGGACGCGCAGAAATGCGAAGCCGTGGCTGCCGCTATTTTAGAAAAATGCCCGCCGTCTATTAACAGAGAGCCGAGCGCGAGGCTTTCAGCCATCGTCGAGCACGCGCCGTAAAGCCCGATAAAAGGCACTTCGAACTCTATAAATCCGTGAGTTGAGCTTGTGCATTGATTCAACAAATCTCCGGCGAGAATAGCGTTCAGCTCTTTATGGTGCGTTTTCGCTTTTTTCAGAGCCGTGTTAAGCGCGAGCCTTTGCATTTCGCTTTCGCCCGCTTCAAAAGTATCCATGCCGAATTTTATGTCCCGGCTTGTTATATCAAAATAATCGCCTACGGGTCCTTCTTTTTCTTTTGATGAACCGACGGCGGCGGACGATAAAATATACACGGGCTTGTTTAATTTTATGACTTCTGTTTTTCTTTCCATTTTTTTATTAAGCCTCTCAGATTAATTTTATTATTATAATATCCCGTTTATCTTTCTTTTATGTAAGAATAATATTTGCGTACATCGTTGACAGTGTGTACATAATATGCTATAATATAAGCGTGATAAAAAATAATAAAGGAGCTGGGAAATATTAACGCTACAGACGCGAGAAAAGAATGGAGTTCGGTGATTGACTCTGTTATCAGAGAAAAACCGGCGTTTATGAAAAGAACGAGGGATTATATGTTTTTAACTAATCTTGACGTTCTTGCGAGTATGCTTGAAGCATATAAGTTTACTGCGGAAAAATATACTGAAGAAAACGGGTCGGTTACTTTGCGCTTAAATGAAATTGATTTGGCGGTAAACGCTGAAAGCGAGGATGAGGCGATAAAAAAAATGGCGGCGGATATATTAGAATACGCAGGAGATTATTATAATTTTTTTGACCGCTGGTATTCGTCGGCGAACAGGAAAGGACATCTGCCGTATGTAATTAAAGCGATTATGCTAAATGATGCGGAAAAAATAGGAGGTCTGATTTCATGCCGACCTAGAGAGATTTAAAAAGATTTTGCGAACGCGACGGCTGGACTTTATATAAAAGCACGTACCATTATTTTTACGAAAAAGCAGAAAACGGCATAGAAAAAAGAACAAAAGTTTCAAGAGGCACAGGGGGAATAGAGCGAAGATTGTGGCAGCATATTCTTAAGCATCAGCTGCAGGTAACAAAAGAATAAAAAAATTTTTAAAATATATTGATTTTTTTGTTTTTATGTGATATACTATATTTTAATTAAAATAAAAAGTTAAAATTTTAATAAAAAAGGAGTTAAATTTTTATGAAAAAAATCATTCCGGCAGTTCTTGTTTTTGCACTCGTTTCAGCATTATTCACAGCGGCGGTTTCCGCCGCGACGCAGGTTGACCAGACAAACGACGATATTCAGATTTCAATAAGCAGGGCGGCGGTTGCCCCCGTTATTGACGGCAAACTTGATGAGGACAGCTATCAGAGAATTGACATAAAACCCGGCGACTTGAATTTAAACAGCAATTCTCTTGACTTAACGACCATCGCTTTCGACGCTTATATTTCGTATGACGATAATAACGTATATATATTGCTAAGCGGCGACGAGAGATACCATTACTGTGACCATTCCCCCGGTTCGGGCGATATCTGGAACCAGTCGTGCATCCAGATTTCACTTGCCGCGAATAATACTATCGCTATGGGCGGCGACAGGCTTGAGATAGGTCTTGCAAGGAACAACGACGGCGAAATGTGCACTTATATATGGTCGCAAGGCTATGATTCTAACGGAGCGGTTGAGTTTGAATTTGCTGAAGGTCAGAATTTCATGATAGCCAACGACGGCGGCAGGCTTAACTATGAAGTAGCGGTCCCGTGGAACACGTTCGTTCAGGGCAAACCCGGCGTAGGTGATAAATTCGGATTTAATTTCATGTATGTTTGGTCTGCGGACGACATTGACGTAAGAGAAAAACTTGAGTTTTCATCGGGCTGCGACGTAAGCGGCAAAAACGCGGATTTATTCGCGCAGGTCACCGTGACAGACAATGTTTTGCAGGCTGCTCCGGTAGTCGTGGAAGAACCCGAACCTGAGCCTGAGCCTGAAGAATTAGGCGCGGGCGGCGGCGACCCTGCCGACATTCCCGCTCCCGTAGTTGAAGCTCCTCCTGCAGCTCCCGCTCCTGTGACAGCCGACCCAATCAGCTTAATCGTTCTCGGCGCGGTGATTTCCGTTGCCGGCGCGGCTATAGCAAGAAAAAGAAAATAAGTCTGATAAAAAATAGCGCGGTGCAAAAGCCGCGCTTATTTTTATTGTAAATAAAATATTTTTAAATTTTTTAAAAAATATGTTGATTTTTTATGTTTTATATGTTATACTAATTAATAAACTAAAATAATGGAGTAAATTCCGTAAAAAATTAAAAAGGAGTTAAATTTTTATGAAAAAAATCATCGCAATTTTACTCGCGGCTATGCTTTTGGCTATGCCTGTTATAGTTATGGCAGGTTTCGAGGAAGAAGCAAACGCATATGGTATAGCGTACACAATTAACGCTTATGCAAACAAACCAGCCCTCGACGGTCAAGTCGGAGAATTAAGTTACACGCAAATCCCTTATGTTGCAGGTGACATCTCTTACGCTTGGGACGATGGCACCGATAACTCAGAAGCAATTGCCAAAGGGCATGATTTCCAGATTTATGCAACTTATGATGCATCTAATATTTATGTGTTGGTAAGCACTGACACGAATAACTATCACAACGACTTGTTCGACGGCGACGGAAACGCTTGGCAGTATTCTGTCGTACAGTGGAACTTTGCTGCTCATGACGATTTCGGCAGCGACAGACTTGAATTCGGTACTTGGAGAAACAGCGACGACGGTTCTTTAGGCTCAGTATCATGGGCTCAGCATCCCGCCGCAAACGAGTTTATCCCTGAAGCAGGCTCAAATTATACTGTTGCACTGAGAGACGGCAGATTATGGTATGAAGTTGTAGTTCCCGTCAACACTTTCTTGGGCAAAGATACTGTGAGCGAAGGCGACGTTATCGGACTGTGCCTCGTTATGGGACAGACAATTCCGGGCGGCAGCCATATCCACTCGCAGTTCGCTTCCGGCTGTACAGGTGACCCGGGCAAAGACGCTGAACGTTTCGCTAAAATTACGCTTGGTCCGGCTATGGAAATCCCGGCTGCTCCGGCAGAACCGTCCGCGGCTGCTCCGGCAGGAAGCGTTGCAATGCATACGGCTGGCACAATAATCGGCTCAGAAAAAGGTTGGGATGGCGACGGCAACGGCGACCAGAGAGGCGCGGCAAAAGCATTCGATAACGACCCTGCAACTTTCTTTGACCCGGCTGAGGGAACAAACCCTGAACATTATGCCGGCGTGAAAATGGCTGAATCATTTATTCTCACGGAAATACGCATCCTTCCGAGAGACGGACATCTTGGACGCTTTAACGGCGCGGCTATCTGGGGATTCAACGGCGACGTGTTTGACCCGGCAACAGCTGCCCTGATTTGGGAAAGTGATGCCGGAGCTGAAGAACAAGTTTGGCAGATTATCCCGGCGAGCGCGTTTAACGCAGATGCTAACGCAGGATTTACAAGTTTCGTATATTTTAATCAAAAAGACCACGGCGACGTAGCTGAAATCGAACTGTACGGCTTCGCCGGAGGTTCCGGCGGCGGCGCTCCTGCGGCACCTGCACCGGCAGCGCCTGCTCCGACGACGTCTGACCCGATTACTTTAATCGTTCTCGGCTTAATCTCTGCGGCAGGTATAACGGTTGCGAAAAAAAGAAAATAAATTATTTTAAGAAAAAAAAGAAACGCGGATTTTAACCGCGTTTCTTTTTTTTCTTAAAATAATTTATTTAATCTGAAAAATTGTCGTTTTCCCAGATACCGGCTCTTTGAACAATTATGCCGCCTTCCCTGCCTTTTTCTACTTCCGCGCCGTATCCGTGCTTTGTTCCGAATACAAAATCGCCTTCATATTCCACGCTTTTAAACATATCTTCTGAATCATAAGTCACTGTCATTTTTCCGCGCCCGTGCAGTAAATCGCTTGAAAAAATTCCCTCGTGTATTATAACTGAACCGTCGGCACGCTCATATATTTGCAAACCTTCACCGTGCCTTTTATCGTACCGCCAACCGCCTTCGTAAGTTAAAACTGAACCGTCGCCGCTTTCCAACACCTGCACGCCATGCCCGTGCCTTGTTCCGCTTCGCCATTCGCCCTCGTAGGTTATAACCGCGCCGTCTGTATCGGCTGTATATTTCCCGTGACCGTTAGGTTTCCCGAACTGCCATTCGCCGGAATATATCCCGCCGTGATATTCTTCGTCCTCGACGTTCTTGGCGCAGCCTGACACAGATAAAATAAACATAAAAACAAAAAATAAAATTAATTTTTTTAACATACTGCCCCCCTGAATTATTTTATGCTTGAATAAATTATAACATGATTTTTTTAACGTAAAATTAATTTTTCAAAAATTAACAAAATCAGCTTTAATTTATACGGATAAAATTATATAATTTATAGCATATAAATGTTTTGTTGGTTACGAAACTATTAAATAATAAAATTAGAGAGGAATAAAAAATGATTAAAGAAAGATTGGAAAAAGTCCGGGAAAATTTAAAAGGACTGGAAAAGAATACGGCGATAATTATAACTGATAAATATAACCGCAGATATATGACGGGCTTTGCGGCTTCAATCGGGCATATT
>Ga0099364_10009157_pt1 | contig 13777 bp, 11 predicted proteins | sample TergutTh196P3_FD_73070 | JGI IMG/M metagenome (GOLD analysis project Ga0099364, IMG submission 73070) | Microcerotermes parvus P3 segment gut microbial communities from Pointe-Noire, Republic of the Congo - Th196 P3 | ecosystem: Host-associated > Arthropoda: Insects > Digestive system > Gut ...
GGAACTGCGCGAAGAAATCGCAAAAAGATACAAAAGAGACCATGGTTTGGATTATGACCCGAAACAGGAAATTTTAGTCACAACCGGCGTCAGTGAAGCTGTTGATATTGCCATCCGAAGCATTTTAAATCCAGGGGATGAAATTCTCGTTGTTCAGCCGGCATACGTTTCTTACGTTCCGCTGATTATTTTAGCCGGCGGTGTTCCGGTACCGGTGCCGACAAAAGCCGAAAACGAATTTAAAGTTCTTCCCGAAGATATTTTGGCAAAAGTAACACCAAAGACAAAAGCCATCATTCTCAACTACCCCAACAATCCGACCGGTGCCGTTATGACACGCGAAGATTTTGAAAAAATCGCTGCTGTGATAGAGCAGCATGATTTGCTGGTGCTTTCCGATGAGGTTTATGAAGCCATGACTTATGAGGGAATACATACGCCGTTTTCAGCCATTTCGGGAATGAAGGAGCGCACAATCTTGTTAAACGGTTTGTCAAAATCCCATGCAATGACCGGTTTTCGTCTCGGATACATTTTGGCGCCGCAAGACTTAATCGCCGCCATGATGACCATCCATCAATATTGTATGCTGTGTGCACCCGTGACAGCTCAAATCGGCGCAATTGAAGCCTTGCGAAACGGTGAAGAAGAAATGAAATCCATGATTCGAGAATTCAACCGCAGACGTGTTTTAATTGTGGACGGGTTCAATAAACTCGGACTGGATTGTTTTGAGCCGAGAGGTGCGTTTTACGCGTTTCCATCCATCCAATCCACTGGACTGACGTCTGAGCAGTTTGCAGACAAATTTTTCTCAAGCAAACATGTCATCACCATTCCGGGAAGCATCTTTGGAGAAACAGGTGTCGGGCATATGAGATGTGCTTATGCGACGTCAAGAGAAGACATTAAAGTTGCACTAGAGCGCTTAGAAGATTTCTTAAAAACATTGTAAAATTTTAAAAATCATTTTAAAAAAGCGTTTCCTAAAAAAGGAGACGCCGGCTTTTTTTTATTTTTTAACCTGAATTCATAGATATAGTTATCGTTTTTGAAAAAAAAAGAACGGTTAATTACTTTTAAGTTTTTTTGACCTTTTGCAAACAAAATGATTTTGTTTGCAGCCATTGAAAATCCAAAAAGCCTGCTTACAATGGATCAGGCTTTTTTAAAAAAGGTGAAAAAATGAAAACAAAAACAATATTTAAAACAGTTCTTATTGCTTTTCTGGTTCTTTTACTTGCGGGAACCGCTTGTGCAAAAGAGTGGACAGTCGGCGGGGAATCCCCCGACTTTTTGACAATTCAGGCAGCAATTGCCGGAAGTACAGCAAACGGCGATACTTTGAATGTTCGAGCCGGAACATACACATTTACTGCGAATCAGAGTATCAGTAAATCAATAACAATAAAGGGAGAAAGTAATGAAACAGTTATTTTTGATCTGGGCGGCTTTACATTCATTCCGAGATCGGAAGACTTTGTTGTTTCTGACGTCACATTTACAAACGGATCATACGGCATCAACCTTCAAGCAAGCGCGACAAACGCTCTTATTGAAAACTGTACTTTTGACGGCATGAAACACAGTGATGGAATCCGATTAACAAGAGACGGTGCTGTTTTTAAGAACAACACGGTTAAAAATATGAACGGCTTTACAACCGCTCTTTATACCAATGCAAGCGGCGTCCAAATTGTCGGAAACACATTTAGTGGACTGTCCGGAAGCGGCAGCGCAGCAAGAATTATCTGTGCTGAAAATGCACCCGCCGTTGAAATCCGTGACAATCAAATTACAAACAATACCGGAGAAGCCATCCGCCTTTGGAAAGAAGACACAGCAGATGCTGTAATTACCGGAAACGTCATTTCAGGAAACACATTAAAAGGCATTTACCTTTACAATGCCGGCGAAAACAGTGCCATTTACCTCAACGACATTTTCAGCAATGCCGGCGGAAACGTTGCATCTTACGGCACATTGCCGGTGGTTGTGATATTTAACAGTCCCGACCAATTGACAACATCGTTAAACGGTAACGAATGGATCGGAAACCCCGGAAACTATTGGGGCAATGATTACATCGGAACCGACGCCGACGGAAACGGTATCGGAACAACGCCGCATATGATCTTGTCCAAATACACCGATGAAAATCCGTTAACCGTTTCAGTGACTCAATTTGTGTTTGACGAATCCGGAGAACCGACGGAACCAACAGAGCCGACGGAACCAACAGAACCGACGGAACCAACAGAGCCGACGGAACCAACAGAACCGACAGAACCAACAGAGCCGACGGAACCAACAGAGCCGACAGAACCAACAGAGCCGACAGAACCAATTGGAAGCAAGACAGGGACATCCATTCCGATGACAACAAACGTCATCCCGTCTATTTCTGTGTCATTCTCCATTGATTCCTTGGACTTTGGCGATTTGTCTGCCGGACAAACCAGTTCGCCCAAAGAAATGCAAATCACGAACAACGGCGGCTGTGACATCAAAGTGACAGCAGAAGTCATGGAAGATTCAGACGACTTGTATAAGCAAGGCATTTGGATTGACAGTTCATTTTGGCCCGACTTTGAAAAAATAATTCAAAAGAAAACGACATCAACATCATCCGTTGTTTTAAAAGTTCCCGATAATTATGAAGGAACCGGCGATATCCAAGGAACATTAATGTTGTGGGTCGAAGCGATTTAAAAAAATAACAACGGCAAAACCACAAAAATGAATTGAAAAAAGGATCGTGGTGAATGTACTCAAAGTTTAGGGGACACGCATCATGATCCAATATTTTTTGAAGTTTAATTTTGTTTTTTTTTAGAAAAAGGGTTCCGAGATTTGATTATCATTTCAAAAGAAAAACAAAAAATGAAAAATAAAAAAATGAACAAAAAAGAAGAGGGATATATTGCTGTTGATGTCAAAAACGCTTGAAGATAATGTTGCAAAATTTAAAACGGCTTATGAAAACAGAGATAAAAATGATGTTCGGATGTTTGCAAGAAGTATTGTACATGATATAGGTCATGCGACGGCTCCAATTTATTTTCATTACATTGATACCGCAGTTACCGAACGTATTCAATTTAACATAGTTGACGGGAAATTTGACTCAGTAAGTTATGAAATTAACGACAGAGTAAATTTTACGAATGGGCAACTTGAAAGGTCAATAATTCATGGAAAATTCCACCTCGAAGCGGACGGTTTTGAATGCGATGCCGAAATAATAAACGAAAAAGATTGGTTAGAATTAGAGGACACCGCGTGTGAATCTGCAACATTTTTCTTTTCAAAAAATCTCGGCATTGAAGAGAGGCCCGCATATCATGAGTATTTAATCCCAAATCTCCCATATATCAAATCTCATAAAAGGGGATTTGAAAATTGTAAATCAATTTCCGATTTCGGTCAAATTTTTGCAGAAATGCGTTTCGGAGATAACAAAAATGCGAATTGGAGTCATTTCCTCGATGTCATTGAAAACAGAAAAAAATTCTCATATTTTGATTATGCTAAAAATTATCTTATTTTTTTAACGGAAAATAAAGAACACATCGCAGACCGTATTTTAAAATGGAGAGCTGCAAGACCTCACGAAAACTGGATTAATAAAGATTTTATAATTGAAAATCTTGACAAATCTATTGATAAATTACTATCAAATGTTGATTTTTCAGCAGAAAACAACGAATTTTTAATATTTAGAGACGCATTATTAATTTCAATGGACGAATAGGGAGTAATCAGCACATGAGCATATTAATTAATCCAAAATTAATTATTAATCCGCAAAACGAATCACGGATATTTAAAATAATAAACGAATCAAAAACGAGAGATTTGTATCGTGTCGGCGAATTTGAAAAAATACAAGAACGTGCAAAAAAAGAATTAGAAGAAATGGGCGAATTTAAAATAATCGAAGAGTTCTTTGATTAATCATTCCCTATCTTCAACAAGAAATGCAGGAAACAAAAAACAAATAACGAAAACAAAAAAAGAAAAATGAACGGATTGAAAGCTTCAACCCGTTTAGAATTTCACTTTTGGTGCATCTCTTGCATCGGCTTCAACTTCAAAGAGTTCTTTTTTGGTAAAACCAAACAGACCGGCAACGATATTTCTTGGAATGGTTTGAATTTCGGTGTTGTATTTGGTGACCGTGTCATTATAGAATTGGCGTGTGTAAGCGATTTTGTCTTCCGTATCCTTCAATTGTCTTTGAAGGTCCATGAAATTTTCATTGGCTTTCAAAGCCGGATAATTTTCAGAAACCGCAAATAAACTCTTCAATGTGGAAGAAAGCATATTAGAAGCTTCCGCTTTTTCATGAACAGACGCAGCATTCATAACGGCGGCACGAGCTTTTGTCACATTTTCCAAAAGTTCTTTTTCATGACCGGCGTACCCTTTAACTGTTTCCACCAAATTCGGAATCAGATCATAGCGACGTTTTAATTGAACATCAATTTGACTCCAGGCGTTGTCAACAAGATTTCTGCTTCTCACAAGGCCGTTGTACATCACAACAAAAAAACCGACCACAAGAAGAATCAAAACAATAACAGCAACAATAACAATGATTGTAAAGATCGACACCATAATATCACTCCTTTTATTTGATAGTCATACGTTTCATATTTTTAAATCCATTGGCAATTCTTTTTTAAATCCACCGGCAATTTCTTTTTTAAATCCACCGGCAATTTCTTTTTTAAATCCACCGGCAATTTCTTTTTTAAATCCGCCAAAGTTAACGTGCGCCTCCAAAACCGCCGCCGAAACCGCCGCCGATACCTCCAAAACCACCACCGCCGCCGATTCTGCCGCCTCCACCGCCGCCACTACTTGGCATTGAAGTTGTGTAAGCATTGCTCATACCGAGATAGAAGAACGGGTAATAATACAAGCATCCGAGCCTGCTTTGATTCATCTGTCCCGTTGGTGTTGCCAAATTCATATGTTTAAGAGCAGTGTCTGCCACACCAAGTGCCATTGCATAAACAATGAAATGGTCCCAGATAATAACTGAAGCCGGCGGATATTGTTTTATCAAAGAATAATCGGTTAAATATTTGGAAAAGTTTGTCCACTTTAAGTAGAAAAGACGGCCCTCAGGCGTCCAGCGTCCCATTGATTTTTTGAAAATAACAGGATAAAGAAGCAAAACAACTGAAAGTATCCCGCTAAGGAAACAAAGACCTTCCACAATGCTGGTCATCGGATATAAATGAGATGGTGCAGCAATATTAGAAATGAAAAACATTGCAAATGAAAGAATTAATAATCCGATACCGACGTTTGTGATATACTTGTTTCCGGTGTTATCGAAATAAGATGAAAATTTTGACCTTCGAGCAATAGAATTATTCCATCCGGTTATGAAATTGTAGAAGGCATCGTTTCCGCCCAACTTCTTTTGAAAATATTTCCAAATAATTTCGTTGTCGACAGCATACCTTTTTAAGAAGGAATAAACACTCCCCTCAAAGTCTTCCAACTCCGAATCCGGCTCTTTCTCAAATCTCAAAACAAGATCCCTTTTTCTTTTATCGCGCGTTTCAACTTCTTGAATAGACACATATTTGCGATCCACCAAACTCATGATGGTAGATGTAAAAGCATGCATATTCGGCTTACCATGACCGATAACAATTGTATTGACGATTGCCGGTTTTGCATCTGTCGGCAGATCGCGTTCATAAAGCGCACGGTAATTGACCGGAGGTTCCCGCCCATACTTTTGATAAATCACAACGGGGAGAGCTAAACCGAGAAAAATAATCAAAGACTGCAATATCATGAAAAAGTATGGATAGAGGCTTTTTCTTTCGTAAGCTTTTTCTTCATTAACGATTTTGTTCAAACCGTTTTCACGAATGATTGTCACATATGCAGGATCCGGGTTTTCCATGCGCGGATAAATAATGCGAATATCAAGCCAAGCATAAGCCGGCAAATTTTCGGAATGAACTTCCGTTATGACTGTTAATGTCTCTGTGCTTTCGTTCAAAATAGCCATTGTTTCAAAAGAAGTGTATGGTTTTGGGTGGGAAAAGACAAGATAAGAGTCGGTCTCTGTTATTTTTTGAGACGAAACATTCTGAATTGTAACTAAAGCATCATATTTTTGAAGCGATGTATCCCAAAGCGAACTTCTTAATACAAAATTGAGTTCTGTCACATCGTTATAGACATTGACGCCGCTGTAATAATCACAAGAAATGACAAATACGACAGACTGCGGATTTGGACTTGGAAGTTGACTAATTAACTCATATCCATCGGAGCCGACAGAATACGAAAAAGACGTATTGTATCCTTCCAAATATCCGGTAATGTTTTTAATAGAAGTATTTTGACCGTATGGCAAAACATATAATACTTCTCTATATTCATCACCCGGCGATGTACGAAATGTATAATGTATTTTATGAGTGACATGTGTTATGCCGTTTTCATCAACAACGATATCGGATTCAATATGATCTATGGAATAAGATTTTGCTGATACACATTGTATTGACAATAATAAGATTGCAGCGACGACGAATAAAAAAGCCGCTCGTTTTAAAATTATTTGGGTTTTGTTTGAAAACATTAAAATCAATATGCAAACATTCTGAAAATATAAAAAGGTTGCAAATCGGAAATCGAGACCGAAAATGACCAATATTTATCCAAAAAGGTAACAAAATATATTAATTTTGAAAACAATGATCAAAGCATGAAGAATAAATTAAAACAAATCCTAAAGGAAAACGAAATTCAACTCAACGAAAATGTACAGGTTTTTTCTGCGGTTTCATGTATGACGCGCCAAAAAATTCTTCAAATGCTGGCTGAGGAAGAACGGCATGTTTCCTCATTGGCTCGAGAGCTGAAAATAGCGGTTCCGGTTGCCTCAAAACACATTAAAGTATTGGAAGAAGCCGGATTGGTTCAACGAAAAATCTATGGGAGAACGCATGTTTTTTCTTTGAAAAACAAAAAACTCAATGATGCTTTTAATTCATTCGCGCCGACTAAAAAATTGGAAGTGAAAAAAGGCACGACACTCATGGACGCCTTTAGGAGTGTCGCGGTTGTTGAAATTAAAAATATTGACGGTAAAAACTTTGTCGTCGCCACGGATGGCGAAGAAGGATATTATATCTACGAAGTCAATGGCAAGCTTGTCGATAAAAAAGCGGAAAATTTCTTACTGGAAGAAGATGCTGTCATTGAATGGAAACGGCTGGAACCTGTCACAAAAAAGAAATTGATCATTTCCATCAAAAAGGAAGATGAAAATGAAAATTCCAATTAAAATGAAAACGGAATGATGAGAAGCATTTTGAATCATTGGAATGATATAAAGTGGATTGAAAATTCCATTTAAAAACAAAAATGGTGCGCATAGACAATTTGAATCATTGAGATGAAAAACAAATCAGATAAAAAAGAAACTGATCAAAGATTATTTTTTGGATTCGCCATCATGTGTTTTTTTTCTGAAAAAGAAACTGATCAAAACCGCCGCAATAAAAATAATAAAAACTGCAGCAATCACATAAATCGGTTGTGAAATTAAATCCGGATCAAGCCGGCTGTCATTGTTGTTACCCGGGTCTTGGGGGGTGTTTCGGTTGTCCTGAATGGGTTTATTCACTTCAATGACCCAAGACACATCGTCTGAGAAGTTTGAAAAATCCGGATCACGATATTGGCAAATATCCGAAAAACCAATGATCACATCTGAATTGTTTATAAAAATTTTATCGAGTGTCATGGTCATGATCAAATATCTTCCTGTCTCAGACTGACGGTAACACTGAATCGTATCACCTTCTTTTAAAATCACATCTCCGACAAAACGGGGAACAGAAGAAATGTTATTTTGATACTCGATCCAAACATTGTTTGACCCGACGCCTTTAAGATAGACCTCGTATCCCTCTTCAAAAAGGCAGACATCATTCTCTTGGAGCAAAGCATATCTGTCTGAAACGATTGCATCTGCCGGATAGTCTTCCTGACCCAAAACAATGAAATTGGAACTCAAAGAGATGGAAGAGAGTGCCAAAACAGGAGACGCCAATAAAATAAATAAAAAGACACAGATCATTAAAATCAATAACAGAGGCTGTTTCTTTGAAAAAAAGCTGTCTGTATACTTTTTGGCAGCTGTTTTGATAAAACACACCTCCTTTTATCGAATCAAATGATCTAAATGAATGAACACTTTGATAAACCAATCTGAAAACCAATTTAAGAAACCAATTTAAGAAACCAATTTAAGAAACCAATTTGATAAACCTATTTGAGAAAGTACACCCATTCATTGGGGAATTATTTTTTGGAATACAGACAGCGGCCTGCAATAATTTCTTCAACAACGCCGTCATTTCGCTTCAATAAGAGTGCGCCGGTTTTGGAAATTCCGACAACGATGCCGCTGACGATACGATTTGGCATTGTAACGGTGACATCTTTGCCGACGGTATCTGAGAAGGAAACAATTTCATTTATAATATCACTAAACGGCTGCGTACTGAAACGGATGTAATCCTGTTCCATTTCATACAGCAATTTTTGAAGAAAATCGACACGGTCGAATGTTTTTCCTGTTTCGTCACGAAGGGTTGTTGAGTTTTCTCGAAGACTTTCCGGAATATCTTTTAGGCTCATATTCACGTTGATACCAATGCCGATGACAACGAACTCAACGGCATCAACTTCCGCTTCAACTTCCGTTAAAATGCCGGATACTTTTTTGCCGTTAATTAAAACATCGTTTGGCCATTTGATTTTTGCATCAATTCCAAGCATTCGAATGGCTTTAACAACACTCAGACCAAATGTCAGTGTTAAGCGTGATGTTTTTTCAAGGGAGACGCGCGGTTTAAGGATAATGGAAAACCAAATGCCACCTTTTGGAGACGCCCATTGGCGGCCCAATCGACCGCGTCCGCCGGTTTGCTGTTCAACAACAACAATTGTTCCTTCTTCTGATGTCTGTGCAACTTTTTTAGCAATATCGTTGGATGAATTCGCTTCTTCGTAATAAATAATATTTTTACCAAATAAAGTTGCCTTAAGGCCCGATAAAATCTCATCCGGATAAAGCAATTTGGGAACCGATTTTAAAATATATCCTTTTTTAGGGGCAGATAAAATTTCATAATTATCATCCCTCAAGCTTTTGATATATTTACAAACCATCGTTCTTGAAATACCCAACTCTTTTCCAAGGTCTTCACCGGAAACTGCTTTCCCTTCAGCGGCCTTGAGTGCATTGATAATTTCCGACCTTTTGCTATTCATTTCCGAATCCTTCTAAGAATATAATTGTGTTCTTAATTTATATTTATGTTGTTGATGAATTAAAATTGAGAATTTAAAATCTAAAAATTTAAAATTTAAAATTTAAAATCTTATTTTTTGCCGGGTTTTTTCCCTGCGACTTTACCGGAATCTAATTCGGTCATATGTGAAATATAATTGCCCACTGCTGCTGTAATGGCTGCAGTGACAATTTCTTCATTGTCTAAAGCAGACGCCAATGTCGCCCCTTTTGCAGAGTCACGCTTAAGAATATTGTGAACCGCATCAACAATATTGTTGTCGTCGATGAATTTTGTGGACAAATTACCTTTGACAAATTCTTCATTTTCCATGACAGCTTTGTGGAAGGGAATGTTTGTTGTCACGCCGATAACGACATATTCATAAAGCGCACGCTTCATACGTTCGATGGCTTCGTCGCGTGTTTGACCGTAAGCACATAACTTGGAAATCATGGAATCATAATACGGGGAAATGGTATAACCGGTGTGAACGCCGCTGTCAACACGAATGCCCGGACCGCCGGAGGAACGATATCTTCTGATTTTTCCCGGGGATGGTAAGAAATCATTAAGCGGGTCTTCGGCATTGATACGACATTCAATCGCATGCCCGTGGATATGGATATCTTCTTGCTTTATGTCAAGCGGCTCTCCGTTTGCAATGCGAAGTTGCCGTTTGACCAAATCGATTCCGGTAATCAGCTCTGTAATGCCGTGTTCGACTTGGAGACGTGTATTTACTTCCAAGAAATAAAATTTCCCGTTTGAATAAATGAATTCAACGGTGCCGGCATTTTCATAGCCGACGGCTTTGGCTGCGCGAACAGCTGCTTCACCCATTTCTTTTCGAAGCTCAGGCGTCATGATGGGAGACGGCGCTTCTTCAATCAATTTTTGATGGCGGCGCTGAATGGAACATTCGCGGTCACCCAAATAAATCACATTGCCATACTTGTCGGCTAAAATTTGAATTTCGATGTGCCTTGGAGCTAAAATATACTTTTCGATGAAAACGGAAGAATCACCAAACGCCGAGCCTGCAAGTCTCATGGTTGTCTCAAGCGCTTCTTTAAATTCATCTTCATTGTTCACAACGCGCATACCAATGCCGCCGCCGCCTGCGGAAGCTTTGATTAAAACCGGATAACCGACTTCTCGAGCAATGGCAGTGGCTTCATCCACATTGTGAACCGCGTCTTCTGTTCCCGGAACGGTTGGAATATTCGATTTTTTGGCAATTTTGCGAGATTCGATTTTACTTCCTAATTTTTCAATGACAAGAGAAGGCGGACCGATAAAAACGATTCCTTCTTCAGCACAGCGATTTGCGAATTTATAGTTTTCAGATAAAAAACCATAGCCAGGGTGGATGGCATCACAACCCGTTTGTTTTGCAATTTCGATGATTTTTTCAATGTTTAAATAACTTTGACTGGCGGGCGCAGGTCCGATCGGGGCTGCTTCATCGGCGTACATTGCAAAAAGAGCCTTATTGTCCGCCTCGGAATAAACGGCAACCGTTTTAATATCCATTTCTCGGCAGGCTCTCATGACACGAATCGCAATCTCACCGCGGTTTGCGACAAGGACTTTTTGAAACATTCGATTTCCTCCGATTATTTGATAATCATTAAAACGTCATCTTTTGCGACTGCGTGACCTTCCGCAATATTGATTTCTTGAACGACGCCGGCATGCGGTGCATTGACGGCATTTTCCATTTTCATTGCTTCAATAACACAAATAACATCACCGACATCGACTTTGGCGCCAACCTTGACTTTCACGGAAAGAATCATACCTTGCATGGAACTGGTGACAGCTCCGGGCGTTTCCGGGTCGGGTACCTCATCACCCTTAGGGCCTTTTTTGACAGTGCCGCCCTTCGGCTCGATTTTAACGTCATAAACACTTCCGTCAACCTCAACACGATATTCCGTCGGAATGCCGACATATTCGGGTGCTTTTGAAGATGGTATTTTACATTCACACGGAATTTCTTCTTCAACACTTTCGCCTTTTAAAAATTTGAGCGCAATGGGGGGATACATAATGTAAGTCAAAATATCTTCTTCAGATTTGGCAATACCATGCCCTTCTGCTTCTTTTTTCAACTTTTCATATTCCGGTTTCATCAAATCGGCAGGTCTTGCCGTAATCGGACGTTCACCCTCAATAATTTTTGAAATAATTTCTTCTGAAATGGGAACCGGTGTTTTGCCATAATAACCGCGAACATAATCTTTAACTTCCTTTGTTATGACTTTGTAACGTTCGCCCATGATGACGTTTAAAACAGCTTGTACGCCGACAATCTGGCTGGTGGGTGTGACAAGCGGCGGGTAGCCAAGCTCCTCACGAACGTGGGGCATTTCAATAAGAACATCCTCATACTTGTCTAAAGCGTTTTGCTCTTTTAATTGAGAAACGAGGTTAGATAACATGCCTCCCGGGATCTGATACAACAAAATTTTGGTATCAATCGTTTCTGAAATCGGATCGCAGATCGTGTTGTATTTTTCCTTTAATTTTCTAAAAAAGGGCGTAATTTCTGTAAAAGCATCCAATGGGATACCGGTATCATGTTTTGTCCCTTGAAATGCCGCAACAATGGCTTCCGTTGGCGGCTGAGAAGTGCCCCATCCGAAAGGAGAAATCGCCGTGTCAATAATATCAGCACCGGCTTCTGCTGCAGCATAATACATAATCGGAGCCATACCGGAAGTACAGTGCGAGTGCACACAAATCGGAAGAGAGATTTCTTTTTTCATGCCGCTGACGATTTGAGAAACCGCCGCCGGAGATAAAAGTCCGGCCATGTCTTTGATACAAATGGAATCGCATTCCATTTCTTCCAATTTTTTGGCCATTTTAATAAAGGTCTCAGGCGTATGAACCGGACTGATCGTATAGCAAACTGTTCCTTGAATATGCCCGCCTGCTTTTTGAGCCGCTTTGACGGAAGATTCAATGTTTCTGAAATCGTTCAGAGCATCGAAAATACGGAAAATATCAATACCGTTTTCATAAGATTTTGCAACGAACCTTTCAACAACATCATCAGAGTAATGGCGGTAACCGACAAGGTTTTGTCCACGAAGAAGCATTTGAGCCTGCGTTTTTTTCATGCGAGATTTAATATCACGAAGACGCTGCCATGGATCTTCATTCAAATAACGGATACAAGTATCAAATGTCGCTCCACCCCACATTTCAAGGGAATGAAAACCGACATTATCTAACTGCTCAACGATATCTAACATATCGCGTGTTCTCATGCGGGTTGCAATTAAAGATTGGTGTGCATCACGGAGAACTGTTTCTGTAATTTTTACGGCCACTGGACCACCTTCTAAATTAAATCAATGAAAAAAGAAACCGAACAATATTTTCGATTATCATCGGATGACTTTTTTAAAAAACTATATGTTAAACACAAAAAAAAGAATGTAAACTATAAATAAGTATCCTGCGCGGTTAACAATGAATTAAGGATTGAGATTACGAAAATGACAAAAATAAAAAAGGAGAAGTTTTAAAACTTCTTAAAAAAGTTGTTTTAAAACTTCTAAAAAAGTTGTTTTAAAACTTCTAAAAAAGTTGTTTTAAAACATCTCAAAAAAGTTGTTTTAAAACTTCTAAAAAGGTTGTTTTTAAAGCATCATGCGCATATCCATGCTGTATGCTGTAACGCCGTCATCCATGATTTTCATTGGGTTGATTTCAAATTCCTTGATTTCCGGAAAGTCAATCACCAATTGAGATACACGAATAATGGCATCGGTTAACAAATTCAAGTCAATTGGTTTTGCACCGCGGGCACCTTCAAAGATTTTGAAAGTTTTAATCGACCGCACAAGCTTTTCAGCTTCAGCTTTGTTTAACGGGGCAACGCCAAAAGAGACGTCTTTTAGGATTTCAACATAAATGCCGCCAAGACCAAACATAATCAATGGACCAAATGTCGGGTCACGAATCATGCCGATAATAATTTCATTGCCACCACTGAGCATATTCTGAAGCTGAACACCTTCAATTCTGGCATCAGGAACGTGCTTTTTGACATCCACCATCATTTTTTCATAGGCTTCTTTGACGTCATCTTTGTTTTTCAAATTCAAACGAATACCGCCGGCATCGGATTTGTGTGTGATGTCGGGAGACACAATTTTCATCACAATGGGGTAGCCCATTTTTTCAGCGGCATTTACGGTGTCTTCAAGGGTTGCTGTCTCGGCATTGCCGACAACCGGCAAACCGTAGGCGCGTAAAATATCAATGGATTCCAGCCCCAAAACCATATTTCCGGCAGCTTTGGATTTTTCAATCAATGCTTTTGCGGCTGCTTTATCGACTTTTGGAACATCCGGTGCTTTAAATTCTGTTTTTAAAATATCGGCATAGTCACAAAGAGCGCGCATTGTTGCAAT
>Ga0099364_10009158_pt1 | contig 13777 bp, 11 predicted proteins | sample TergutTh196P3_FD_73070 | JGI IMG/M metagenome (GOLD analysis project Ga0099364, IMG submission 73070) | Microcerotermes parvus P3 segment gut microbial communities from Pointe-Noire, Republic of the Congo - Th196 P3 | ecosystem: Host-associated > Arthropoda: Insects > Digestive system > Gut ...
ATGATAAGGAGAAATTGACATGAAAAGCAAAAGCAAATTAACAATCATCGCAATCATAGCAGGGATGCTATTATTAGGCACAGCCTGCGGCGGCGATTCCCCGCCTACTGGCGAAGACCTCTGCGCAGACGGGCATGACTTTAGTGCAATTGTTACAACAACAGCAACCTGCACGCAAGCAGGGGAAGACGCGCACAAATGCACCCGTTGTTCATATACCGTATATACAAGTGTAGCCGCTCTGGGGCATTTGTCTCCCGGCGCAGTACCTGCAACATGCACAACAACCGGTAATTCCGGAACAGGAATCTGTGAGCGCTGCGGAGTAGGAGATGCAGGCAGCCCCATTCCCGCGTTAGGCCACGACCACTTTGAAAGCCTGGTCTGCACCAGAACAGGCTGCGGCCATCAATACGCACTCGGCGACCCAGGCCCGGGAGGCGGCTTTATCTTTCATGTTGCCACTGCGGGCTTTAACCTACTAACAGGAACCACCGTAGCAGACACAAGTTTTGTCAGAGCCCACTACCTTGAAGCAGCACCATCAAACTCAGGAACTTCTGTACAGTGGGGGGCTTATGGCACACTGATAGGCAACGGATTAACGACATTTACTTCATTGTCAGATACTCTTGCAAGCACAATAGGAAATGGCAGAAAAGATACCAGAATCATTGTTAATCATCTAGGCACAAATGAAACAGGCAGAGCAGCGCAAGTAGCTAGTGCAGCTACATTTGGTGGTCAAAGTGACTGGTTTCTTCCCAGTCTTGGAGAGTTGAACATGCTTTATGTAAATAGAGCTCATGTTGGAAATCTGGGAACAAGTGTGTACTGGTCTTCGTCGCAGGAACTTAGTCTTTACGCGTGGTATCAGTACTCCAATAGTTTTCAGAACTACCACCCCAAGAACAGTACCTACGATGTCCGCGCTATACGGGCTTTTTAGATCCACTGACTACACGGATTTTTAAGAATTAAAAATTTACAATCCGTGATAATCCGTGGCTAAAATTTCCTATTTCTACTCCGTGTCTTTGCGTCTTTGCGTGAAAAAAAACCGGCTAATGCTCCGTATTTGTGGGCTATAATTATTTTGCTAAACCCTTTATTATCCCGAAGCCACCATTACAGTGCTTGCAGTTGGATCTTTTTTACTTTGCATTGCTTGAGCCCGTTCTTTCATTGTGGTGTAGTTAACTGGTTTAAATTCGGCTAATTGTTCAGGAGTGAGCTTAGGGCTATCTTCATCATAATTCAGCGGATATTTTTCTGCTTTCTCAAGCATTGCCAGTTCCTCTTGGGTTAACCCTGAACCAGCCGGACGCCTGTAAATTTCTTTCGCCATAATATAACCTCTTCTCTTCCATATCTGCTAAACGGACAGAAATAATATTCGGTATTTCTCCCGCTTCTGTATAGACCATAAAAAGAACCTTCCCGGCCATTCCAATTGTTTGCCAACGATCTTGCCCAGGTGTACTATGTTCTTTGTCATGGCGTTCAATTCGCATATCATCATCAAGAACCAAGCCGCCAAGTGATAAGGGCAATTTCCGTTTACTAATATTTATCTGGTTCTTTTCAGGATCCCATGTTACATTCATCTTGTATTATAGCTCCTTTGTCAGTTTAATGCAAATCGCTTTTTTGAATGTAATTTATTAAACTATCATATGTATAATATAGTAATTTTCAAGAAAATTATCATGTGGACATGAGATAGATTCTGGTAAAGGTATGAAATTCACCGATGGACTGGAACGGGAACTCCCGCCAAGTCACATAGTAGCGAAGGTTCCCTTTCCCTCTTTGTGTTCTTTGCGTCTTGGCGTGAAAATTCCAACCAATGGCTATCTGCCAGCGTAAATGCCTTCAGCAAGGCGGAAATTCGCAGGGGCTATTTCATCCCAGATCGATGGTTCAAGAAGGTCTTTGTCTATGCGCATAAAGAACAGGGGTTCATAGTCCGGGACAGGGTAAAGGCTGTTCTGTATATTTAAAAACGCGGGGTTTACGCCAGGAGCATTTAAATCAGGGGAGGGCCTCATTCTTACAAGGGTTTCAGGATTACGGGTAAGAACATCCCAGGCTCTTTGAGACTCAGTATAAAGGCTTAAGGCCCTGGCCCTGTATTCATTGTTGCCTTCCCGGTGTGCAAGCGCTTCCAAAGTAACTGCAAGGTTGTTCTGAACAACCATAAGGCGTTCTGTAAGCAGGTTTTCTTCAAAGTTTTCTGATGCTCTTATCAGTACAAATCTTGTCATGTCAGCTTCAAGTACTTCCAAAAGCCTTGTAAAGTAGCCTTGTGCTGCATAATAATTTCCGCGCAGATAAGAAGTATTTCCCAGTGCATACAATATCCTCTGGTTGAAGTCCTGGGGAAATGAAGCAGCAGCAAAACGCTCAAGAGCCTGGGGCCACTGGGATAACTGATAATGCGCTGCGCCCATGCGGTATTGGATCTCCGGAGGTGCAAAGCCGTTTTGTTCGGCCCTTCTGTAAAAACCAAGCGCAGCAACAGCATTTCCTTCCTTGGCAAAAAACTCAAGGTCTCCCAAATCAGCGTAGATCCTGCCAAATGCCGGAGACGCGCTTATTATACGCCTTGAAAGACCGTCTTCATAAAGTCTTGCGGCATTTACTAAATATTCTTCACCCCTGAAGAATTCACCCCTGTGAACATGGATCTCGCCAAAACGTCTTAATGATTCAAGTCTGTAACCAAGGCGGCGCGGGCTTTCCATTCTTGCCATTTCAAAGGCCTGAATGGCCCTTGCCAGTACCAGCTCTTCATCCCTGAAACTGCTGAAATGGTTATAATATCTTGCCAGATGGAAATAAGATTCCGGCAGTAATGTGTCGGTACGGACAGCCCTTAAAAGAACTTCCCTTATTCCCCTTATATTTCCTATATATTCATCGCGAACCCCGCGGACTTCTTCTGTAAGCTTGTCAAGCAAATAACCGCCCATTTCCGCCAGGGTGTCAGCTGTAATTAGTCTTCTCTCTGATGCCATAAAATAATTTTGCAGAGTCAGTACTTCTCTTAGGTTATCTGTGCGGATAAAGTACAGGAGCATGCGTTCAAGAAGGGGGTCTGTTCTGCCGTATCGTTCTATAAGCAATGCATAGGCTTCCCTTGCGTCTTCATAGCGCTCATACTCTATTTCACCCCAGGCAAGATTATTGTCGCCTAACGCTAAAAGAGCTTCCCTGTCCCATATTGAAAAATCAAGGATATACCTGCGCAGGAGCCAATCAGCTTTTGCATAATTTCTAAGATAGTATGTTTCCATTTCTGCATATTCAAGGACAGCGCTTTTGTCCGGTATACCGCGCCTGTTTCTTGAAGCAGTAAAATGCAGAAGTTCATCATATTTTTCCTGTGCTAAAATATACTGCCGTTCATCCCTGTATCGCCGGGCATAACGGAAAAACCATTCTCTATTTGGATGAATTTCAAAGGCTTCACGAAACAGCTCTCTTGAACGCGCATATTCTCCGGCAGCTATACGCTCATAACCTCTTTGATAAATGGAATTTGCCCGCAGAGGCTTATAAATAAATGTCCATACAAGATAAGAAAGAGAGGCAAGGGCAATGGCGACCAGCATAAATGTTCGAAGGACCGGGAGAAAATTATGAATAAAAATATAAAGAAAACTTGAGTGTTCTTCTTCAAGCTGTTGGCCGGTTCTTAATTCAAATCCTTTGGGGATTGAAATGGTACGCTGCAGGATTTTTCCTGCAATGGCTGCTGTTTCTTTTGGCGGAGCTCCTGTTGTCAGGCATTTTATCAGGCTAACCATTAGCTCAGGAGCTACAGCTTCTTCAACAATTATTTCCTTACATGCAATACGCAGGTTAAGCGGATAATAGGCAAGGGTTTCATTGAGTTTGTTAACTTCTTCTTCTGTTAAATTTATTTCTTCAGGTTCGTATGATTCACTTGAGCTTCCTGTTCCGCCTGTTTTGCTGAAAATATCATCAATATCAGGAAATCCAAAATCATCTTTGCTGCTGGTGTCTTCCAGAGTATCAAGGCTGTCTGTCTTGTCTTCTTCAAGACCGCCGCCAAGATCAAAATGGTCAAAAGAGTCTTCTGGTTCTTCAACTAAAGATTCTTCGCCCAGTAGCTCGCTGCCCATTTCAAAGCCGCTCATGTCATCCAGGTCTTCAGACAGGTCTTCAGATTCTGAATCTAGCAGTTCTTCGGCGCCTAAGGTATCAGCTGTAGATATTTCGTCAGCAGCCATGCCATCAGCAGATGGCTCGCCAAATGATGTGTCGTCAAATGTTGACTCGTCGATTGACATGTCGCCAAATGATGTGTCGTCAAATGACATGTCATCAACAGATGCGTCGTCGGCCGATGAAGTGTCGGCGAAGTCTCCTAGATCGTCAATGTCGCTAATATCAAAAGCATCGTCGCTGCCAGCGTACTCGCTGTCAGCTTCGTCGCCAGATATACTGTCGGCCGATGAAATGTCTTCGAAGTCTCCCAGGTCGTCAAGCGTGCCCATGTCAAAGGCATCGTCGCTGCCAGTCTCATCGCCTGGTAACTCTGCGACCCCAAGGTCGCTGTCCGACAGTTCGCCGTCCGGCAGATCGCCGGCCAGGTCAAAGGAATCTTCGCCCAATAACTCTCCGCCCATATCAAAGCTGGTATCAAGGTCAGTGCCATCAGTAGATGGCTCGTCAGCAGACATGTCGTCGAATGATGTTTCATCAAGCTGCATGTCGTCGAGCGGCGTTTCGTCCGCAGGTATATCGTCTGAGAAATCATCAGGTATTGTTTCAAGAAAATCTGAGAAGTCTCCGGTATCTTCAGAATCAAAAGTCTCCTGAGGTATTGGATCATCAGGTTCTGTAATGTCTTGAGTACTGCCTCCAAGTAAATCGCCCAAATCACCAAAATTGAGAAAATCTTCGCTGCTATCTGAATCATCTATAGTTGCATCAGGTACAACAGGTACATCATCAAGTTCATCAAATGATGGCACATAAGAGTCATCCCTGCTTACTGTACTGCCTGAGTCTGACGCTGTTTCTTTGGATGGTTTTCCTGACAGTTCTGCTGACAGCTCAGCTGACAGTTCCTTGGGTTCAGTATCGGGGAGTTGAAGCTCGTCTGGTGGGAGATCCTGGTTTAGCCTAAGTTCATTTTCCTTTCCGATTTTTCTGAATAATGAACTGAAGTCTCCCAAATTTTTCAAGGACGGCATGGTTTATATTACAATACTCCTTAATAAAATGTTAATCGGAAGGAACCTTTAGGTTCCAATACTCCTTTTTGTATGTTAATCACAAGGAAGCCTAAGGTTTCCATTTCATCTTCATAAGCCTTAATCATAAGGAAACCTTTTGCCGATATAATGTATGAATGAAAAGAATCATTACAGCATTTATCCTTATACTATGTATCGGCAATATAGGGGCAGTGGATTTAGAGTCTTATGAGTTTATCGACTATCTTCTTAGTCTTAGAGCCCCTGTATCTCCTGTAATATTTGAGGACGCTGTTATTTTTACAGCTTCTTCATCCTTTAGGCGGGTAGGTATATCCTTTGCTCATGAAGGTTTTTCCAGGGTGCATTGGCTCCAAAGGCTGCTTATTCCGCGCGATCCAGCAGAAATTGAGGCAGAAACCACAAGAAGAAACAGAAATGTCCCGCAAAATGAGGATTCTGGCATACTTTTTCACGTTGAAGTCATTCCATCCGGGCTTCAAAACCTTGATTACAGAATGGTAATTGACGGATTATGGACTTTGGACCCTGTAAATTCCCTTTCTGTTTCAGGTCCTGGCAATATTGCCCATTCCAGGGTTGCTCTGCCTTCAAGGGTTCGTCCGCCTTCAACATTTGACGGTCCTGAAGGTACACTTAGCTTCAGATTTATTGCTCCTCCTGGGGAAATAATCACAGTTGGGGGAAATTTTAATAATTGGGACCCTTTTATGTATGAAATGAGGGAAACAGCAAGGGGTTTATACACACTTAACCTGACACTTCCACCAGGAACATATCATTATGTGTTTTATTACAGGGGTGAAAGGCATACAGATCCCAATAATCCAAATGAGGTATTTACTCAAGATGGCAAATCAGCATCAGAAGCAATCATTCGCTAAAAAAACCTCGTTTGGCCTTATATTTTGGCTATTATTTTTCGTGGTGGTTTCTTTTCTTTTTTTCTACAACAGAGACAATATACGCCGGACTATTGAAGACAGCATAGCTGCTGATCGCCCTGGCTCAATTACTGGTGATACATCAGATTCTGAGCTGATCCTTGATGAAACACAGCTTGATATAGATATTTCGCAGCCACCTCCGGCAATCACGGTTTTGCCTGAAACAAGCCCGCAAGATACAGCTACAGAAAGGCAGCCGGAAACTCCGCTTGTAACAATTGCTCCGGATTTAAGAGAAAGGACCATGTATTTTATCAGCGTAGACAGGGACGGGCTTATAGTCCGTAACAGGGTAAACAGAAACCTTCCTGTAACTCAAACGCCTTTGACCGATGTATTCAGCGCCCTGCTTAGAGGTCCTACAAGAGAAGAACAACAGCGGGGCCTTATATCCCTGATACCCGAAGGAACCAGCATCATCAATATGATAGTAAGGGGAAGTACTGTTTATATAAATTTTAGCGAAGATTTTCAGTTTAATATTTATGGTATTGAAGGTTATGCCGGAGCCTTAAGACAGGTTATCTGGACTGCAACCGAGTTTCCCAATATTGAGGATGTACAAATTCTTATCGAAGGCCGAAGACTTGATTTTCTTGGCGAAGGCGTGTGGATAGGCGCACCACTTAACAGAGAATCGTATTAGTTTTTTTTAGGTTATTGCAATGAAGAATAAGTTAATTTTTTTATTTATTTATATTTTATTCATACCCAGGATTTTTGCGCAGGATTTCGGGTTTGGCTTTGGGTTTGATGATGAAGAATCAGGCAATTTAAGCAGCACAAATAACCCCTTGAGTGTTGGCATAAACGGCGAGATAACTGCGTCTTTGCTTGGGTATATTGACGATTTTTCCAATGGGTCAGATTATGTTGAGTTAGGAAATATTTTTTCCGGCAAGCTGAATTTCTCTGCAAGAACTGACATTGCTGAAGCATTCATAAATCTGAATTTAAAAGCATCTGAATCACCCATTAGCATTGATGAAGCTTATGTACGCGCATATTTTGGCAGCTTTGATATTTCAGCAGGACTTAGAAAATTGACCTGGGGCAAAGCAGATAGTTTGGGCCCCCTTGATGTTATTAACCCCCTTGATACTTCTTTATTATATACAGCAATGGCAGATCAAACTGATCTTATGAGCGTAAAAATTGCGCGCCCTCTGATCCATACATCTTATCGTTTTGCACAGTTTTCAAAAATTGAAGCTGTATTTGTCCCTAACTTTAAAGGCCATAATATTGATATTACAGGAAAATGGGCAGATTCAAGAATGGATATGCTGACAAACCCTTCCATACCAATACCAATTATAATTACAGAACCCAATACAAGTACCCTTGACTACGCACAATTCGGAATACGTTACACCACTACTGTAAGCTCATCTGACATAGGAGTACAGTATTACTATGGCCGCCTGCCCCAGCCGTCAATAGACTTAACATTTTTCCCTTTTACCCATGTTCAGGCTGATCTTTTGTATAATTCCTATCATCAGATTGGAATTGACTATGCTCAGGTTTTGTTTGATTTTAATATGCGTGCAGAACTTGCAGCAAATATTACAGATGATCTAAAAGGAGATGATGGTTCTGTATACAATCCTTTTATAGCCTGGTCTTTGGGCTTTGACCGCGATATAGGCTGGGGATTAAATCTTAATTTACAGGCAAATCAAAATATAAGACTTTTCCATAATAAACTCGGCAGCAATGATCCCTTGAGTGTAATGACCGGAGATTTTGATATAGAAGGCGGCCTTAATTTGACTGCAACCCGTATTAGCGCTCTTTTATCCAGAAAATTCCTGCAGGATGAACTTGAACTGCGTACTGTATTGGTCTGGGGCATAGAAGACAGGGATTTTGCCATAATGCCTGCTCTTATCTGGACAAAAGATTCTATCCGCATTGCTTTTTCCAGCGGCTTTTTTGCAGGTGACTCCAACGGACAGATGGGTCAATTCCAGGACAATAATTTTTTAAAAATATCTTTATCCTATAAATTTTAGGTCCCTAAAATAAAATCATTATTAAGTATACAAATTTATATTTGTGTGCCATAATAAAATGAATAAAAATGCATTTAAAATGAATATATAAAAATAAATTATAAAATGGGGTGTTTATGAAAAACAAGATTCTTGTCGTAGCAAGCGGGATTCTGGCCCTTGTCTGCCTTTTCCTTGCTGTTTCCGGTATTTCAGCACTTGTAATTAATGGAGCCTGGCGTGCAGCTGAAGCAGAACTCTTTGCAGAAAGAAACGATGATGGCAGTGTTTCAGGGCAGCTTCTTGTCTGGCTGGATAATGATGACTGGGCAGCAGCAGTAATAGCGGCATTTAACCGGATCTATCCCAATGTAACCATACATTATGAAAATGTGGGCAATGTTGACAGCCGAGGCAAGGTTTCTTTGGATGGTCCAGCAGGAATAGGGCCGGATGTGTTTCTTATGCCCCACGATCATATAGGAAATGCTATTATTGATGACATCTGCCTGCCATTTCCACCGGATCTACAGCAGAAATACAACGATATGCTGCTTGACGCAGCAATTCATACCTGTACTTCCGAAGGTAGTCTCTATGCAGTACCCATTTCAACAGAAAACATAGCTTTCTTCTATAATAGAGACCTTTTGGGCAATACCCCTGTTCCCCAGACTTTTGAAGAAGTAATTGCTTTTGCCGAAAGGTGGAATGACCCCTCAGCAAACAGATATGCTCTGCGCTGGCAGGTGGATGATTCTTACCATAATTATTTCTTTTTAACAGCCTTTGGCATGCAGCTTTTTGGGCCTGACATGGATGATTTTAGACATCCAGGCTTTGACAGTCCTGAGGCAAGACGCGGCATAGAGTTCCACAACAGCCTAAGAAGAATTTATAACGTAAATACTGTTGATGCTACCTGGGATTCAACTGTTGCTGCATTCCAGCGCGGCGAAATCCCATTTACGATAACCGGCCCCTGGGCCATAGGGGATGCCCAAAATAACAATGTCAATTTTGGCATAACAAAACTGCCAACGATAAACGGTGTGCAGCCGAGGTCCTTTAGCGGGAATATCATAGCAGCGGTTTCAAGCTATACAAGAAATGTCCGGGCAGCCCGTGCTTTTGTGGATTTTCTGGCCAGCCTTGAAGGTGCAACAATTCAATTTAATGTTACAGGCAAACTTGCTGCACATAAGGACATAAGCGGTATTCCAGGTTTGAGTGATGATGTTCTTTTAATGGGCATCATGGAACAGGCTCCCTATGCTGACCCCATGCCGGTTATTCCTGAGGTAAACCAGATGTGGGATCCCTTAAAAGAGCTTTTTACATTTACATGGGATAATCAGCTTAGTGTACAGGATGCCCAGACTCATGCCATGCAAACCTATGATGTAGGTCTTATGATGGCTGGCAAGTCGCGCTTCTGGTCAGAGTGAGCTTGCTCAGAAACCCGGTTGGTTTCATCGCAAGCTTTGCACTTTTTCGGGCTCGCACTATAGTGCGTTAAGCCCTGCAAAAGTGCGATTATAAGGAAGTTGTTCGGAAACTGAAGTTTCCTCACAACCCTGCTAATTTAAGGAGTTAAAAATGAAGTATGTAGCGGCGGTTTATTCCGCCTTAATCTGGGGCTCAGGGCAGTTTATAAATAAACAAAAGCTCAAGGGCCTTATATTTTTCCTGTTACAGATAGCTTTTATTAGCATAGAATTGGTAACATCCGGTGTATGGAAAAGCGCAGCCAGGCTTACAGCAGAGGCTGGAAGCTTTAACCTTGGAACCTTCTTTCATTTTCTTTCACCGCAGTTAGCTGATATCCACAACTACGGCTTTTTTATAAAGGGAGTGTGGGGCTTGGTCACCCTTGGAACAAGGCCACGTGTCCAGGCAGCAGAGGTTTACGACCATTCCATTATGCTTATGCTGGGCGGTATTATTGCTGTAATCACTATGCTGATTTTCGCCTTAATCTGGATTTACAATATCCGGGATGCTTACAAAACACGTCAGTTAATTGAAGGCGGCAAAGATATATCCAGTGTCCAGTATTTCAAGGATCTGTGGAAAAACTCATTTGAGTATATCATGATCAGCCCCGGCCTTATTCTTGTATTGTTTATCTCCCTTGTTCCAATAATCTTTGCAATACTCGTAGCATTTACAAACTACAATGCCAACTTTATTCCTCCGCGCAGACTTGTTGAATGGAGGGGTTTTGAGACATTTGGAAGGATCATAAGCATAAGAATCTGGGGCACTACATTTATCCAGATATTTATCTGGACAGTTGTCTGGGCCTTCCTTGCAACATTCAGCGCTTATGCATTTGGTCTTTTTCAGGCACTTGTCTTGCGTAACAAGGTTGTTAAGTTCAGGTCTTTCTGGCGTGCTATCTTTATACTTCCATGGGCAGTGCCGGGTCTTGTGTCCATGCTAATCTTCAGGGTCTTGCTCAATCAGGAGGGGGCCATTAACCAGATGCTTCTGTCAGCGGGTCTTATCAAGGAGGCCATTCCATTTTTATCAAATGTGTTCTGGGCGCGGCTCAGCTTGATTCTGGTAAATATATGGCTTGGCTTCCCATACTTTATGGCATTAATATCAGGTGTAATGACCACAATCCCAGAGGAGCAGTACGAGGCCGCACAAATAGACGGGGCAAATATATTCCAGCAATTCCGTGCCATAACATTCCCGTTTATAATTGCATCTACTGCCCCGCAGCTTATGATGAGTATTACGTTTAACTTTAACAACTTCAACATGATCTACTTTCTTACAGGGGGCGGTCCTCCCAATCCCAATTTCCAGATGGCAGGTTCCACGGACATTCTTATATCCTGGATATTCAAGCTTACCCTGGATCAGCGCATGTACAATTATGCGTCAGCATTGAGTATATTCATCTTTATTATTATTGCGTCGGTTTCCGCATGGAACCTGCTGCGCACCAGGGCATTTAAGGAGAGTTAGATGAAAATAAAAGCATACAAAGTCAAAAAAGTTGTAACCTCGGTTCTTGTTTATATTAACCTTGTTGTTGTGGCTGCATTTGTTATATACCCGCTTTTGTGGGTTGTTGGTTCCTCGCTTAACCCTTCTGCAGGCATTGCCCGCAGCAGCATATTCCCGGAAACAATATCGCTTGAGAATTACATAAGGCTGTTTACCCAGTTTAATTACGGCAGGTGGTATCTTAACACCCTGTATGTCGCAATACTGACAACGATTTTTTCACTTCTTATCCACACCATGACAGCTTTCGTGTTTGCACGTTTTGATTTTAAGGGACGCAAGTCAGGACTCCTTACGGTTATGATACTACAGATGTTTCCAAGCTTTATGAGTCTTACAGCTCTTTACATGATTGCGCTTAACTTTGGCATGCTTAATAACCTGCACATGCTTGTCATAATCTATGTTGCAGGGGGCATACCGGCAAACATCTGGCTTGTCAGGGGATATATGCTTAACATACCAAAGTCAATGGACGAGGCTGCCTCTATAGATGGGCTTACAAAGCTCCAGCTCTTTTATAAGATCATACTGCCCCTGTCTTTGCCCATCATGTTCTTTATTGCTGTGACTGCATTCATGGCGCCCTGGATGGATTATATGCTGCCCAGGTTCCTAATAAACATGAACGAAAGGCGCACCCTGGCAATAGGGCTCTTTGATCTTATAACAGGCACGCACGCTGATTTCTCGGCTTTCTGTGCAGGCGCTGTGTTGGTTGCAATCCCGATCACGATGATGTATATGGTCTTCCAGCGCTTCCTGCTTGAAGGCATTATGGCTGGAGCAAACAAGGGAGAATGAGAGAGTATCTTAAGGCAATAACTTTAGGGGCTTTTACCTGGAAGAATGAAGATCGCATAACATTGTTCTTTGAACAGATCAAAAAGACAGGGAAACCATGGCTTTTATTGCATTTTTTTCTCTTGAGTCTTTGCCTTAATTTTCCTGTGATGTTTGCCATTGCCAGGCTTGGGCCTTTTGAACTTTACAGCCGTCTTTACGGAGAAAACTTTGTCGAAACTTCTCCGCTAGAATTTAATGTGCTTATGTATGAAAGCGGGTTCAGTATGAATACAATGCTCCCGCTTTTGGGCATGGCATTTGGTCTTGTTATAATCTTACAGATCATATTTTACCTGTTTGCTGTTTTTTTCCTGGGCGTTTCCCGCATGAACCTTGCACCCCTTTCTTTTTGCAGCCGCATGGGGCTTGCCCTTTATTCTTCTACATTGCCGGTCATTGCAGCAAGCCTTTTTGGCTTTTATCTGCCTACGGTTCATATTTTGATATATTATTTTATGGTGATGTTTTTTATATTCCAAAGGAGTCGTCTTTACACTTACGTGTAAAGTTCGATATACGTAGCGGCGTAACGCCGCTTAAAAAGAGGTTAAGTATGCCCCAATGGTTAGATAAAGCGGTCTTTTACGAAATCTATCCCCAGAGTTTTTATGATTCAAACAATGACGGCATAGGCGACATTCCCGGGATTATCGAAAAACTTGACTACATTGAAGGGCTTGGTTGCAATGCCCTGTGGTTAAATCCCTGTTTTGATTCGCCTTTTAAAGATGCTGGTTATGATGTTCGTGACTACAAAAAGGTCGCACAGCGCTATGGCACTAATCAAGACCTTATCCGGCTTTTTGACCAGGCTCACAAGCGTGGCATGCATGTAATTCTTGACCTGGTTCCAGGCCACACTTCCGAAGAGCATGCCTGGTTTCTTGAAAGTAAAAAAAATAATCCCAGTGATGAATTTAAAAACCGGTATATCTGGACTGATGGCTGGTTTTTCTGGGGTATTGAAGGGCTAAAGTTTATTGCAGGCGAATCTGAAAGAGATGGCTGCTATATTATTAATTTTTTTAAATCCCAGCCAGCCTTAAATTATGGTTTTTTACAGCCAAAAGAAAAATGGCAGTTATTACCAGATCACCCTGACTGCATTGCTACAAGGGAAGCGCTTAAAGATGTTATGCGCTTTTGGCTTGACTGCGGTTGTGATGGGTTCCGTGTTGATATGGCAGACTCTTTAGTAAAGTTCGATGATGAGCAAAAAAGCGCGACAAGCGCTTTGTGGCGTAATATACGCGGCATGCTTGATATTGAGTACCCGGAAGCTGTGATTATCTCTGAGTGGAGTTCTCCGCCCCTGTCCATAGGAGCAGGCTTTCATGCAGACTTTCTTCTTGATCATCATAGGGGCGGTTACAGAAGCCTTGTAAGGGATTACGAGGATGGGGAGGACAACAGCTATTTTAAAAAACAGGGGAACGGCAATATAAATCGTTTTCTGGATCAGTATTTGCCCTGGTATGAAGCCACGAAAAACTCAGGTTTTATCAGCTTTATAAGCGGCAATCATGACACTCCGCGCATAAGTTATGGTCTTGATGCAAAAGAGACAGCACTTGCTTTTGGCTTGTTTTTTACAATGCCAGGGCTTCCATTTTTATATTACGGTGATGAAATTGGAATGCGCTATCTCAAATCTCTGCCTACAAAAGAAGGCGGTTATACCCGTACTGGCTCCCGCACTCCAATGCAATGG
>Ga0099364_10009159_pt1 | contig 13776 bp, 10 predicted proteins | sample TergutTh196P3_FD_73070 | JGI IMG/M metagenome (GOLD analysis project Ga0099364, IMG submission 73070) | Microcerotermes parvus P3 segment gut microbial communities from Pointe-Noire, Republic of the Congo - Th196 P3 | ecosystem: Host-associated > Arthropoda: Insects > Digestive system > Gut ...
GACCTACCAAGCAGAGTAGAAATAATGCACCTTCTAAAAGAGTTAGCACACAATCACAACAAAACAATCTTATTATCTACCCACGATATGGAACTTGCTATGCAAACTGCAGATAAAATATGGCTCATTGCACCAAATATGACTTTTAAAGCAGGAGTGCCAGAGGATTTAGCACTTGAAGGTATTTTTAAACAATATTTTGAGCACGAAAATATTACTTTCGACAACGAATCTGGACAGTTTACTATAAACAAAAAATCTGCAACACCAATACGATTGACAGGAAAAGGAATTGAATATAAGTGGGTTAGTCATGCACTTTTACGAAACGGATTTGTAGTGTCTAATTCTAATTGTTGCACGTTGCATATAGAAATTATTGAAAATGATACAAATAAATATAATATTAAAGACCGAACAGGAAAAGTTGAAAAATTAAATTCTATAGAGGAGATTATTAAAACTATTCGTTCAAAATTAGTGGTTAATGGTTAGCGGTTAGTGATTAGAGTATAGAGTGTAGAGTGTAGGTATTAATTATGGGTTATGGGTTATTAGTTATTATTTAAAAAGTTATTTTTTTTTAACAAAACAACCTCAGTAGAAGTGAGTGAATGGTTAGAGTGTAGAGTGAGTGTAGTGGTTAGTGATAAACTTTGTGACCCTCTGTGGACTCTGTAACTCTGTGCTGAAAAATCTCTCAACACAGAGCCACAGAGAACACAGAGACACACAAAAAAGCCCCCTCTACGGGGTTGGGGATGAAACTGAAAACAGAAAACTATAAACTATAAAACCATAAAACCATAAACTTCTTATTTACTCATTCACTCATTCACTCATTCACTCATTATACTGATAAGAAATTTAAAAATAAAATATATATGATGACTGCCCAATGGTTGCCTATTTCAGCAAAAGAGGTAAAACATTTAGAATGGGACAAACCCGACGTGATTATCTTTTCGGGTGATGCCTACATTGACCATCCCGCTTTCGGAACGGCAATTATTGGACGTTTCCTCGAATCACTTGACCTAAAAGTTGCCATTGTGCCACAACCTAACTGGCGAGATGACCTAAGAGATTTTAAAAAACTTGGAAAGCCTAACCTGTTTTTTGGTGTTACTTCAGGAAATATGGACTCAATGGTGAATCATTATACCGCAAACCGCCGATTAAGAAGTGATGACGCCTTTACACCCGGAGGAAAAGCAGGTTTTAGACCTGATTATGCAACTGCAGTTTATTCACGTATTCTGAAAAAATTATATCCCGACGTTCCAATTATTTTGGGTGGAATTGAGGCATCGCTCAGACGATTAACGCATTACGATTATTGGAAAGACAAACTAATGCCATCTATTCTTCAATGGTCAGATGCCGATTTGCTTGTTTACGGTTCAGGAGAACAACCTCTTTATGAAATTGTTAGACTATTACGTAAAGGAGTGCCTTTTAAGCAGTTAAAAAATATTAAACAGACAGGTTATATGATTGATGCAGATATCTCACTTCCCACATTAAAAAATATAAAATCCATTGAATTAGCAAGTTATGAAAATTGTATTGCTGATAAAATGAAATATGCAGAGAATTTTAGAATTATCGAGGAAGAATCAAACCGTTTTGAGTCTGCACAACTTCATCAAGTATGTGGAAATAAACGAATTATTATTAATCCTCCTTTTCAACAAATGACAACAAAAGAGTTAGATGCTGTTTATGATTTACCTTTTACGCGGCTTCCGCATCCACATTATAAGAAAAAAGGTGTAATTCCTGCACACGAAATGATAAAAAATTCTGTTACAATTCATCGCGGATGTTTTGGAGGATGTGCTTTTTGTACTATTGCGGCACATCAAGGAAAATTTATTACTTCTCGTTCAAAATATTCCATTCTCAAAGAAGTAAAAAAAATAGTCGAAACAGATAATTTCAAAGGTTATATTTCAGATTTAGGAGGACCAAGCGCAAATATGTACGGAATGGCAGGAAAAAATTTTGCATTATGCAAAAAATGTAATCGCTTCTCTTGTATTTTTCCAAATATATGCAAAAATCTTGATACTTCTCATAGAGAACTGCTTGAAATTTACAGAGATGCCGATAAAATTGAAGGTATTAAAAAAACATTTATTGGTAGCGGAATTCGTTACGACTTGTTTTTGAATAATAATGTTTCAGATAATGAAAAACAAATACATAAAGAGTATGTTAAAGAATTGATTACAAAACATGTATCGGGTAGGTTGAAAGTTGCCCCCGAACACGTGTCTGACAACGTTTTGAAAATTATGCGAAAGCCATCTTTTAACCTTTTTAAACAATTCAATGAAATTTTTAACAAAACTAACAAAGAATATGGTATGGTTCAACAGTTGATTCCTTATTTTATGTCGAGCCATCCCGGAACAACGGAAAAAGATATGATTGAACTTGCAAAAGAAACAAAAAAACTTAATTTTTCGTTAGAACAGGTGCAAGATTTCACTCCAACTCCCATGACTTTGGCAACTGCCATCTATTATTCGGGTGTTCATCCTCATACAATGCAGCCAATTTATACGGCACGTACAAAAGAAGAAAAAATGAAACAGAATAGTTATTTTTTTAAGAAAAAAAAGATTTCTTAACCTCATTACTTATTAATTATTAACAGAATACAAGTGGTGTTTTATATGCATTGTTATTGTTTACTAAAACTTTCTCTAATAATTGTTTGCATCCTATCTGGTCCAACCGAAACAACTACAATTGGAATATTTAACTCTTTTTCAAGATATTGAATATACATATTAAGTTCTTCGGGGAATTCATTTTCAGATGTTATGTTAGTGAGGTCGGTTTTCCAGCCTTGTAATTCCGTGTAAACAGGCTCAATTTTGTCATGTGAATCAAAGGGAAACCTCTCAATTATTTGGTTGTTAATTTTATATGCTACTGCAATTTTAATTGTATCAAACTCGCTTAAAACATCACTTTTCATCATAATTAACTTTGTAACTCCGTTAATCATAATACTATATTTTAATGCAACAAGGTCAAGCCAACCGCATCGGCGCTGGCGTCCTGTAACAGAGCCAAATTCTTTGCCAATTTCACACATTTTGTCTCCTGTTTCGTCAAAAAGTTCGGTTGGAAACGGACCGCTCCCCACTCGAGTGCTGTATGCCTTAAAAATTCCGTAAACCTCGCCTATATTTGATGGTGCAATACCTAAACCCGTACAACAGCCTGCGCAAATTGTATTCGATGAAGTTACAAATGGATATGAACCGTAATCTATGTCTAACATTGTTCCTTGTGCGCCTTCTGCCAAAACAGATTTATTTTTTCTTAATAAATCATTGATAAAATATTCACAATCTATTAATGTAAAATTTTTCAAATATTCGATGCTTTCTAACCATTTTGTTTCTAATTCGGTGATATCATACTTATAATCAAGAGAATTAATAATTAATTGGTGTTTTGCTTTTGCGTTATCGTATTTTTTTAAGAAATTATTGTATATATCACCAATTCTTACTCCGTTACGACTAATTTTATCGGTATATGCAGGTCCAATTCCGCGCCCTGTAGTGCCAATTTTGTCATTTCCTTTTGCCAATTCATAAGCAGCATCTAAAATTTTATGCGTTGGCAGTATCAGGTGTGCTTTTTTTGAAATAAATAGTTGTTTGTGTATATCTATTCCGTTTGCAGCAAGAGATTCTGCTTCTTCTTTAAACGACAAAGGGTCTAACACAACGCCATTCCCAATAATATTGATTTTTCCTCCTTGAAAAATACCCGAAGGAATGGAACGTAAAATAAATTTTTGCGCATTAAATTCTAAAGTGTGCCCCGCATTTGGACCTCCCTGAAAACGCGCAATAGCGTCATAATGAGGCGTAAGAACGTCAACAATTTTTCCTTTGCCTTCGTCTCCCCATTGAAGCCCTATTAAAATATCTGTTTTTTTCATTGTAATATTTTTCAGTATTTAGTTTTTAGTCATCAGTTTTTTTAGTGAATGAGTGAATGAGTGAATAAGTAAATGAGTGAATGAGTGAATGATTCATATTATCCCTTATTTTTATAAGTTCCCTTAGTAGAAATAAGAGACTCCGTAGGAGTCAAATATTTATAGAAAATCATAATCTTACCACAAAGGCACACAAAGTCTCTTTCACAAAGGCACACAAAGGTTGTCAGTTTTCAGTTTTCAGTTTTCAGTTGTCAGTTGTCAGTTATTTTGAATTTGGACAAGGCATGCCTTGTCCCTACACTTTAACCACTACACTCTACACTCTAAACTCTAAACTCTATACTCTATACTCTATACTCTATACTCTATACTCTATACTCTAACCACTAACCACTACTCTATTAATATGTTCTAAAAAATTTATTCTTATTGGATTATATTCATTATGAAATAGTTGCGATGAAATAATAAAATCTGCCGATGAGCGTGTATAAGCAGCAGGAATATTGTAGAGTGTTGATATTCTCAGCAATGCCTTTATATCTACGTCGTGAGGTTGTGCCTGCATTGGATCCCAAAAGAAAATAAGAATATCGACTTGTTCTTCACTAATCATTGATCCAAGTTGTTGGTCGCCTCCTAATGGACCCGATTTTAAACACTTTATATCGGGACAAATCATGTCGTTTTCTTCTGCTTTTTTGTTTAATGCTTCTGAAATAAGTCTGCCCGTAGTTCCCGTGCAAACAAGTTTATGTGGAAGCAGTTCTTTCCAATTCCACGATACCCACTCTATCATATCTTTTTTTCGGTTGTCGTGGGCAACTAATGCGATTACTTTTTGTTTTTTCATATTTATTTAAAAATAAAATATAATTCAGGACGTGTCCTTATGTTCTCTATCCAATATATTTTTTTGATTGTGTTGTGCAATTGTTATGTTTTATTGTGCTAATTTTCCCATTGTATTTTGACCATAACCGCACCAAATTCCAATACCTCCTTTTATATTACTTTTCAAATTGTTGTTTGCGGGGAAGATAGCATTGGGTCCGTTTACAATTTCGTTTTGCCATATATTCCAAAAATCAAAACCTTCTTTTGGCATAGTGCGCAGTCTCACAAATATTAAGTATCCTTTTTTAAATGAGAGGTCATAGTTTCGTTTTGGAAATATTGTAATTCCACGTGTTATTTGAATAGAAACATCGTGTGAAGTAAAATTTTTACTATTGAAATTGCCATATAAGCACGGAACAAATATTTCGTCTATTCCATCTATTTTTGTTGCAATCTGATAATAATTTTGTCTGTCGGACGGGTCTGTAAATTCTACTATAAGATTTCCTATTGAGTCTGTGGAGTTTATGTTTGTGAAGAGTAGTCTGTCAATGGGTACAGATTGCGGAATAGAAGTTTCGGCTGTTATTGTATTGTTAAAGTTGTGTATTGTCAATCTATATTTTTTGCCTGTTTTTCCAATAATTTTATCTCCTTTGTATAAGTATGGTGGCAAGTATTGTGAAGTTGAGGTTAGTCTAAGTGTATCACTATCAGTATCATCTGATACTATGACCATTGCAGTTCTTATAGAATAATTCAAATGATTTGTCGAGTCTACTGTTTCATTCATAGGAACACTGCGTGATAACAAAACGTGTGCTACTTCACCTTCTTCAATCCAACCTTCAACCACAATTTTAGATTCGCCTTCATTTATTGTATAATCAATTATTTGACAAGACATTAGTGATAACGCATAAATTGTTATTGTAAAAAACATTTTTTTCTTTATAGAAAAATATTTAATATTTGTTGGGATTATCACTTTCAATAAATGTTTGATTATCTTATTATCTATCACATTTAACTATATTTGCTACTTATTCAAAACCTTTGCTATACAGCACAGGGAATAAGTTCAATCTGTTTGTAAGGTTCAGTTTCGGGATAATATTTACATTCGTATTCCTCAACTAAATCCGATAAAAAATCAAGTTCGATTGCTTGGGGTAGCGTGTTGTAATTTTCATCTGTAACTACTTCAAGCAGTTCGTTAATGCGTTTTATAATAGCATTATATTCCTTTTCGCTAGATATTGTTTTCATTTCATTGGTTTATATGGTTGAACAATTTTCTATTTTGCCATATTCGGCATGAGTACCAATAAAAATCCTCATTGTCTTGTTAAAATTTTATGCAAAGGTATATATTTTTTTCTAACCTAATTAATTTTTATCAAAAAAAGTGATTTTCTTTTTTTTCGAAGAAATATTATTCACTGAAACCTAAAAAACAAAAAAATTAAAATTTAAACCGCCATCCTATTGACGGCAATATTGTATAAAGTCTTTGATAGCGCGACCCTACCGTTATTATACTCCCTGTTTCATTTGAGTAAACATTAAGAGCAATGTAAATAGGATTTTTGATGGCAAACACGTTATAAACAGTGCAGTTTACAATACTTTCCCGTCTTTTGCTTTTTGTTATATAAAAATCTACAGAAATATCTGTCCGTATGTAATCGGGCATTTTAGAATTGTTATATTTTCCATATTCCTTGACAGGATTGTTGTTAATAAAATACCATGATGTTGGTTCAGTGAAACGTGTACCTGTTGTATATATCTGAATGAGTGCTGCCTCCCATCGATTCGAGAGTTCATAGTTTGAAACTAAGGCTAAATTATGTCTCCTGTCGAATTTTGATGGAAAAATTTCTCCTTTGTTTATCTCATCAAATTGTCTATCAGATTTGCTTAATGTATAACTTACCCACCCTGACAGACGTCCGTTCTTTTTTAGCATAAATTCTGCCCCATAAGCATTACCTTTACCAATTTGTATGTCGTTGCTAAGACTTGTTATTTCGTTAAATTGCAATAGATTATACGGATAGTGAACCAAATTAGATAACTTACTATAAAACAGCCCCGTTGTAAATTCGAAAAGCGAAGAAAATCTGTAAACAGTTCCTATGGAAAAATTTTCTGATATTTCAATGGGAACGTTTTCTGATGTTGCAATCCAAAAATCTGTTGGGAAACCCACGCTTGAAGTCGTTATCAAATGAAGGTGCTGGCTTTTGTGTGAGTATGCAACGAATGCAGTCAATTGGTTAAAATCTGTAAATTTTAGGCTAATACGAGGTTCAGGTTTAAAAAATATTTTTTGTTCTTTTCCATAGTTTTGATAACCACTGCAATAAAGTCCAAGATTTAGAGAAAAATATTCATTTATTTGTGGTTTTGCTTGCAAATATAGAGACAGATGATGTGCATTAACTGTATTTCCAATATTTCCAAGTATAGGTAGTTGAAGAGAAGACAATTTTTGTGGTTTAACGTCATAATTTGCATACTTAATACCTGCCAAAAAAGGAATAGAACGCAGTTTAAACGATATACCACTCTCAAAACCCCAATCTACAATTTCCGATTCAACTTGTAAATCTATTGTTACTTGTTGTGCTTTTAGTTGGTTGCTAAAATGTGATAAATAAACTTCCTGATAAAGAAATATATCATTTTCCAAAATTATGTTCCATCTAAGAGATCCGATGTTATTGTTCCATTTCATTATTCCTTGCAACATTCGCACATCAGAAATTTTGAATATATCATCGCTTGCAAAAATATTAATATCCACGGAATGTCTTATTGTAGGGCGGAATAAAAGAGTCAAGTTTGCATCTCTAAACGAATAATTGATTTGGTCTAATCCTGTTTCATTATTACCAAAAGAACTAACAATTGGCATTATGAGCGGGTCAATAGTAGTTTGTCTGCCTGAAAGAATAATGCCTGCTCTTTTTCCTGATGGACTGCTAATTGTAAGTTGCGAGGCTGCCATCCCTATGTTTCCTTTTAAAGAGCATCGTTCGGGTATCAAGTCGGGGGCTACCGCTTGCACTGTTGCGCCTAACCTATTGCTAAATCTGGCTTCACTACCCGATTTGTCAAAATTGATACGGTCTAAATGTTCTGTGTTGTAAAATGGAAATATGCCCGTGAGGTGTGATGTTCCGTAAACGGGAACATTGTTGTAGAGCATAAGATTATGTCCTGGATCATAGCCACGAACATATAAATGTCCATTTACATCACCTGAATGTTGTACTCCGGGCATTAATTGCAGTACTTTTATCATATCGGGGACTCCCAAAATAGATGGAACCTTATCTAATTTTTCACTATTTAAGTTAATGACCCCATAATCAGAATTGCCCACTAATGCCTTTGAACGAGCAATTATAATTGTTTCAGCGAGATTGACAGTACTTGGTTGTAATACAACCTCTAAGTTGCTATTTTTTGTAGCATTGATATTTCTATAATCTGTATCAAAACCAACATAACTTGACATTAATAACACCAATTCTTGCGGTGTAATTTGAAAAATAAAATGTCCATCTTTGTCGGTATAACATATCAAAGTATCATTGCCGACAATAAGTCTAACGTTTACTATTGACAATGCTTTATCCTCGTTGTTGGTAACTCTGCCTGATATTGAAACAGATGACTGTGCAAAACTATTTATTACACACAGCGAAAATAAAAATAGTATTGATTTACCAATCAAATGAATTAATAAAATCTTCAAAAGCCTGTTCTAATTTATTGAAACCCTTTGAGAAATAGACAGACATTTCGACTTCAGTATTGTCGTTGAACTTTAGATATGGATTCGTCCAATAGTAATCGTACATCTTAACGTAAGGCAAGTACCAATCCCATTCCCATTGTGAACCATCCCATTGATAGTAATCCCAATATTCATCGTCTTTCTCCGATTTCACCAACATATCTGCAATTTTATAATTTTCTTTGTTTGAAACCAATGCCGCTGTCATATTTTTGTTTAATGCAATTGCTCGCTTGTCGCTTTTTTCTTTTTCGTATTGACCCATCAAAACAAAATAGTTTTGATTATAGCGCCAGTTATCCCAAAGAGCCTCAGTTTTATCATAATACTCGTCATCAATATTGTCCATTTCTTTAACAAAATTTTTCAAATCAATTTGATAAACAAGCATCAAATTGTCCATCAGGCGAATAAAAGCGTCTGCATCTTTTAATAGGTTGTAATCGAAATCATAATCATAATCAAAGTCAACAATGTCGTCAACTTTAATGTCAGACTTTATTAATGCTTCAAACATTGTCGTTTGGTTATGAATCATTTTCATTGATACCTTGTTTATGTCTCCTTTTTCTACTTTATACCAATATGTGTAACCTTCGCTTGTAGTAATTGTAGTTTCTTGTTTAACAGGAACTTCTTTGTTGTTTTTGTATTCGGCTGTTACCTCAATTTTGGCTGATTCTTTGTTATCTATACTAACTATTGCTGTTACCGATTTTGGAAGATGATACGTATCTTCGTATGTAACGTATTTACCCGTCTCCCATTCGTAATATTCCCAAGTTTCTGTATAAGTAACTCCCGAATTTTCTGCTTTTACAGATAATGTGGCATTATTTGAGGATGTACCTTTTTGGGCAGGAAAAACAAATTTTAGTTCTGAAGATGAGTTCGTTTTTGTCCATTCCCTTTTTGATGCATTCCAAGTAAAAATCCCATAAACATTAGAAATTTCAAAAACTTCTTTTGTGTTACTTACTTTTTTTGAAATATCTAAGTCAGGATCATCTTGATCCAATAAATCGGAAAGATATTGTAGTGCTTTTATTGCTTTCGAAGACGACGAAGCATCTAACAAATCTATGAAATCTAAACATTCTTGCTCTAACTTTAACTTCTGCTCATCGGGAGTAAGCGATGAATAGGGTAAAGTCATAATTTTATCCCAATCTATATCCTTAATTTCTTGATTAGTAGGATTGTTGGGGTCTTTTTCTTTGCAACCTGTAAAAATTACTGCTATACAAAACAAAGTTGCTAAAGTTGCTAAACAAAATTTTCTCATATTATTAATCTATTGCATGCCTATCAGTCTCGAAATAAGCCATTTATTTATTTTTTTTATTAATTTTTTTTTATATCCAAAAACGCAGTTTATCACTAAAAAATGGTGAAAATCCCCCCGTTTTTGATTTTTGGATTAAGTTTTCCCCCGCCATAAACTATGTTTCAGGAAATTTATGTATTTTGAAAGGTGAAAAATCGAAATGTTACTAAAAGAAGAAAAACAACAAATCATCAGCGAAAACAAATTGCACGATACTGACACAGGTTCTCCCGAAGTTCAAATCGCTATCCTGACAACCAGAATCAATACTCTGACAGAACATCTGAAAAAAAATAAAAATGACCACCACTCGAGAAGGGGACTGCTTAAAATGGTCGGACACCGAAGAAATCTCCTAAACTATCTTACAAAGAAAGATATAACCCGTTATCGTGAAATAATCAAAAAATTGGGCATAAGAAAATAAAACAGCAATATAATAACAAAAAATTAAAAAGATGAATAAATAGTATAGGAGTAAAAATAATGTCACAACACTTAGAGTTTAAAAATCACAAAACATTTGAATATATTTTCGCAGGGAGAAAATTGACTATCGAAACAGGAAAAATGGCTCAGTTGGCGAACGGAAGCGTTTTAGTACGCTACGGCGATACTGCAATCTTAGCCGCCGTTACGGCTTCTGAAAAACCGAGGGAGGGGATAGATTTTCTGCCGCTTTCAGTAGATTTTGAAGAAAGATTATACGCGGTAGGCAAAATTCCCGGTTCATACGGACGGCGTGAAGGTCGCCCGACTGAAAAAGCAATATTGACGTCGAGGGTAATCGACCGCCCCATTCGTCCGCTTTTCCCGAAAGACCTTAGAAACGACGTAGTTATCTCGCTTATAGTTTTGTCTGTGGATTTGGATAATTCCCCCGAAATTGCGGGAATGGTCGGAGCGTCGCTCGCGCTCGCTGTATCTGATATTCCTTGGAAAGGACCAATAGGCGGCGTATTTGCGGGACTTTGCGACGGGCAGATAATCATGAATCCCACAACAGCGCAGAGAGAAAAAAGCGATTTGGAGCTTACTGTCGCGGCAACTAAAGAAAAAGTAATCATGATTGAAGCGGGAGCGAACGAAGTATCGGACGACATAATGTATGACGCGATAATAAAAGCCCACGAAGAGATTAAATCTCTCATTGAGTTTATGGATTCTGTCGTTGCGGAGATAGGCAAGCCTAAATTTGAATATGATTCCGGCAATGTTGACGAAGAAATGTATAAGAAAGTAAAAGAATTTGCGGCTGAAGATGTAAAATACGCTTTGGATACAGATGATAAAACTGTCAGGGAAGCAAGACTTTCAGTTGTATATGAAAAAATGTTTGAGCATTTCAAAGAAGAATATACGGAAGAAGACGAGCCGAGACTGAACGAATGTATGTATAATCTGCAAAAAGAAATAGTAAGACGCTGGCTGCTTGACGAACAAAAAAGAGTTGACGGCAGAAAAATGGAGCAGATACGTCCGCTTGCGGCGGAAGTCGCGCTATTGCCGAGGGTACACGGCTCGGGAATGTTCACGAGAGGTCAGACGCAGGTTCTCACAATAGCGACTCTCGCGCCGATAGGCGAAAAGCAAATGCTTGACGGTATCGACGAAGAAGAGTCAAAAAGATATATGCATCATTATAATATGCCGTCGTTCTCAATCGGCGAGGCGAGGGCGGCAAGGGGAGCGGGAAGACGCGAAATCGGACACGGCGCGCTTGCGGAACGCTCGCTTGAACCGGTGTTGCCGTCGATTGAGGAGTTCCCGTATGCTATCCGAACCGTTTCAGAGGTCATATCGTCCAACGGTTCAACTTCACAGGCGTCGGTATGCGGTTCAACGCTCGCATTAATGGACGCGGGAGTGCCGATAAAACGCCCCGTCGCGGGTATATCGTGCGGACTTATCACAGAGGGCGACAGATGGATGACTATGATAGATATACAGGGTCTTGAGGACTTTTTCGGCGATATGGACTTTAAAGTAGCGGGAACGCATGAGGGAATAACGTCAATTCAAATGGACCTGAAAATAGACGGACTTACGCCTGAAATAATAAAAAAAGCACTTGAGTCAACCCGAGAGGGAAGAATTATGATGTTAGATGAAATCATGATGAAGTGCATAGACAAACCGAGAGACGACGTATCAGAATATGCTCCAAAGATGATAACGACAAAGATAGCTGTAGATAAAATCAGAGAAGTAATCGGAACGGGCGGCAAAGTAATTCAGAAAATCGTTGCGGATACAGGCGCGAAAATTGATATTGAGGACGACGGAACTATATTTATCGCGGCGGTCGATAAGAATGCGGCGTATAAAGCCCTTGACATGATAAATATAATAGCTATAGACCCCAAAGAGGGAGATTTATTTGACGGCAAAGTTACGGGGATTTTATCCACAGTCGGTTGCTTCGTAGAGTATCTGCCGGGCAAAGAGGGCTTCGTGCATATTTCAAAACTGGCGAGAAGACGTGTCGAAAAGGTTGAAGACGTTGTAAAAATGGGCGACGAATTTAAAGTAATGTTTATGGGCGTAAATGAAAAAGGCAAAATCAATCTTTCCAAGAGAGATGCGGAAGATGCAATCGCGAAAGAAAAAGCTAAACAATAAATAATATATTGCGGGAGCGGGATTTATTTTCATACCCGCTCTTGCATTATACGGCGGTATTTACGTGCGGATTTTGTTTAATTTGTGTTGTTTATCGTAGGGAACGCCGACCTCGGCGTTCCGCAAAAACTCCGAGACAACATATTTTTAACAATCCCCGCGTGCGACGCTGAATTATTAAATAATAGACCTATGAAGAGGTCCAATAAAAGAGGAGTGATTTTTTATGGTAGCAATAGGCTGTGACCATTTGGGCTATGATTTAAAAGAAGAAATAAAAAATTATTTTGATTTAAACAAAATACCGTATATGGATTTTGGAACTTCATCAAAAGAGTCCGTAGACTACCCTGTATACGCAAAAAAAACCTGTGCAAGCATACAAGCCGGCGAATGTGAATACGGTATACTCATATGCGGTTCAGGAATAGGAATGTCTATAGCGGCAAACAAGTATAAAGGCATACGTTCCGCATGTTGCAGTGATACATACAGCGCAAAAATGTCAAGACTTCACAACAACGTACAGGTGTTGACACTGGGAAGCCGCGTTGTAGGCTTGGGACTTGCCCTTGATATTGTAAAAATATTTTTATCTACTGATTTTGAGGGCGGCAGACATTCAGGACGAGTGGATATGCTGAATTAAGGACGTAATCCTCGGCATATGCGTTGATTAACGTAAATAATATATAAACGTAGGGACGACTGCCCTCGGTCATCCGTGAAAATAAATTCAATATGGTATAAATTTACGGTGTGCCGAGGGCGTCACGCCCTACAATAAATCTATAAAGATTTATATTTATTTCCGTTGAACTCACATTATCACATTAACACGGCAAAATTAAGAAACCACGCGTGAAAACGGGTGGTATTACATATAACGGGCATAGCCCTATGATACAGGCAGCACTTGAAAGTGCATGACGAGTCAGCCAACAGCAAAAGATTGTTGCTAGCTACCCGTAAACGAGTCATCATAGATTTTGAGAGTCATTTGGTCTGAAACTTGGTCTTCATTTAATTGTTCTTTAATGTAGTCGGCTATCTTGTTTGCATTCTTCCCTGCTGTGTCAACGTAGTAACCTTTGCACCAGAAAGTGCGGTTTCCATGCTTGTACTTGAGATTCCCAAACTTCTCATGTATCATCAGACTACTCTTACCCTTCAGATAACCTACAAAACTTGATACGCTTA
>Ga0099364_10009160_pt1 | contig 13775 bp, 12 predicted proteins | sample TergutTh196P3_FD_73070 | JGI IMG/M metagenome (GOLD analysis project Ga0099364, IMG submission 73070) | Microcerotermes parvus P3 segment gut microbial communities from Pointe-Noire, Republic of the Congo - Th196 P3 | ecosystem: Host-associated > Arthropoda: Insects > Digestive system > Gut ...
GGCGGCGGGCCTGGTGGGGGTTTTTCGGCTTTTCCTCCGCAGGGGGAGCGGCTAAAAGTGTTACCCCTAAATTGCCTAATTTGCCCCCCCCCCCCATTTTAACATTTTGTTTGCCATAAAAGTCTCCTGATTGTTAGGAAATGAAAAAGTACCACCACGGTACGTTTACTATACCATGCTGGGAGCGAGATGTCAAGTGTCTTTTTGGGATTTTTTACAGTGCCGCAATTTTGCCGCCGCACTTGTACGGTGCACAGAATCGCAATCTTGCGATTGCGGCTCTGCTTCTTCTGTATGCGTGTCGCAGGCGACACGGCTAACTAATACCTCACCGGCAGCGACACCGGCTGCCTCGCCGGTTGCGGGGACTGCTCCTGCGAAGACAAAATGACCTGATTGTGCGGCGCCGGGCTCGTCATCAACGCATTCATAAATTGTTCCGAAGGCGAATTCAAGACAATCACATCGCTTCTCATCTGCGGATTCCTCGTTGAACGAACAATGACGATCACTTCGTCGCCGTCCTGCCGGTATCGTTCAATCTCTTCCAACGTTGCTTGTTCTTCGCGACTCATGCCGGTTCGTTGTTCGGCATACATCGGCGCAGGCACCGCCGCAATAGGAGCAAGCGGTGTGAGTGCTGTTAGCGACGGCACTTGTGCCGCCACCGTGCCCAGCGACGGATTTTGATGTATATGAGCAAGACCTACCCTGTCCAAGATATGCCGAATCATCTGCGGCGGAACAAAATGACCATCATTCATCGTGGGACAGCCGGTATTGCACACGCCGATCAAATATCCTTCACGGCTAAACAGTCCGCCGCCGCTGCGTCCGCTGACCGGCGCACCGGAAACTTGGACGTAATGAAAAGCGGCACCCGTCTGACTAATTTTGTCAACGGATATAATTTGATGCGTCCAGACCGTTGGATTTCCGCCGTTGTCGCAACCGACGCTCCACGCTTGTTGCGCAGGTTGAATAGTATAAGACTGCGGAGCAATCGGCACCGCTTTTACTGGACAGGGCGGTGCGATGCGGACGAGTGCCAGGTCGACCTCTAAATCGTACAGTAGGCATGCTCCCAAAACTTTGACGACGGAGTTTTCGCCGAAGAGATGAACTTCAATAGTTTTGCCTTCTTGCCAACCTCTGAAGATATGTCCGCAGGTCAATATGAGTGCTTCTTGTCCTTCGGGTCCCTGCCGGGTATCGATGATGGTGCCGGTTCCCCAGTCGTGTCCGTTTGCCGAATCAACTCGGATTTTTACGGACGAGTGAATCAGCTGTGTGGGATCGGTCGCAATGACCGGCATATAAATTGTCAATATAAAAACCAGCGAAAGGGAGTATCGCAACATGAAAAATAGAGCCTCCGTGCATGTCGGAAATTCGTCATTGAATTTCCTCAAACTTCACTTGTCGGGAGTGTAGTAAAAAAACGTGTTTGGGACAAGGGCAGATTTCATGCTTTAAGGGTGTGTCAAAAATAGTTGGTATTTTCGCCCTGTAAGGGCGGAGCATAGTGTGTAGGGTCCATACGCCTACCTTAAAACCTCAAAATCGGTTATACTGGTGTGGTTACATCACACGTATCAACGCACCGAACATGTACTGGTCGAAAACGCTTATTCCTACGATGAAAGAAACCCCGGAAGGGGCGGAAATCCCCTCACACGTCCTCATGCTCCGCGCCGGACTCATCACACAAATCATGGCGGGAGCATACGCCTATCTGCCGCTCGGATTACGCTCACTACAAAAAGCAACACAAATCGTCCGAGAAGAAATGAATAAAACCGGAGCCGTCGAACTACTCATGACCGCCCTCTGTCCCGCCTCACTCTACGAACAAACAGACCGAATCGACGTCTTCGGAAACGTCCTCATCAAAACAGACCTAAATAGAGGCGGTAAAAAAGTTCCCGTCGTTTTCTGTCCCACTCACGAAGAAGAAATCACCGAAATCGTCGCACGATTCGTCGCAAGTTATCGACAACTGCCGATCACACTGTACCAAATCCAAACGAAGTTCCGAAATGAAGAACGTCCCCGATTCGGCGTACTACGCACCAGTGAATTCATCATGAAGGATGCGTATAGTTTTCACACATCGCTCGATTCGCTCAGCGAAACATACAGGGAAATGTACGAGGCGTACAGCAAGATTTTCAGACGTTGCGGACTGCCCTATTTGGCAGTCGAAGCGGAGTCGGGTCCCATCGGCGGCGATGCGTCTCACGAATTTATGGTTCCTTCTAAAAACGGAGAGGACAAGATCGTCTATTGCAAAATCTGTGAATACGCCGCTAATACCGAAAAGGCGGCGGTCGGCGGAGGAGACAAACCGCAAGACACCAGTATCATTGTAAAGAGTATTGTAGAACTCGACACGCCGGGAGCGCACACCGTCGAACAAGTCTGCGAGTTCCTCAAAGTGAAACCGACCAAACTGCTTAAAACGTTGATTTATCTCGCCGATGAAAAGCCGGTTGCCGTGTTGATTCGCGGTGATCACGAAGCCAACGAGAACAAAATCCGCCGGGCATTGGACGCACATAAATTGGAACTTGCCGATCATGCGACGATTGAGCGGGTCACGGGCGCACCGGTCGGGTTTGCAGGTCCCGTCGGTTTGCATGAACATGTTCCGATTTACGCCGACTATTCTATTTTGGACGCCGTCAATGCCGTTACCGGTGCGAACAAAAATGACAAGCATCTTGTTAATGTCAATCCGTACAGGGACTTTCATCCGGTGCAGTTTAGTGATTTGCGTAATGCGGCAGAGGGTGATCCCTGTCCGCGTTGTGCGGGCAAGTTGTCGATTCAGTCGGCAATCGAAGTCGGTCACGTTTTCAAACTTGGTACGAAGTATTCCGAGTGTCTGCATGCAAAGTTTTTAGATGACGATGAAACGCAGAAGACGATCATTATGGGCTGTTATGGAATCGGTGTGAATCGGATTGTCGCGGGATTGGTTGAAACGTCTCACGATGATTCGGGGATTATTTTTCCAGTGAATCTTGCTCCGTATGAGGTGGTGATTTGTCCGGTCAGGGTTACAGATGAGGCGACGATGGACCTTGCTAGGACGTTGCACGACGAGTTGGAGGAGCGGGGGATCGATTGCATTGTGGACGACCGAGATCAACGGGCTGGGGTGAAGTTCAAGGATGCCGATTTGATTGGCTTTCCTTTGCGTGTGGTGATTGGCGAGAAGGGGCTTGTTGAGGGTAAGTTGGAGATCAAGTGGCGTTGGGACAGTGCTTCGACGCTGTTGCCGATTGCGAATGCGGTTCCGATGATTGCGGAATTGCTCGACGAGGAACGCAAGACGAGTGAGCTGTTTCAAGCCGCCGGACGGATAAGCCGGAAGGGTACATAATTTTCGGTTGCACATTCGGCAAAATACACGCCGGGAACGTAGTGTCTCGCACCAAAATAGTTTCTGTTGCTTATCCGTTTTTTTGGTTTTTCCAAGAAAAAGTGCGTCGCTATCATGGTTGTTAAGGGAACCTCTAATAATAGACTTGCTCCATAACCCTTATTTTCGATGGTTTCAAGGGGCTGAATCCCCTTGTTTATTCCTTTTACGTCCCTGGCAAGGGGATTTATCCCCTTGCTTGCGAGGTTACGGAACAAGTCTAATGACTAATTGCCAAAACATTGCAAAACTCAATCGTTTACAGTATATCAATCGCCGTAGCCGAAGTTATTGACCACGAAATCCATATCCTTGTCGCCGCGACCGGAACAGTTAATGAGAATCGAACCAGTGTCCATCTCTTTCGCAAGTTTCATCGCATACGCAATCGCATGCGCACTTTCCAATGCCGGAATGATTCCCTCGTACCGCGATAACTTGAAGAAAGCATCAATCGCCTCGGCATCCGTCGCACCGACGTAATTGACACGCTTCTCATCACGAAGCAACGCATGTTCCGGTCCCACGCCCGGATAGTCCAAACCGGAAGCAACCGAATGCACCGGCGTCGGCGAACCGTCTTCGTTCTGCAAAAGGTAACTCTTGAAGGCATGCAAAATACCGGGCGTACCATATGTCATCGTCGCCGCATGTTCACCGACCTTCGTTCCTGTGCCGAGCGGTTCAACACCATACAGCGTCACCGGATCGTTGAGAAATCCGCTGAAAATGCCCATCGCATTGCTTCCGCCGCCAACGCACGCACAGACGGCATCAGGCAGGTTACCGGTCATCTCTTTGAACTGTTCCCGGGCTTCGGTACCGACGACCATTTGGAAGTCGCGCACCATCATCGGAAACGGATGCGGTCCAACCACGGAACCGATACAGTAGATCGCATACTCATATTGTTTGAGGTACGATCCAAACGCCGAGTCGACTGCTTCTTTGAGTGTCCGTTGACCGAAATCGACGGCAACGACTTTCGCACCGAGAACCTTCATTCGGGTAACGTTTGGTGCTTCTTTTTCGATATCGACTTCTCCCATGTGGATTTCGCATTCGAGTCCGAAGTGTGCTGCTGCTGTTGCGAGGGCAACGCCGTGCTGACCGGCACCGGTTTCGGCGATGACCAATTTCTTGCCCATGTGTTTCGCCAAGAGCACTTCGCCCATACAGTGATTCAATTTGTGTGCGCCGGTGTGATTTAGGTCTTCCCGTTTCAAATAGATTTGACTTCCGCCGACGAGGGTGGAGAGTCGTTGACAGTGATAGACCGGCGTGGGACGCCCTTGAAATTCTCTGCGTATGCGGCGCAGTTCGTTGATAAACTGTGCAGAGTGGCAGATCGTTTTGTAGGCGTGGGTGATCTCCTGGAAGGCAGGAATTAACTCCGGCGGTAAGTACGCTCCGCCATAGGGACCGTATTCACCGTCTTTGTTAGGATAGTTACGAAAATAGGTTCGATAGTCCATGTTTTTCCTTTTGATGTTTTAACAGAGCGTTCATTATGACTTTATTTTTCAATAAAACAAGCCAGTCGAAACAGTCCTGCAAGTTGGGTTGACCGAATTCACTCCCACGTCGGCGATAGCTAATGAGTTGTTGCTGCCTTACCGATTGCTCAACAGTACGGCAATCCATTTTGTTTTTTTATCGTTTTGCAGGACGATCTTCACGACCATCGTCAGCGGTGCGGATAGGAACATTCCTACCGGTCCAAGCAGCCAACCCCAAAAGATCAAAGAGAGCAACACCACCAAACTCGAAATGCCGAGACCGTGCCCCATGTATCGCGGTTCAACGACGATGCCCCAAAAGGTGTTCACAATGATCAACCACAGCGTTGCCCAAATCGCTAGACTGATTCCGCCATCAATGAGCGCCAGCAGAATCGGCGGAATCGACGCAATGACCTGTCCGATGTTCGGTATGTAATTGAGAAAAAACAACAACATACCCCAAAGGACGGCATACTCGATACCGAGCATCCAAAGTCCGATGCTCGCCGACAAGCCGGTCAGAAAACAGATGATCGTTTTGATCCGCATATAATGCCAAGTGTCCTCCGCAATTTTCTTAAAATACTCGTTGGATAAATCTCGACCATCGAAAGCTTCCCTGACTTTATCCGGCATTCGGGCGGCTTCCAGCAGAATGAACACAAGCATAATGATCACCAGCGTCGAAACCGTGGCGATGCCCAGCAATGCGTTGATACCGGTTTGAACGTAAGAGATGAGGTCGTTGACGTGAATGACGTTGCTTAATGAGAGCCGTTCCCTATCCAGCGGTACTGCCGTCGGCTCTTGATTTATTGCTGCATCTGCTGATAATGGCTCTGATTCTTCATCTGGCGATGGAGTCTCTGTGAGTGTTTCGTTTGCCGGTTCATCGTGTTCCAGAGGGCTATATTGATAAATTGACTCTCCCAGTTCGTGAAACTTATCGGCGGCATCGTTGATCCATGTATCAATGGCAGCGTAAGCGGTGGTAACTTTTTCTGTATAGGCTGGCAGTTTTGTGGTGAATCGGGTGAGTGAATTGCTGAAAATGAGAATGATCCCTAGTCCTATTAGGAGTACGAAGGTTGAGAGTACGAGAATTGCTGGCAGTTCGGGCAGTCCTTTCTTTTTGAGCCATCGGAGCGGCGGGGTGAGGATCGTGGCGAAAAAGACTGCCAGCAGAAATGGAGAAATCAAACTTTGTGCGGCTTTGAGTCCTGCCAGAATCACGACAATTGCCGCAGAAGCGAGCAGGAATTTTGTACCGATACCGCCGGGAGTTCTTGTCATGCCGAATTAGTAGCAATTTTCGGCGAAGGGGTCAAGAGCAAAACGGCAACGCCGAAAAAACGTAAACTTCTCAAAAAACAGTTGACTTTTCGATTCACACATGGTATGCTAACGGACATCTCTTTATGTTTCATTAAATCATCAGGAGGCTTTTATGACAAACAAAATGTTAACTTGTGGGGGGAGCAATTTGGGCAGTTTAGTCGCAGCGAGTGGGGGATGTCAACCCCCCGACTCACGCGAGCAAACCGAGGAAACCGGGGGACTGACGCCGCCCCGCTCGCTTCGCAGTGCCTTCACCCTCGTCGAACTCCTCGTCGTTATCGCCATTATCGGAATGTTAATCGCCCTTCTTCTGCCTGCCGTCCAGGCAGCCCGAGAAGCAGCACGCAGAATGCAGTGCACGAACCACCTCAAACAACTCGCACTCGCCTGTCATAATTACCATGACACATTTGGTGAATTGCCCCCTTACTGTTCCCAGCGTCCCGAAGGATCTAACGCAAGGAACAACGTCAACGAAATCGGCTGGCTAGTCTATTTGCTGCCCTTCTTCGAACAACAAGCAGTGTACGACACGATGTCAGCCGGAGGAACCGCGGCGGCAGTGAACGGGACGACAAACTACGCTCCATGGCGCAACGATAGGGCAACGACAGCGGAAACAAAGGTCGAAGGTTGGGATACAAATTACATTCCCTGGCAAGCCCGATTTTCAACGCGAACATGCCCCTCTGACGGCAATGCAAACCAATCACAAATTGCCAATAGTGTAACAGGCACGTTGAGTTACCGGGCAAGTCTCGGTGATAGAATCATCCATCTCCAGCATATGAATCGTTGGGGAACCGCTAGTGCTGACATTACCGGTGCACGCGCTACGGCAAACATGCGGGGACCATTTATGCGTCCTGCTCGCGGGCTGGCATCGATTTCGGACGGAACCAGTAACACGTTCCTGTTAAGCGAATCGTTAATCTCCAACGGCGAATCGAATTCGACCACAGGGGATTTTACCGTTAAAACCGGCGTTGCTCTAGCGAAATCGTCAGGCGGCGGTTTGTCAAGTCATTCCCGACATACGGTCTGTATGGATGCGTTGGATCCGAACTTTCCGAGAATGTTCCAAAATACCAACACGCTTGGTTCGCACAATCACAAAGGGCGGCGCTGGGGCTGTAATGGATTCCAATTTTCATCCTTCAATACAATCCTTGCACCGAATTCCCCTTCGTGCATTCCGTGGAAAGATGCGAACTACATTGATAATAGCGCAATGATTCACAGTGCCAGCAGTAACCATCCCGGCGGTGCCAACCACTCCCGCGCGGATGGTGCCGTTACTTTTGTATCCAATACTGTGGATGCCACGAGTACCATGCCTTCGACCATTCCCCAGGTATTTGCGGCGGATCCACTAGACCCCGCATCAAACAGATATGGCGGTTCAAGTCCCTACGGCATTTATGGCGCGATGGGAAGTATCAACGGCGGTGAATCCGCCTCGTTGTAACATTGACAAAACCAACTTTATCAGAGCCGCAATCGTAAGATTGCGCAATCTTATGATTGCGGCTCTGCTTGCGTTTAGATACAATTAGGAATCATTACTTATGAAACGAAACACATTACTTTTGGGATTGTTTATTCTAGCCTTATCTGTCGGGTGTGCTGACAAGGGGGTGCCGGTCGTTCGCGTTACGGGGCAAGTCCTCTTTGAGGGGCAGCCGCTTGATGAGGCATCTGTTACATTTTCACCGACCACTTTGGAGGGTCGTGAGGCATCGGGCAGGACGAATGCGAATGGAGAGTTTTTGCTTTTGACGCAAGGTGCGGTTAGGTCGGGCTGTGTTCCGGGCAGTTATCGTGTTACAGTAACCAAGAGCGTTCCGGTGGACAGTCGCGGCAATCCGATTGTTTTTACGTTCACGGACGAGTTTGATCCCAAGGCTCCGCCGCCGCCGGGAATGGAGTCAGGGGGGCCGGTGTTCAAGTCGATACTTCCCGACAGGTACGGCAGCGGCGAGACATCGGAATTGACAGCAGACGTTACGAAAAGAAAACGTAACGTGTTCGTGTTTGAGTTGGTAGAGTAACGCTTTCGCCAAAAACTAACATACCCATAAAACCGTCCTGCCATCATTGCGCTGCGCTTCATTCCGCCTTTTGTTCCACGTTAACAAAAGCCGGAATGGATCGCAGCGGAAAAACGGTTGCAGTACCAAACGAAGTTACCGCAACCTTCGCACGAAGTCGGTAAAATCCCTGTCGAACTTGCTCCAATCGCTGCCGAAACAAGATTCAAAATCCTTGACTCGAATTTCGGCAGAGTCCTGCGACTCCTCTGTTTTTTCCTGTAGTATCTTTAGATAAGCCGTTAATTCTTTGGGACGGCTTCGTTCCAAATAATATATCAGCCCCCAAGCGAGAGCATAGTTGTTGAGAGCAGTCTCCGGCTGATCAAACAACTTGTCATCTTTAATCATTTTGATAATCGGCGATTCCATGTGGGGACCCGACAAATACCGACGGAGATGATCCAACCGAGCACGATTGATATGCGGACCAAATGTCCAACCGATCTCGCGGTTCCTTGAATCAGGAACTTCGTGAAACGTTGCCAAGCCTTCATAAACCCAAACAGGGTTGGGAATGAATCGAGGGTGCATACCGGTACTGAAACCGACTTGATGCACCGCTTCGTGGATCACCGCCCTAATGTTGTGTTGCGCATCGGGTTGCGACAAGAACATTTGAATACTCGTAACCCGCCTTCGATTTGCCGCCGGCTGGGCTTGCATGCCTGACATATCATATACGACGATACGGTTCGTCAACTTATGGTAATAAGCGCACTGTTCATGCAAAATGTTCACCCCTTCTTGCCGGGCATGTTGCCGAAAACCTTCTTCGTTGGAAAGTACAATCGCCACCATTGGAAATTCCGGCGTAGTGAGTTCCACGCCGTGCCGCTTCCAATGCGCCGCATACTGCTCATGCAACCTCTGCAAAAGCCGAGCGTACCAGTTCGCAAAGTCTCTGGATGTGGTATAGACAACAATGAAGGAGCCGTAACCGTACAAGTCCAGAAAGTTATATCCTTCGCTCGGCGGAAATTCTTGCCGAAGTCTGTCCATTACTTCTGCTTTGGTGTAAGGAACGAAGGGTGTATCATCGCTGCTTCGGGTGAGGACGTTTCTCCACGGAATATAGTACGCCTGACCGTCTCTCGCTTGAAAGTCAATGCCGCGCCGGTCTTCGCCCAAGATGCGTCCTTCTTCGTTCCGCTCCCTGCCGTTGTGTGTGAAACGGAGGTATTCCAATGCCGAGGCGGATTCGAGGAAAAAAAAGAGTGTCAGAAAAAAGCAAAAAAGACGTAATTTCATCTTGTCAGTATCGGCAAAAATCACTACTATTCGCAGTTGATTGTACCGTAAACCGGTCGAAAATATAAGAATGAAGGGCGAAATAATAAAGATGATGTTGTTACTGCTTTTCAGCGGAATGGCAATTTTACACTCTGGTTGTGCGGTCGAAAACCAATTCCTTGCTAAGAATGTGCCTTTTCTTGAGGCGAAGAGTGATCACATTCCTGGTCTTGATCCGCCGCCTCTTCGGCGTAGACTTATTCAAGAAAAGGGAACGAAAGGGGCGACGGCACCCGAAGCGGAGCGGGAAATCCTCGTAGCGCAACTGATGTACGAGTACCAAACGTCTCCTGATCCCAATATGCGGCGGGAAGCGGTGGATGCGTTGGCGAAGATTCCGCATCCTGACAGGGATCGGTTTTTACAGGAGATTGCGCGGGACGACAATCCGTTTGTCCGCATGTCGGCGTTGGAAGCACTGGGCAACACGTTTAGCGGCAGTAAAGAGGAGTTGTCGGCACTGCTCATTGACCGGGCGAAGGTGGACTCGGACAGTGATGTTCGGGTAACGGCGATACGTATTCTTGGCGATGTTACTTCGGATACTTCTGCCGTTTTGGAGTTAGGAGTTTTTCTTAACGATAGGGTTCCTGCTGTTCGTTATGCGGCGATGCAGTCGCTTCGTAAGATGTCGAAGAAGGATTACGGCAATGACATAAACCGATGGTTGCAATATGTACGTTATGTAAATGGCGAGATACCGGACTTGCCGCCTGAACGTACCTTTGCAGAAAAATTGCCGACCATCGCACTGCCGATGTTTAAATGAAATGATTTTTCTCTGCGGCACTGGGTCGGAATTGGATCGAAAAAATCGGCAGTTCTCTGTGCCGCAGACCTTCGATTGTGCCGTCATTCAAGTTGACATGCGACACCTCGACCTCTGGCGGTAGGGACTCTGGTACGAGACACAAACCGTGATTTTGCGTAGTCATTTCGACTTTTCCCGCCTGTTTATCAAGCACCGGTTGAGTACCCCGATGCCCGAAAGGCAACTTGAACACTGAGACTCCCAATGCCATGCCAAGAAGTTGATGACCGAGAGCAATTCCAAAAATCGGCACTTTGCCTATCAACTTTGCAATTTCGTCGGCAACACTTTTCAGCCGGGCAGGATTGCCGGGACCGTCGGAAAGCACTACACCGTCCGGCTGCATTTTTAGAATCTCTTCCGCCGAAGTCCATGCCGGGACGAGAACTATCTTTGCCCCCTGCGACACCAATAAACGCAAGATGCTCCGTTTCACACCGAAGTCGATGACGATAATTTTTTTGGAACAATTCGATTGCGTCTCCAAATCCGGCTCTGACCATTCGACCGGTTGAGAGACGGTAAGCGGTTCTACGAGGTCGAGTTCTTCGATTCTGGGAGACTCCTTTGCTTTTTGGATTAACTCTTCGGTGTTCCAATCGCCGGCGGCAATTACGGCTCGTTTTGTGCCGTGCGAACGTAAATGTTGTGTGAGTGACCGGGTATCAATTTCGGAGAGGGCGACAATTTGGTGCTGTTTGAGAAAATCGGGGAGACTTCCGGTCGCTCGCCAGTTGGAGACGCGGGTGGAAATTTCCCGCATGAGGAGTCCTTGTATCGGCGGTTTGAGTATCGGCGGTTTGGCGGCGGTCTCGCTATCATCGGGATTGATGCCGGTATTTCCGATTTGCGGAGTGGTCATCGCCACGATTTGACCAGCATACGACGGGTCAGTAATGATTTCCTGATAGCCCATCGTAGCGGTATTGAAGACAACTTCTCCTGTTGAAAGTCCCTCATAACCGACAGAGATACCATGAAAACAGCGTCCGTCTTCCAGAGCGAGTATACCTCGGTTTGCAAAAGCAGTCGTCGAATGTTTCATAAACGGAACAGTATAAATTATTCAAGCGTTGCCGTCAAGTGTCCGTTGACACGTTTGTCGATTCGGTAACATTGTAGAGTGTCAAAATGCCAACCTCATTTTCAACCTCATTTTTCTGACAAAATAACCTCAGTAGCAAGCATCCCCCTCCACTTTAACCTCATTTACCTCATTCTCCTTATTTTACCAGTACTCCGTGTCGATGAGGTAAATGAGGTTAGTTTTTCAGAGGCGCATTGGCTACTGAGGTTGTTTTGTTATTGGGAATGAGGTGAAAAATGAGGTTTTTGACTCTCGACGCTCCACAAAGTTACGGTAGTGGCAAACGTGTCGACGGGCTGTTGCCGTCAAGCCGTCAAGTGTCTAATTCGTTCTTGACTTCCCTGTTCTTTCCTTTTTTGGTACAATGGGTGGTATGATGTTTTCATTCATTTGCCTTTTTGTCTCCGCTCTTTGGGGAGTCCCGGAGGTTGACGTTCTCCAAACGGAACTCGCACCCTTTCTCAAAATTGAAGAGAGAGAAGAAGGAGAAAGAGCCGGGGTACCGGCTAAATTGTCAGGCGAGGTGCTGACGGGGGCGGCACGATTCGAGGAAGTCGTCGAAATACTGCGGCTTACTTCCGTACCGATCAGGAACTACCTCGATCAGTGCGATAGACTCGCTTGGCTGGAGTTGCCCTTTGCGCAGCCGCTTGCTCTGCCGCAGACGCCGCTCAACATTCACGTCGGCGAAGGAGAAACAAACTATCTATTCGGTGCCTTGCGCTACTATCTCGCCCAGCGGCTCGTGCAGGCTCGACTCTTCGATGAAGCAAAAAAAGTTTTGGAAGAACTCACCCCGGAAAACAGCATTGATCCGGCAGGGGTGCTGATTACCAAAGCGGTAGTGCTGCACCATTTTTCCGAAAGGGAAGAAGGACTTGCCGCCCTAAAAGATTTTCAAGCGATTGCCGAAAAGGAAGTCGTTTCCCGGCGATCCGCCGAATTGGCAAAATTGCTCCAATTCGAGTGGGAAAGACAGGCAAGAGAAGAAGAAACGGAAACGATTTCGCGGCAGATGAACGATGTCCGCCGCCGGTTAGGACAGGGACGAACCGATGAGGAAACCCAGGAAGCCGAAGAAGATGTGTTGCAATCGTTGGAAGAACTCATCGAAAGAATCGAAGAGGAAGCACAAAGGCGCAGAGAACAAAGAGAGGGCGGACAGCAATCTAATCGACAGCCGAATGTTCCGCCGGACGAACTTCCTCCGCCGTTTGACCTGAAGGGACCGGGCGATGTGGATCGTCGGGACTTTTCTCTTGGCGATAACTGGGGCGATCTACCGCCGAAAGAACGCGAGGAAGCACTGTTGAAAATCGAAAAGGAATTTCCTGCCTATTACAGAGACATCATTGAACAATACTTCCGTGAAATGGCAAAATGAGCAACTTACTGCCCTTGGCGAGTCAGTAGATGTGCAAGTTTGTTCAAGACGGGTAGGATGCCGACCGCCGGGCGGCAACGTCGGCATCGTCGCCGGTAGGCGACAGGGGGGCGGGTTGACAAAACAAGCGATTCCCGGGTGCCAAGTCGGCTACCGCCGACGCAACTGCCCGGCGGACGGTTGCCTACCTTTCAGCCCCAAAAATATTGACCGAATTAGCAAACACGAATACATGAACGCTTGGCAATTTTTTAACGGCGAAGGACGCAAGGATTTACAAACGTCTTTTTGGTTGCGGTTGCGTTGTGATGTGAAAATTTGGAAGATTTTGAAAGGAGCGGTTGGGATTGACAAGTGGCAGAAAACTGTTAGAATCTACCGTGGTGGTTGTTTGAGGTTGTGTTCGTTTGGGCAAAAGAGTGGGGTGTCTGTTTTGATTATGTGTCTCGCTTTTAGCGGTATGAGATTCACAATTTTTCCGGGCTGATGCCAAAAATTAATGTGTGGTACATGGCTGAGTGGTTACACTATGTTTTTTGTTGAGGCAGTTGTTTGTTTTTTGAATTACGGGGCGTAGCTCAGTCTGGCTAGAGTGCTGCGTTCGGGACGCAGAGGTCGCACGTTCAAATCGTGTCGCCCCGATTGACGTAAAATCGTAAAAAACAAACACTTGCGACGTTTGTTATTTTGAATTTTGGTTTATTGTGTTGCCGGAACCGAGTCTGGTTGACTCGGTTTTTACGAGAAAGGTACACACATGCCAAAATTAAAAGAACCCAAACTGACCGAACGCAAGGATGGACGAGCCGTCGTCCATTGGAAAGGAAAAATGTATCCGATGGG
>Ga0099364_10009161_pt1 | contig 13775 bp, 11 predicted proteins | sample TergutTh196P3_FD_73070 | JGI IMG/M metagenome (GOLD analysis project Ga0099364, IMG submission 73070) | Microcerotermes parvus P3 segment gut microbial communities from Pointe-Noire, Republic of the Congo - Th196 P3 | ecosystem: Host-associated > Arthropoda: Insects > Digestive system > Gut ...
AGTAATCCACTTCGTAGCCTAATGCTTGAAATTTTTCAAGGATTCTTCCGCCGATCATGTGTTCGACCATTCTGCCGATGCGACCGGTGAGGTCGCCGATTTTTCTGTTTGTCTCCTTCTCGATTCGGGCGGACTCGGCTCGTTGCTCTTCCATCCTCCGGTCAAACTCGGCACCTTGCTCTTTGAGCGAGCGGCGAAACTCCTGATGTTCCTCTCGAATCAATTCAAGAACGCTTTCGTATGTCAATGGTTGGGCTGACATAATTCTGCTCCTGCCGTTAGAGTACGCTCCATTGTACCACAAAAAAGAATCATTTAGCCAGTCCTCCGGCGGCTCTGCTTTTCGCATTGAAACGCATCTGCGCACGATTAAGGATAATTCCGAAAAAGCATAAAGACTATAAAAAGATGTCTGCGCAAGAGCGGGGCGGCGTAAGTCCCCCGGTTTGGGGCGTGTTCGGTTTGCAAAAAAGAGCCGCAAGTGTAGCGTAGCGTAACTTGCGGTTCTTGCTACCGGCGTACCGGCTAAATGATTCGCAATCTTCCGATGGCAGATTCGATTATGGTATAATGGTCGCGTCTCTAACAGTTTATGCCCTTATGACTTTCGACAGTTCCGACTCGGTTCGCAATGCGAATCCGCTGAAATATCTACAAGAAATTACATTTCACGAACCACTGCGGCTCGCGTCCAATACTGACTTGGGGGGCGGAACACTACCCGAAGTTCGAATCGCTTACGAAACCTACGGCACTCTCAATGCCCAAAAAGACAACGCCGTGCTGATCTGCCACGCACTCTCCGGCGACTCTCACGTCGCTTCCCACAACGCCGACGACGAACCCGGATGGTGGGAAATTATGGTCGGTCCCGGAAAACCCATCGACACCGACCAGTTTTTCGTCATCTGTCCCAACTGTATCGGCGGATGCCGAGGTTCGACCGGTCCCAATGACATCAATCCGCAAACCGGCAAACGATACGGTATCGACTTTCCCGAAATCACCGTCGGCGATATTGTCGAAGCCCAACGCCGATTGATCGACCACCTCGGTATCAACCGACTGCTGGCAGTGATCGGCGGTTCACTCGGCGGAATTTGCGCCATCGAATGGGCAACTCGGTTTCCTGATCGGCTCTCCGCCGCCGTTCCGCTTGCGGCAGGCTCGCACCTTACCAGTCAAGCGTTGGCATTCGACATCGTCGCCCGAAATGCCATTCAGAGCGATCCTAACTTTCACGGCGGACAGTATTACGACCACGGCGTTATTCCTGCCGACGGCTTGGCAATCGCCCGAATGTTAGGACACATCACATACCTCTCCCGTGAGTCGATGATGAAAAAATTCGACGCAACCCGAAATCAGGGACGCAACATCGACAGCAAGTTTGAAACGAAGTTTTCCGTCGGTTCATATCTAGCACACCAGGGAGACAAGTTCGTTGAACGGTTCGATGCGAACAGTTACATCACGATTTCGATGGCGATTGACAACTTTGAATTGGGCAGCACACCAGAGGAACTCAAAAAGGCACTGCGGAAATCAATGTGCCGATGGCTGATTCTGAGTTTTTCGTCCGATTGGCTCTTTCCTCCCTTTTTGTCCCGGCAAATTGCCGAAGCGTTGCTTGCCCTCAATAAACGGGTCAACTACTGCGATATACCGAGCGACTGCGGGCACGATGCGTTTTTGCTGGCGAACGATTTTCATCTTTACGGTGAAATGATCAGAGCGTTCCTGAAAAACGTGGCGTTTGAACAAGATTCCGGCGGTGCACCTCCTTTTTCCCGACCGGATCGATTGGATTACGAACAGATTCTCGATCTGATTCCTCGCGGTGCTTCTGTGCTTGACCTCGGTTGCGGCAAGGGCGGACTCTTGGCACGGCTTCGGCAACGGACAAGTTCCCATAGAGGAGGCAATCGGGTGCTTGGTTTGGAAATTAGCGAAAAGTATGTTTTGCAGGCGATGCAACGCGGCATTGATGTTGTGCAGGCGGACTTGAACACTGGCTTGGGATCGTTTGAGGATGATCAATTCGACTTTGTGGTGCTTTCTAAAACATTGCAAACGATTCGAGATGTTGAGGTTGTTCTTGACGAAATGCTTCGGGTGGGCACGCGGGGGATTATCAGTTTTCCGAATTTGGGTTATTATGAGCATCGTCGCCGATTGTCGGAAGAGGGGCGTGCGCCGCAGTTTTATCACGGTGCCGAGTTGTTTGAGTGGCACAACACGTCGGATGTCCGATTTTTGACGCTTGCCGACTTCGAGGACTTTTGTCGGAAAAAGTCGATACGGATTCATACTTTGGTCGCACTGGACACACGAAATCAAAAGCAAGTTACCGACAATCCTAACGAAAACGCCGACGTGGTGGTCATGGTGCTGAGTGCCGGTTAAACGGATATGCCCAAAGTTCCCCTCAATTATTCCAGAACGACAGTAATTTTGGTGATGCTGCCTTCTCTGATCACGTCCAACACAACACGGTCACCAGGTCCCCGCTCATCAATGATTGCCGTAAAATCATCTATTTTTCTGATCGGCATTCCATCCGCTGCCGTGATAATATCTGCCGTGCTCAGATCACGTTGAACTCCTCGCACAGTTCTCACCGTTCTTGGCGTGCGAAGTCCTGCTTTCTCGGCGGGTCCATTTTCTGTCAGTTGCGTAACAAACAACCCATGTATCGCACCTCCGTTTGAAAGTTCCCGAGGGACAACCCGTACCATCTCGATACCGCTTTCTCCCCGAATTACTTTGCCGTTGCTGATGAGTTGCGGTATGATACGGAGAATCGTTCTCGATGGAATGGCAAAACCGACTCCGTGGCTTCCGCCGCTTCGGCTTGCTATTGCTGTGTTGATGCCGATCAGCCGTCCCTGTGTGTCGAGCAAAGCCCCGCCGGAATTGCCCGGATTAATTGCCGCATCGGTCTGAACAAGTCCTCGAATACTGCGTCGTCTGTCCTGACTCGGCATCGACCGGTTCAAACTCGAGATCAATCCGCTGGTCAACGTTCGTTCCAAACCGAAGGGGTTGCCAATGGCAAAAATCTGCTGACCGACCAACAGTTTCGACGAATCGCCGAAGGTAATCGGAAACAACGCAGCAGGCGGTGCGGCAATGGCGATCACGGCTAAATCTGTAATGGGGTCAATCCCCACCAACCTTGCCTCGTAGGAGTCGCCGTTAAAAAGAGTGACCTTTACCGCATCGACGTTTGCAATGACGTGATGATTGGTGAGTATGTGTCCCTCTTTGTCGAGAACGATTCCGCTGCCGGCACCGGGTTCGTCAATTTGACCAAAAAGAAACGTATTGTGCGTCGTTTGTGTGTCTATATTGACCACGCTCCTGTTGCAACGTTCATAAACCTGAATGGCAACACGTTCATTGGGTTGCAGTTCGGTGTACCGTTCGACGAAAAGGGGACTCTCGTCGGGGCGCGGCAGTGTGGAAGCGGTTTCAGGAACCTGAGCGGTCAACCAAATCACTGCCGAAAGGATCAACGTCAGCGAAACAAACAACGAAAAAGCAAAAAATCGTTTCATCGGTATTGCTCCATAGTCAGAACACAGTATAATGTACCATCGGTGAACGTTGACCGCAAGTGTGTGAACAAAGGATAACTTACTGACACGGCACAAACAGCGAGCAACGGCAACGTGCTTGAACACATAGACTCCTTGACATTAAACAAGTTGCTGTACAACAGTACCCAATATGAATTCACGCGAACGAGTGCTGAGGGCACTGAACCACCGGACTCCAGACCGGGTTCCCCGAAATTTTTGGGCAGAGCCGCCGACGTGGAATCGGCTCTTTCGACACCTCGGACATGAAGACAAGGAACGGCTCCTCGTCGATTTGGAAATCGACATTCGTTTTCTTGATGTTTCCGGTCCGCCGGAAAAACAAATAGGAGACGGCATTTTCCAAAATTTCTGGGGAGAGCGGTACTTCTATCAATCAACCCCCTGGGGACCGATGCGTGAAGACATCGCCGGAGTATTTGCCGAGGCTAAAACATTTGACGAACTCCTAACTTTTTCTTGGGCAAGTCCAGACGATTTTGACTATTCGGGTTTGCCGCAACAGTGCCGAGGCTGGGAGGACTATGCCTTGTTGTACGGCTTTGCGGACATTTGGGAGAGACCGGCACTGGTTCGCGGACTGCAAAATATGTTCTTAGACATGGTGGACCATCCTGATTGGGTGCATTTTCTCTGTCGTAAGTTCACCGATTTTTACAAAGAAGATTACACGCGCGCCGCCGAGATAACGAACGGACGCATTGACATATTCCTTCTTATCAGTGATCTCGGCAGTCAACAGGGACCGCTCATCTCAAAGCGGATGTTCCATGAGTTTGTCGCACCGTACATCAAGGAAATGTGTGATCTGATTCATGGACTCGGCGCCAAGGTTCTCTTTCACAGTTGCGGCAATATCCGTCCGCTGATTTCGGACTTGATCGAACTTGGCGTCGATATTCTTGATCCGATTCAGCCGATTGGCGATATGGCACCCGAAACGTTGAAGTCCGAGTTTGGCGACCGTCTCTGCTTTCACGGCGGCATCGACATGCAATATCTGTTGCCGCAAGGAACACCGGAAGAAATCCGTGCCGCTGTCAAGCGATACGAAGAGGTTCTCGGCAACAATGGCGGTTACATTTTGGCACCGGCTCATCTTTTCCAGCCGGACAACCCCCCGGAAAACGTGCTGGCTGTGTACGGAAAGAGTGATACTGCCCACGGTCAATAAAGTAACCATTTTTTGCGGTTCTGCTGCTCAATCTGGAGTAATTTCTATCACGTCATCGTCATACGAGGCGCGAATTCGCTTGCCGGGTGGAACAACCAAAAAATCGTCGTTCCAATCACCGCTGATAAGCCGGCGCAAGAGCGATAGGTCTCCGATGATTTTTTCAAACTCCCAATTCCGTTCTTCGGCAGCGTCTCTGGCTCGCTGTTCGTAACTGTTGCCGGACTCGACCCCCATTTCGATAAAGGCTAACTTGGAATAATAAGGCATCATTTCGATACCGTGATTCAAGGCGTTGTCCTGCTCGAACCAGCCAGCAGTCATAAAGTATGTTCCGCTGTTTGCTTCAAAATAGTCCTGATATTTTTTCCGGCTTCCGAGGAAGAACGTGATGCAATCGTGAGCACGGGGAACAACGAGCGGAATCGTACCCGCAGAAAGGTCGGCAATGCCGCCGCTACACAGTGCAAAGCCTAGCAGGATAGCGTCGTATTGCTCTTCGTTCACGGCAGCAAGGTATTCGGCTAACTGGCTCTTCATACGAACCCGACCGATGACGTGCAACTCCTGCGGCAGAAATTCGACATCAATCTGATGTGATATGTCCGCCGTGAGCGAAGTAATCTCTCGACGAATAATTTCACAGGCTAAAAGTTTGAAACGCATTGACGGCAACACAAAGTTAGGGGGATAATGTTTGCGGGAACTCTACATTGAACGGGATCAAATGGAATTGTTTTCTTTGCTCCGTGTACAGTCTGTTATTCATCCGGCAAGACATTCATGTTTCCTAAGGGAACCTCTAAAAATACAAATTTCTTTGCGCACTTTGCTATTCCTTTGCGCCCCTTGCGGTAAAAAAAGACTTAACCGCAAAGTGCACAACGAGTCGATTCGTTGCGTTTTCGATACAAATCAATATAAAAATTCGATTTTTAGAGGTTCCCCTAAACAATTCGCCGGACTGTCAACACGCCTAGTTTGTTACACCCGGGACAATAGATCTTTTTATGGTGAGCAATGAATTGTTCAGCAACAAATTCTACGTCTGTTTCTACGTCTGTGTAGTGAGTGGGCGGCAGTTGACCATTGGCGGTCAGTATCCCGGCAATGCGTCCGAGCGACCAGATTTCCATTCCGTAACAGGCTTTACATTCCACCTTGAAGGACAGGGGGGATTTTGTGTGGATCATGCGAATCATTGTGCCATATAACATCGGAAAACTCAAGAAGGGGTAGGGGTTGCCACGGAGGATTGGAGGATTGCAAAGTAGCCAAAACGCTGTCCTTCCCGTGCCACAGGAATAAATTGTCGGTACATGGCATACTGTACACGGGGTCAAATTGGACGTTTTCTTCGCGCCCTTTGCGCCCTTTGCGTTAAAATTTTTAACCGCAAAGAGCCGAACGCTAACCGATTGCACTTGCGGACATCATCGTGTTACGGTAGAATACCCATATTCGTGGAACATCCTAACAAAACGACGTGACAACGCTTTATCAACAACGACTTGACCGCTACACAACGGCAATGCGGAACGACAAACCGGATCGTGTGCCTATTCGTCCCTTCGCCGCCGAAGTTACCGCCGTGTACGCCGGTATGACCTGCCAAGATGTTACGCAAGACTACAATCTGGCATTCGAAGCAATTCTAAAATGCTGCCGAGACTTCGACTGGGATGCCACCCCGGCAAATATGGTCTATGTCTGGTCGGGTGTCGTCCAAGCGGCAGCAATCAGGTATTACGCTTTGCCCGGCGTACAAATTCCTGCGACCACCGGATTCCAGTACATCGAGCCGCCGGAAGGCGAAGCATTCATGCGTGATGACGATTACGACGCACTGATCGCCGATCCGACAGGTTTTCTGGCGAATCGCTGGCTTCCCCGTGTGACTCATACCGTCAAAGCGCCGGGAGAACCCAATACGTTCGAGAACAACATGACGCTTTTGACCGGCATGGCGGCGATGAAGAAGTATTTTTCCGCTTACGGACCGCACTGCGAACGTATGATGACCGAAGTGCAAACGCCGGGAGCAATTTGCGGCATATTAAAAGCACCGTTTGACATTCTCGCCGATAAACTTCGCGGCTATAAGGCACTCTGTATGGACATGTTCACGCAACCGGAAAAAGTCGTTGCCGCCTGTGAAGCCCTTGCTCCGCATCTCTTGTACATGGCAAAACGGACGAGCGATCCCTCGAAAACCTTACCGGTGGGACTTTGGCTGCATCGGGGTTGCGTACCGTTTGTGTCGCCGGCGCAATTTGAGAAGTTTTTCTGGCCCACCTTGAAATACATCATCGAGGAACTCTGGAAAGACGGTATCCAAACGTTGTTCTATGCCGAGGGGAACTGGAATTCCAACTTGAAATATACCGCCGAGTTGCCCGAAAAGAGCATCGTCTATCATGTTGATCGGGGAGACATTTTTGAGGTGCATCGTGCGGTCGGCGAGAAGTTTTGCATCAGCGGCGGTATTCCGAATGACCTGCTTGCTTTCGGAACACCGGAAGAGGTGCGGGAGCATGTCCGCAAAGTCATTGACGGCGTTGGAAAGGATGGCGGTTACATTTGCGATGCGTCGGCGATTATGCAGGACGACACGAAGATTGACAACCTCCGTGCAATGTGCGATGCCGCCCGGGAGTTCGGAGAGTATTGAGTTTGCTTTCAGGGTGATTGCGCACAAGCGGGGGCATATCGGAGAGGAGTGAGAACATCAGATTGATCCACATTTTGCTTGACTTTTGGAGTCAGATACGGTCGCAGTGGACCTCTGATCCGCTAGAGCGTTGTCGTTGGATTCGGTTTCCATCAACACGGCAGAGCCGATCAGAGAATGAAAAAGATCAACTGGCTCGTGCTGGTGAAGATGCGGCGAATCAATATCTTTCTGCAAAGGGATACACTATCTTGCATCGAAACATCCGTTTTCCTGAAGGAGAAATTGATCTCGTGGCAGCGTTGAAAAAAACGTTGATATTCATCGAAGTAAAAACGAGACAAACGAACAAATTCGGAGAACCGCATCATTTTGTGTCGGAACAGAAACAGCGTCGGCAAGTGGCGATGGCAAGCCGATTTATCTCGATTTGTCGATTACAAGGTGTGCCGGTGCGGTTCGATGTAGTGTCGATTGTTTTACCACCGGGACAATTACCCAAGATCGAACACATTGAAAACGCTTTTCAAATTAAAGACTTCTTTCAGGTTTAGGTATCCGTTGTCCGCTCAAAAGAGGGGTAATTCTATCCTTTACATTCCAACATCCGCCGCAGACACCGCAACGCATCGGTTGCCGTTGCCTCATCGACGCAGATAATGTTTTTCGGTTGTCCCGACTCTATCGAATCCAATGCCGCCGCTAACTTGGGGACATCAATCAGTCCCATCGTGTCGCAGTAACTCGGCTGGAAGGCTAAATTAACAACCGTCTTGTCGGGATTTTGCCGGGCAAGACGTTCGACAAATCGGGACTCTGTGCCGACAGCCCAAGCCGAACCGGCAGGAGACTCGGTAATCCGATTCAAAATGTAACTTGTCGAACCGGACTCGTCTGCTTTCTCGACAACCTCCCGGCTGCACTCGGGATGTACTATCACCCGAATCCCAGTGTATGCCTCACGGATTGCGTCAATGTGTTCAGGCAGAAATTTTTGATGGACGCAGCAATATCCGTTCCACAGGATAATCCGGCTGTTGCGGATTTGCTCGGCAGTGTTCCCGCCGAATTCGGCAGCGGTGTCGTCCCAACAAGGCATTGCCGACTCTGCAATCCCCATTTTGAGCGCAGTGTTGCGACCGAGATGCTGATCAGGAAAAAAGAGTACCCGATGCTTTTCTTTCAGGGCGGTTTCGAGGACAGTTTTTGCATTGGTCGAAGTACAAGCGAACCCGCCGTGCTGACCGCAAAACGCTTTCAATTCCGCCGTCGAGTTGACGTAAGTAATCGGCACGACATCGGTTACGTCGATGACGTTTGCCAATTCATTCCAGCAGCGTTCGACAGTTTGGCGTGTTGCCATGTCTGCCATACTGCATCCTGCTTCGATGTCGGGCAACAGAACGTTGACTCGTTTTCCGTTGCGTCTTTTCCGATTTTCGGGACTGTTTGCCAAAATGTCGGCGGTTTCTGCCATGAAGTGTACGCCGCAGAAGACAATCGTTTCGCAATCGCTTTCGGCGGCGGCGGAACTCAACTGAAAACTGTCTCCTTGCAAATCGGCATGAACGATAACCTCTTCACGTTGATAATGGTGTCCGAGAATGAGTAACCGTTTTCCGAGCCGTTGCCGAAGAGTGTCAATGTGGTGTTGTAGGTCGGTCATAGTGAGTAGTGCTTGCCGAACATCAGTATTTTACATCAAAGCGATGGCAAGAGCAACGTTGTTGCATGTTAATGTCAACCAGTGACGTTAACAAAACACTATACTGTAAACGGCATGGAATTGTTTTTTGCGTTCCTTGAGGTAGAATCCTTCGGGGGTGCCGCACAGCGGCGGGGTGGTTTCCGCCCATCGGGAAACTTGTCAACAGACCGTCTATTGTTTACACCCTCCGCATTTCGCCTTGTTTTTCTCAAATTATGTTGTATAATGCGGATTGGTTGTGCCGTTGCATTTTCGTCACATTTTCCTAATTTTGCAAAAAGTAAAGAAACGTTATGTCTGCCAATTCGCCGAACAGAGTTACCGCTGCTGAACTAAATAAATTGAACGAGTCCATCGAACAAGCGACGCTAGAGAACGAGGATACACTGAAAAACATGTATCTGACCTTCCGGCTGGGCAACGAGGACTACGGTATCGAAATCCGCTACGTTACTGAAATCGTCGGAATGCAAAAGATCACCGAAGTTCCTGACATGCCGATTTTTGTTAAAGGCGTCGTCAATCTTCGGGGGCAGGTCATTCCCGTACTCGATATGCGGCTCCGATTCAATATGCAGTCCCGCGACTACGACGAACGAACTTGCATCATCGTGGTAAATATCAGCGGCTCTCAGGTCGGCTTGGTGGTCGATACCGTCAACGAAGTGCGTAATATCGACGACGAACAAATCTCGCCGCCGCCAAAAACCGCCGGAGCAGATAGTGCCAGGTATATCCAAGGCATGGGCAAAGCAGGAGAATCGGTCATCATTCTACTCGAAGGGCAGCGGCTCTTGCACGAACAGGAGGTCGCTGATCTGAATTTTTAGGAGGATTACCAACCGATTATCCCTTCCCGTCGATTACAGAGACGACCGAGAATTTCAATCGCCGTCGTCGCCGAAAGAAAATGTACCGAACCATCGGCGTAAAGCGCAAACGCTCCCGATGGATGAAAACTGCGTATTTCGTATTGGTACGCCGAACACTCCGAACAATACCAGGGTTCGGATGTATTGAAGTGCTCACACTTCGCCTTGTAATTGATCGGAGCAGTTGTCTTTCGGAAAATGTTCGTACCGCTAATCCAACTGCCGTTTCCATAAACCGGTGGAGTAATCGTTTCGTATGAAGACGCTTCCGCAATCATTGCCGTATTAGACAAACCGCCCGTAACGGCACCGAAATCGATCCGACGATTGATAATGCAACCGAGTTCGCCGGAAAATCCTTGTTCTCTACCGAGAGGCGTTATGAGTTCCGAAAGAATCCCGCCATAATGGCTCGGTGCCAGCGTAAGGATTTCCATTGTCCAGTTGTTGTCAGGATTGTAAAACTCCGTGTCCCGAACGGTACGGTCTCTATCACTCGGACAGAGAAAAAGCGCAAGCAACGTTCGCCCTGCCGTCCGATTCGGTTCGTTGTACATTTTTTCGTTGAGGTCAAGGAGCGATTGGACGTTTCCTTGTTCAACAAAGGGGAGAATTACTGCTCCCCAACCGAATCGTGTTTCCGGCTCATGCCCCAACGGGATTTGATTATAGACATCGTGATAATTATGCACGGCAATACCGATTTGTCGGAGATTGTTAGAGCAATTCATTCGGCGTGCCGCTTCCCTTGCCGCTTGAACGGCAGGCAGCAACAAAGCAATCAACATGCCGATGATGGCAATGACGACGAGAAGTTCAACAAGGGTAAAAGCACGGTTGGGTTTCATCATGGTAAAGGCTGGGAAAATGTTAACGTTGTTCGGTTTGTTTCAATTTGTCCACGATAGAATCGTAGTTATTCGGCTCATGGGGGATCGTACAGTTGCTACAACACTTGACGTTTTTTGACGTAAGCGCAAAATTGCCGCCGCATTGTTCACCCCAATGATAGAGCGGACAATAACAGAACAAGCAGTTGAAGTGTTCGCGTTCAACGCTCTCATGGCACGGGAAATATACGCAATCGGTGTTGCAGAAAAATTTGTAACTGTTTTTCATTTCTGTCAGCAAAGCCGCAATCGTAAAATTGCGCAACGTCTCCGCAATCGTACGATTGCGGCTCTGATAAAAAGGGACGGAGTCCCTCCACAGATCGCTTATTATCATCTCGTAAAGGGCGATCCGAATGAGAATTGGTAGGTCTTCTGACTCTCGGCAAGAAACGTCTGCCTTCTCGATTCTGCGGCGAATCAATGGCTCCTCATGAATGACGTTTCCAACAACCGATTACAGCGGCGAGGACCGTTCCGGGATAGGTCAATGAGCGACCGCACCGGATTCCCTGTTACCCGTCCCGGTCAGCACGACCGGACAGGCACCAACGCTCTAACGGAAGTGATTATAACCGACGCGGGAAAATTGTCAATGGGCAGAGCGGTATAGTCAAGACAAGAGTCAGTAAAACAGTGAAAGCCGAAAACTTTTACGCACCCGTTGCACTTCATCGCCTTTCAGGGACAATGACGGTGCGTTTGACTCAATGCGGGCTAAACTTATGAAATACCTCATCACAGGCGGAGCAGGTTTTATCGGATGCAATCTCGCCCGATTCATTCTTGACAAAGGACACGATGTCGTTGTCCTCGATAATTTTTCCACCGGCAAAAGGGAAAATCTGAAAGACATTCTCGATAAAATTACACTGATCGAAGGAGACATTCGGCATCGGGAAACTCTCGACCGGGCTGTCCGGGACGTTTCGGCAATTTTTCATCAAGCGGCACTGGCATCGGTTCCCGCAAGTGTCGCCGATCCCGTTACCGCTCACGATGTCAATGTTAACGGTACGATCAACATTCTGGAATCAGCCCGCATCGCCGGCATTAAACGGCTAGTCTTTGCCGCTTCCAGTGCGTCCTACGGCAACGATCCCAGTTCGCCGAAGTTGGAAACGATGTCTCCGGCGGCGATCAGTCCGTATGCTGCGAACAAGACCGCCTGTGAGTGTTACATGCAAGCATACGCCGCTGCTTACGGAATGGAGACCATTTGTTTGCGTTACTTCAATGTGTTCGGTCCGCGTCAAGACCCTTGTGGTGCGTATGCGGCGGTGATACCGGCATTTGTTACCAACATTTTACAGGGGCAGCGTCCGCAGGTATTCGGTGACGGCGAACAGACACGCGATTTTTGTTACATCGAAAACATCTGCCACGCGAATTGGCTTGCCGCCCATGCTCCTGCGGAGCGGTGCAACGGGTCGCCGATGAACATTGCTTGCGGTACGGCGGTGTCGCTCAACCAGATTCTCGGCAAATTGAAGTCATTGATGAAGAGCGATATTCAAGCAGATTATTTACCGGCGAGAGTCGGCGACATTAAACACTCACTTGCTGACATTGCGTTTGCGAAAGAGGTGATCGGTTACACACCGCTTGTCTATTTCGACGAGGGACTGGAACGAGCAATTGACTGGTACACGGAGAATCTTGCCGCACCGTCCTACATCAACGCCGTCGTTTCAGGATAGCCGAACATCAGGTTGAAATTCTGTACCGCCGCACCGGACGCACCCTTGATCAAATTGTCAATGACGGACAACGTAATCACCCGACCGCCGGAAACCCGAACGGTCAAATGCACGAAATTCGTGCCGGAAACATCCTTCGTCGCCGGTAAATGGTCAACTACATGAACGAAAGGTTCATGGCGGTAAAACTCCCGAAGTACCGCCAACAGTTCGTCTTGATTTGCCGAATTTGCCAGCTTGGAATACGTTGCCGTCAAAATGCCGCGATCCATCGGCGTTAGATGAGGCGTAAAAATAACTTTGACCGGCTGTCCGCCGCCCTTTGAGAGTATCTGTTCGATTTCCGGCGTGTGCCGATGCGTTCCGATGCCGTATGCCGAAATGCTTTCGTTACACTCTGGATAAAGCGACAATAGTTTCGGTGCCCGACCCGCCCCAGAAATGCCGCTCTTGGAATCAATGATAATGTCGGTCGGCTCAATCCAACCTGCCCGAAGCAGCGGCACGAGCGGCAAAATGGCGGAAGTCGGATAACAGCCGGGATTGGCAATCAGGTCGGCATTGGGAATATGTTCACGGAACAACTCCGGCAAACCGTAGGGGGTCTTTCCGAGTCTTGCCGGATCAGGATGTTTTTCGCCATACCAGGTTTCAAAGGTTTCGACGGAGTCGAGTCGATAATCTGCTCCGAGATCGACGACTTTCGCACCGTGTTGCAGGAGTTCGGGAACGATATTGGCGGAAACGGTATGCGGCAGACAACAGAACACGCACTCGGCACGTTTCGCAATTTCTTGCGGTGTAAGAGTTTCAAACGTCAAGTCGAGTCTTCCGACGAGTGATTGATGGACGGCATCTGCCGACCGGGCTTCGTCCAGACTGCTCAAGACGGTAATTTTAACTTGCGGATGCCGCAGCAAGATTTTGATGAGTTCAATCGCCGTGTAACCGCCTGCTCCGAGAATTGCTACTGTCGTCATGACGGAAAATAGTAGCCGTTTTTGGAAAAACGTCAAGACCGAATTATCAAGATGGGGTATGCGGTTTGCTCCTTCTTTGTTTCCTCGAAAAACCGTCAAACACTTATAAAACAAGCGTGAAACGAGTTTAATGCGGTTGAAATTGCAATCTGCAAAATTTTGGCGTAACTCTTTGACT
>Ga0099364_10009162_pt1 | contig 13774 bp, 8 predicted proteins | sample TergutTh196P3_FD_73070 | JGI IMG/M metagenome (GOLD analysis project Ga0099364, IMG submission 73070) | Microcerotermes parvus P3 segment gut microbial communities from Pointe-Noire, Republic of the Congo - Th196 P3 | ecosystem: Host-associated > Arthropoda: Insects > Digestive system > Gut ...
GCTGGTGCGTGCGTACTTTTTGTCATGTTTTATCCTGCACTGACGGGTGTCTATGCACCCCAGTGGTATTTCAGGTATTTTCTCAGGTGGATACCAGGGGCATGGCCTTTCTGATTGGGAGTGCAATGGAAGCATTAATCGACTCGATACTAAATCTGCTGGGCAGCATATTCGGCTCTTCTTTTTTTGCCAAATGCGCAATCACTTTCATTGTGGCGATGCTCCCCATTGTCGAGCTAAGGGGCGCAATCCCCATCGGTGTTGGTGCACTCGGTCTGCCGATTCCCCTAGCTGCTTTTGTTAGTCTGTGGGGCAATATGCTTCCAGTACCTTTCGTTATCCTTTTTGCTCGAAGGGTCTTTGCTTGGATGCGAAACAAAAGCAAGCGTCTGGGCGCTTTTGCGGATTTGCTGGAAAACAGGGCAAAGGCAAAGGGGGCTTCTTTGTATAGGAAAGGGCTTATAGGGCTAATGATATTTGTTGCTATCCCACTGCCTGGCACTGGTGCATGGACAGGAGCAATGATAGCTGCGCTGCTGGATATTCGGCTGAAAGCGGCGCTACCTACTATTGGAGCAGGAGTATTAATCGCAGGAATCATTGTGTCTGTTATAACATATGGTTTCACGTCCTTTGGCTGACCATATCAAAACAGGCTCACCACGCCTCACTACACCTCATCAGAATATATAAATAGACGCACAGAACCCCCGGCTTTCGTCGGGGGTTTTGTGAAAAGAGAGGAAGATTGGGGTACAAAACGGACAAGCGAGTTTCGCCAACCGGTGAGGGCTTTGAGGTTCGTGCCTTTATAGAGCACTTCCGTTCAGGCGGTCCCGCCCGCTCCGTTCATGCTTCTATGTTATCCTGATAATGCATATATAATGTGACGAATGTTTTAATAATCTGTAAATTGCTCCCCAACTGGGTGGATACACCCTAGTTGGAGGCTTTTTTTACTAAATTTGCTGATAAGACTTGACAAGTGGGGTATAATAGTATAAATAACAGGAAAAACATTGTATATTGTAGTGCATACAGTGAATTTATCAGTTAAAGTGTCATACAAGTGGAGAAAACGAGGTGATTATTTATGTCACAATCTGACAAGCAGCCACCTAGGGCAGCCAAAGACGATCGGGTGCGAAAGCGCGCACCGGTTTTGTCTGTTTTCATTGCAGGTGGGCTCATCGTAGCATGTGGCATAATCATTGGTACAAGGCATCACAGGAAAGATACCAATGACCCCCAACCGCCAACCACTGAACCGACTGAGTTCGCTGGAGAAAAAGATCCGGAGGAAGTCACGGAAACGCCTCCCCTTGTATATGTGGAAACGACCCCTGTGGCAACGGACAGCAGCCTTGGTCCAAAGGTGGGAGCTGTCAAAGTGAAGGGCGTATATATCGATGCTTGGACTGCTGGTGACACAGACGAAATCGAGTGGCTCATTGACATATGCAATACTTCAGAAATCAATGCAGTTGTAATCGATGTCAAGGAAGACAATGGCTATATAACATATTTCAGCGAAAACGAAAGACTAGAATCCATTTGCATAGGAGTCATTTCTGACATTTCACTGCTTATGTCCATCTTTAAGGAGAATAACATCTACACAATTGCGCGACTTGTTTGCTTCAAGGATCCGGTGCGGGCAAACATGAGCCCTGAGCTTGCAATATCGGGCAAAAACGGGGCAATATGGACGGACCAAGGCGGAGTTGCGTGGCTTGACCCATACAACTTCCTCGCATGGGAATATCTTGCTACAGTGGCAAAAGACGCAGCCGGTGTCGGTTTTGACGAGATTCAGCTTGATTACGTCAGGTTCCCGGCAGACGGCAATCTTGGACAGATCGATTATGGAAGCGAAGCAGAGGAGAAAAGCAAAGCCGAAGTGATAATCGAGTTCATCGAGTTTATGAAGTCGGAGCTTGAAGAGACAAGGGCGAGGCTCTCTGCTGATGTGTTTGGGATAATTGCGGTCGGTAAGGGAGATTTCGAAGGAATAGGGCAGGACCTTGATCTCATGTGGGAGCCTTTGGATTCGGTATGCCCCATGATTTACCCCTCCCATTTTGCCAATGCCAGGCAAAACGGAATAGGACAGGTCATCAACGGTGTCCTTTTCGAAAGACCGGATTTGGATCCTTATGGGGTGGTGTATAACATTTTGCTGATGACAAAAGACCGCCTGCCGGATGATGAAGCAGATCATGCGGCAGTGCGGCCATATTTGCAAGCGTTCACAGCATCTTACCTTGGCAGCGGCTATTACCAGTCCTATGGAGCGAAGCAAGTGCTTGAGCAGATAAACGCCGTCTATGATGCCGGATTTGAGGAATGGATACTCTGGAACCATTCGGGTAGATACGATATTTATTCAGACCTGGGAGAGCTGCTCCCATTGGAAAGGATCTCAGAAAGCTAGAAAAACGCCAACTCGCTGATCAGTTCGGAAAACTCGGCGGGGTCGTCAAGGGGGACTCCCGCTGTCAATAGCGCTTGCCCATAAAGCAGCTTTGCGTACTTGGCTGCTTTCTCTTTGTCCTGTTCGAAGGCATCATTTAAAACAGCGAAGCATTGATGCTCCGAGTTGAGCTCCAAAACACGCTGGGCTCGCACATCGCCCATATAGCTTTCCTGCCTGCCTTGCATCGCTTTGAAATATTTTTCCATTTCCAGGCTGATCTCGCCCTGGGCGCCTAGGCTGACAGGGTGGCTTTTCAGTTTTGAAGAAATCCGCACCGACTCTACCTTACCGTCTAGGGAATCCTTTACGAAATCCAAAACATCCCTGTATTGCGTTTCTTGGAGTTCTATTTCAGACCTGTCCTCGTCGTCCAGCTCCAAATCGTCGTCGTTGACAGAACGGAATTCCTTTTCCTCAAAATTGCCCAGGGAGCGGACAACGAATTCATCGACATCCTCGGTGAGATATAGTATGTCGTAGCCTTTTTCCCGCACATTTTCGGCTTGGGGGAGCTTGTCCAGCAGACTGATGTTCTCTCCGCCGGCATAGTATATATATTTCTGGTCCTCCGGCATATTGCTGATGTAATCGGCAAGGGAGATAAGCTTTTCGGATTTTGAGGAATAGAACATAATCAGGTCGCCCAGCAGATCTCTGTTTGCGCCGTATCCGCCTGCGATGCCGTATTTGAGCTGAATTCCGAAACTTTTGTAAAATGCTTCGTATTTGTCAGGCTCATCGTCCATGAGGCGCTTGAGTTCGGTTTTGACCTTTTTCTCGATGTTGGTGGCTATTACCTTCAGCTGTCGGTCGTGCTGGAGCAGCTCGCGGGAAATGTTGAGGGAGAAGTCCAGGGAATCCACCACGCCGCGAACGAAGCGGAAATGCTCCGGCAAGAGGTCAGCGCAATGTTCCATTATCATCACCCCGGATGAGTACAATTGCAGCCCTGCTTTGAAATCCCGCGAAAAATAGTCATAGGGGGCAACAGCGGGTATGAACAGCATTGCTTGGTAGCTGACAGTACCCTCTGCAGAAACACGAATCACCGCCACAGGGTCCGTATAGTCGAAGAACTTTTCTTTATAAAACTCGGCGCATTCTTCATCGGAAACATCGCTTTTTCCCCGCTGCCAGATGGGGATTCGGCTATTGATCACTTCGGCTTCGGTATAGTCTTCCCAGATCAGCTCTTTTTCACCGTCCTCGTTGGTTTCTTCACCCTCCACTTGACGGCGTTTGCTTAGATCCATGACTATGGGCCAGCGGATGTAGTCGGAATATTTTTTGATAATGCTCTGAAGCTTGTATTCCTGCAGATATTCGCTGAATTTCTCGTCTTCTGTGTCTTCCTTCAGCTGGATTATTATATCTGTTCCCGCTTGTTCTTTTTCCCCAGGGGAGATGGTATATCCCTCTGAGCCTTCCGATTCCCATACGTTCGCTTCTGTTTCACCATAGGCGCGGGAAATCACTTTTACGCTTTGGGCGACCATGAATGATGAATAGAAGCCAACGCCGAACTGACCGATGATGTCGATGTCATCGGCTTTGTCGTCTATTTCGCTTTTGAACTGGAGTGAACCGCTTCTTGCGATGACGCCAAGGTTGGACTCCAGCTCCGCAGCCGTCATGCCGACCCCGTTGTCGCTGATTGTGAGTGTTCCATTTTCTTTGTCGGCAGTTATCGTTATCTTGAAGTCGTCGCGTTCCAGGGCAACTTTGTCATCGGTGAGGGAGATATAGCAGAGCTTGTCGATTGCGTCGGATGCGTTTGAGATGAGTTCCCTGATGAATATTTCCTTATGTGTGTAGATTGAGTTGATCATGAGATCAAGCAAGCGTTTTGATTCTGATTGAAACTGTTTTTTCGCCATCGGTTGTACCATTCCTCCTTATGCTGTTTTAGATTCGCATTTGTTTGCGGCGGGATAGGTTGATGGGGCCTTCTGTCATTTCACCGACCCATGCTAGGGCTTTTCCCAGTCCATTGGCAACGCAGAGGTCAGCATCGTCGGCATTGTGGGTGGCGATGCTGGTGCGGCTGGAAATAAGCCGGTCGAAGCCCCAGAGCAAGCTGTTGCCTCCTGTGAGAATTATGCCGTTTTGGGAAATATCGGCAACCAGTTCGGGGGGGGTTGCTTCCAGTACGCTGTGAACGGCTTCAACGATGCGCTCTGTGACCTCTTCAAAGGCTTCAAATGTGTCGGTGGAACTGACAGCGACGACACGGGGCAGCCCGGTGAGCAGGCAGCGACCTTTTACTTCCACCGCCACGGCTTCTGAACGGGGGAATACGCAGCCGATACCTTTTTTCAATTCTTCGGCGGTTGTTTCGCCGATGAGAACATTGTGCTTGCGTTTGATGAATTTTATTAGTGCTTCGTCAAAAGCGTCTCCTCCCGCTTTCAGAGACTCGGATTCGACAACTCCTGAAAGGGAAAGGACGGCGATATCTGTGGTTCCGCCGCCAATGTCTATCACCATGTGCCCGTCTGGTTTGCTTATGTCGAGACCGGCACCGATGGCGGCAGCAAGGGGGGCTTCCATCAGGTATACTTTTCGAGCTCCGGCTGCAACTCCCGCGTCAATGACAGCGCGCTCTTCGACTTCGGTGATCCCCGTTGGAACAGAGATGATTATCCTCGGCTTGAGCAGGGAAAAGGATTGGACTTTGCGGACAATCTCCTTTAGCATACGCTCGGTCATATCATAGTCGCAAATCGCACCATCCCGCATGGGCCGTATCGCTACGATATTTCCTGGTGTCCTGCCGAGCATCCGCTGTGCAGCCATACCCACATTGAGCAGGCGACCGGTGTTCTTATCCATGGACACCACCGTTGGCTCTCTGAGGATTACGCCCTTGCTGCGGGTTGATACCAATACGGTTGCAGTTCCAAGGTCAATGCCAATGTCTCTACCAAAAATCATATATTTATTCTCCTCGCGCCAATGCAGCACATATTACACGTTTTGCCCCTGCTTCCAAAAGCACCTTTGCGCACTCTGCCAGAGTTGACCCTGTTGTCACAATGTCATCTATCAAAAGGACGCATTTCCCCTCTATAAGCTCGGAATCTGTCGCTTCGTAGGCACCGCTGATGTTTGCGTTGCGTTCGTCAAGACCAGACAATTCGGATTGTGCGCGCACATCATGGGGCTTTGAAAGCGTCTCTATGGCAACATCGTCCAGGTGCAGGGCAGTTGCCAGGGCTAGAAGCATCGATTGGTCATAACCCCGGGAACGCTCCCGCTTGTCACTGAGCGGCACCCAGGATATCACATCGTACTCCATATCGGGGTTTTCGAGAATACAGTCTGCCAAAAGTTTGCCATAGGTGTCGGCATACCCGGAAGCGCCCCGAAATTTATAGCGGAGCATGGACTTTCTGACAAGACCCGTATAGTAGAAAGGAGATATGCAAAAATCGTAATAGCTGCCTTCTTGCCTGCCGCTATTGATTGCGAATGGGAGGGAATCTGTACATTTCGTACACCAGTCGTCCCCCGAACGGGCGAGAACCTTCCCGCAAAACACGCATTTTGGCGGAAAAAACAAATCCATTAGAGATGACAAAAAACCCATAATCCACCCCCGAGTTGGAATTCGGAATTCAGAATGCGAAATTCGGAATTCAAGGTTCGAATAGCTCCTATATGACTCATAAACTATGATATCGAAGACGCAGCGAACTAACTCATTCCGAATTCCGAATTTCGAATTCCGAATTCAAGACGAGTCTTGCTCGCAGACCGCTGTAGCGCCTGCTGCGCCTATCATTGTTTACCATTTGCTCCATAGCCTCCGAACTACCCACTATAACCAGCAGTTTTTTTGCGCGGGTCATTGCGGTGTATAGGACGCTTCTGGTCAAAAGCTGGGGAGCAGTGGAGGTAATCGCTAGGATGACTGCATGGTACTCGCTGCCTTGGGATTTGTGGACAGTTACTGCAAATGCAGGTTCCAGTTCTGGCAACTGTTCAAACAGATATGTTACCAGCTTGTCTTCAAAGTCGACGGTGAGCGTTTCTTTTTCCGTGTCGATTTCAGTCACAATGCCTATGTCGCCGTTATATACGCCGGTGCCGTCGCTTCCGTCTGTACTTTTCCACATTATATCATAATTATTTCTGATTTGCATCACTTTATCCCCTGTGCGGAACAGATGCTCGCCTTGCTGTTTTTCTTTTTTCAGCGCTCCAGGCGGGTTGACGGCTTCCCGTAGTCTGTCGTTGAGGGAAACGGTGCCTGCCGGGTTCTTGCGCGTTGGAGATAACACCTGGATTTGGGCAGGACTGATATTCATGTTCTTTGGGAGCCGCTCGCCGAAAATCTCAGTCACGGTCTGTGCCAGCTGCTCTTCCGTCTGTCTTTTCAGGAAAAAAAGATCCGGATATTTCTGTGACAAATCGGGCATCTCGCCTTTGTTTACTTTGTGGGAGCACATGACGATTCCGCTGTCTTCTGCTTGCCTGAAGATTTCGGTGAGCGCAACAATAGGTACGACACCGCTTTTTATTACATCGGCAAACACGCTCCCCGGACCCACCGGAGGCAATTGGTCGGCATCGCCAACCATCACAAGCCTGCTACCCTGCTTCATTGCTGACAGGAGGGAACACATAAGCAGTATGTCCATCATTGATGCTTCGTCGATGATGACTGCATCTGCTTGGAGGGGGTTTAAATCGTCATGTTCGAATATCAAAAAACCGTCATCGCCCCGGCTGGCGCCAAGGGTACGATGAATGGTGGCTGCTTCCCTCTGGCATATTTCTGCCAGCCGTTTTGCTGCTCTGCCGGTGGGGGCGCAAAGCACAGTCTTCAGCCCCAGCTTGTCAAAGAGCTTTTGAATGCCTAGTATTGTTGTGGTTTTCCCTGTTCCCGGACCGCCGGTAAGAGTCATGACGCTGCTGCTGGCGGCGATTTCCAAGGCGCTTCTTTGCAGGTCAGCGTATTTGATGCCCTGTTCACTTTCGATTTTGTCAATGATTTCCGTCAGCATTTCAGGAGGGGCGGAATAGCGGGACATGCTTGACAGGCGCATGGACGCATAATGCTCCGCCTCGTACATATGGCGCATATAGCAAGCCTTTTCCCCGGCAATGGTTTCAAGCACGATGTCGCCACATTCAACGAGGGATTCGAGGGCGTCTTCGATTACATCTCTGTTCGTACTGATGAGCTGGTTGGTCGCTTCGATAAGCTTTGCCTCGGGGATGAATGTATGGCCGCTGTTATTGGTGTTGTGAATGAGTTCGAACACTACTGCTGCCGATACTCGCTCGGGGCAGTCGCTATCGAAGCCCAAGTCGATCGCGATTGCGTCTGCTTCGGAAAAATCGGCACCATAAGAATCAGCGGTAATAATATATGGGTTGTCAGATACGGCATCAATAGACTCATCGCCATAGTCTTTATATACACGGGTGGCGACCAGCGGGGCGATGTCGTATTGGGAGAAAAACTCGATGAGCCTTCGCAGACCCGCTTGCCGGCGATATCCATCGCTTATCATCAATGCGCCTTTCTTTGAGATTCCTTTTATCGCCGTGAGTTTCTCTGGTTCGTTTTCTATGACGTTCAAAGCCGTTGTTCCAAACTTGCTTACGATTTCCCGGGCTCTTGCAGGACCGAGGTTCTTTATGGCGCCCGAGGCGAGGTAGCGGTATATTTCGTCAGCACCGCTGGGCGGTTTTAATTCAAATGACTCGACTTTGAGCTGCTGCCCATACTGGGGATGGGTTATCCAAACACCGTTGAGCGCCAATCTCTCACCGAGAGCAGCGCCAGGGATATAGCCGGCGGCAGTGGATAAGCCGCCTTGCGTTTGTAGACGCAAGATTGTGTACCCGTTCTCGGGATTGGTGAAGATAATTGTGCTGACCACACCCTCAAGGGTAACATTTGACATTTGCAACAACCTCCGTGTTGAATCGGTATCCTTTGTTATAGGTCTTGTGTGATTGGTCTTTCTTGTGTCATGGCTCTTGTGTTTCAAGGATTATCGTAACGGGACCGTCGTTGATGGATGCGACGTTCATCATTGCTCCAAAAGAGCCGGTCTCCACTGTGAATCCAGATTTTTCGCATTGCTCAATGAATTTTTCGTAAAGGGGAATTGCAATGTCTGCCTTTGCTGCATCGGTAAAGCCAGGGCGGCGGCTCTTGGTGTTGGCGTATAGGGTGAACTGGGAAACCACCAAGATGCTCCCTCCGACAGCTTCGAGGTCGAGATTCATCTTTCCCTCTGAGTCCTCAAACACGCGAAGGGTACAAACCTTGGTAGCCAGCTTGATTGCGTCCTGCTCTGTATCTGTGTTTTTGATTCCCAGTAGGACAAGGAAGCCTTTCCCTATGGAAGCTGTTCTTTGGGAAGAAATCTCAACGCTGGCAGATGAGACCCTCGTAACCACGGCCCGCATTGGCATCAACCATCGGAACGGCTGACATCTGTGACTCCTGACACAGATAAAAGCCGCGCCATTGCTGTAACAAGCTCATCGCGGTTCTTCACCTCAACAGTCACCGATACATTGACGAAACCACCGGAAACCTCTTTAGCCATGAATGAAATGATCCTGACGTTGAGGGCGTTGAGTGTTGATGCGACATCAACGACTATGCCTGTTCGGTTGCGAGCGGAAATCCTGATACCCGAAGGATATGCAAGGGTTTCTGTGTCGGCCCAGGTTACTCGTACCCATCTTTGCGCTTCTTGGGGTATTTTAGATGCTTTGATATAGTTGATGCAGTCTTGGCGATGAACAGACACCCCGAAGCCCCTGGTTATGAAGCCGACGACAGAGTCGCCAGGCACTGGAGCGCAGCAACGGGCGAATTTGACAAGGCAGTTGTCCAGACCTTCGACCATCACTCCCAAAACGGGTTTGGTCATAATTTCCGGAATCTTTTCGCTTATGTTTGGCTCTTCTTTGTTCCTTGTTTTTGAGGCAAATCGTATCTCGTCGCGGATTCGGTTGACGACCTTCTGCGCAGACATCCCTCCGTAGCCAATTGCCGCATAAAGCTCGTCGAGAGTGTTGAAGGAAAGCCGATCAATGGTTTTGGTAAGCACCTCGTCCTTCATAAGCTCAGCAACGTTGATGGCAGCTTGGCGAAGCTCGGCTTCAAAGGCCATTTTGCCGTGTATGATGTTCTCTTCGCGTTTTTCTTTTTTGAACCATTGGCGAATCTTGTTTCGGGCTTCTGTGCTTTTGATGATGTCGAGCCAGTCGCGGCTTGGACCCTTTGCCGAGTTGGATGTCTGAATCCTGACAATATCACCATTGCTCAGGGCATGGGCATATGGAACCATGCGCCCATTGACGAAAGCGCCCGTCATCTTGTTCCCGATTTCCGAATGGATACTGTATGCAAAATCTATTGGAGTGGCACCAGCAGGAAGGCTGACAACATCGCCGCTTGGGGTGAATACGAAGACCTGATCCGCGAACATATCAATTTTCAGAGCTTGCAAAAAGTCCTGGGTGTCTCCTTCTTGCTGGGATTCCAGCAAACGCCGCACCCAGGCGAATTTTTCTTCATCGGCGACCTTACCAACTTTGCCTTCTTTGTATTTCCAATGGGCTGCGATGCCATATTCAGCCGTCTGGTGCATTTCCCAGGTTCGAATTTGGACTTCGAAGGGGATGCCTTCTTTTCCGATTACGTTGGTGTGCAGGCTCTGGTACATATTTGGTCTTGGCGTTCCGATGTAATCGTTGAAATGATCGGGCATATGTTTGTACATTTCGTGAATATATCCAAGGACGTTGTAGCAGTCCGTAATGTCGTTTACAATGACGCGAAATGCGTATAGATCCAGCACTTCGGAGAGCAGCTTGTTTTCTCCGTACATTTTCCTATATATGCTGTAAAGATGCTTTGTGCGTCCGGATACGGAACCATCGATTCCGAGTTCCAGAAGGCGAGCCGTTATCCTCGCTTGAGTCTGGTTCAAAAAAACCTCGTCCTCGATTTGCCGGCGCTCGAGCCCTTCTGTTATTTCGGCGCAGCCAATGGGGTCGAGGTAGCCGATGGACAGATCCTCAAGCTCCCATTTGATTTTTTGCATTCCGAGCCTGTGGGCAATGGGAGCGTACATCTCCATTGTTTCCAGCGCAACTTCCCTTTGCTTTTCCACAGGTTGGTATTGCAGGGTTCGCATGTTGTGCAGCCTGTCGGCTAGCTTGATGAGGATGACCCTTATGTCCTTTGCCATGGCAATGAGCATTTTCCGCAGGTTCTCCATCTGTTCTTCTTCTTTGTTTGAGTAGGGGACTTGGCTCAGTTTCGTCACGCCGTCAACAATTTCTGCTGTGTCTTTTCCAAAGAGTTTTTCAATTTCTTCCCGCGTCGCACCGGTATCCTCGATGCAATCGTGGAGCAGTGCAGCGCAAAGGGAGTCCTCATCGAGGCCGATTTCTGCTACGATTTCGGCAGCGGCGAGGGGGTGGGTGACGAATTCCGTCCCGTCTTTTCGCAATTGTGTGCCATGGGCTTTTCTCGCATATTCGTATGCTGCTTTGATGCGCGTCAAATCGGCACCGGGATGCTTGTTGAGAATGACCTTTTCAAGGCGATAGTATATCTGGCTTACTTCATCGGCGGAACTTTCATTTTCCAGTTCCAAATCGATTACTAATGTCTGTTCCACTGTGTTATAGCCTCCTTTACGGGCAACTTTCCATTTAATTGCTTTCCCTGATATCGAAGACGTGCAACTGGACGTTGCTTCGCCCGCGAAACTCGTTTATTTGCGGCTCAAAAGCCACATCGACCAACATTCCGTCTCGCACTTTTAGCTGATCCGCTGGCATCGAAAAAAATATGCAGTCCATGCTCGCTTCGCCCTTTTCAATGGAAAAGCGAGTGTGTTTTCCCCCTCCGATGGACTGCAAACCCACAAGGGTGGCGTTTTTTATGCAAAGGCAAGGGGGAGGGTTGCCGTTTCCATATGGCTCCAAGAGTTCCATGGATTCCACATTGGAAATGGAGAGAAGTTCGGGTTTCTCAACTTCAAAATCTATTTCGAGTTTTGGCTCGTATCCGATTTCAATGTTGTTGCGGTAATATTCGATAAAGCGGTTTCGCAGCTTGTCGATGTTTTCTTCATTTATTGTGACCCCCGCTGCCATTTCGTGTCCGCCGAAACTGACAAGAATGTCCTCGCAGGAGCGAAGCGCATCATAGATGGCAAAGTTGCCGAAACTTCTGCTGGAGCCTCTGCCAATCCCAGCTTCGTCGATGCAGATGATGATTGTCGGCAACTGGTACTGCTCCGATATTTTTGCGGCGACGATTCCTGCGACGCCTTGATGCCAACCGCGTCCTGCCAGCACAATCGGAGCCTGGTCTTCATATGAGGCAAGCATTGCCGTGGCATCGTCAAAGGTTTCGATTTCCAGCCTGCGTCGCTCGCTGTTAAGATATTCCAGCTGGGATGTCAGCTCGTCGGCTTCTTTGCTGTCCTGTGTGGTGAGCAGGCTGACGGAAAGCTCGGGCTGGCCCATTCTGCCGGCAGCATTGAGTCTGGGAGAAATCGTAAAACCGATTGTTCCTGTGGTGACTTTTGATTTTTCCGTGAATGCTTCCGAAAGCAGCCGGTGTATGCCTGGTCGCGGGTTTTTGTTGAGAATACGGATTCCGTGCCTGATGAGCACTCGGTTTTCTTCTGTTATGGGCATTACATCTGCAACGGTTCCAATGGCGACATAATCGCCGTATAGACTGAGCATATCGTTTATGCTGGTTTCTTTTTCCAGTGCGCATATGAGTTTGAAGACAACACCCACCCCGGCGAGGGCTTTGTTGGGGTAGTCGCAGTCATGGCGTTTTGGGTCGATTACAGCATCTGCAATGGGCAGAGCGCTTTTGCATTCGTGATGGTCTGTTATGACCAGCCCCAACCCCAGCTCCTTTGCATGCTCAGCTTCTTCGAAAGCGGTGACTCCGCAGTCAACTGTTATTACCAGGTTTGTGCCCCTGGTCTTTAACTCGCTTAGAGCGGCAATGTTGAGTCCATAACCTTCGCATTGGCGCTTTGGGATATATATGTCAAAATCAGCGTCCTTGGATCGAAGCCAATGGGAGAGCAGCGCACAGGATGTCATGCCGTCCACATCGTAGTCTCCATAGATGGTTATGTGTTCTTTCCTGTCAATTGCAAGGATTATCCTGGCGACGGCTTTATCCATATCGGTCATGAGAAAGGGGTCGTGTATTTTTGATGTATCGCTCTGGAGCAGCATGCGTACTTCCTCGATGTCCGACAGCCCCCGGGAGGTGAGGAATACAGATATCAGAGGGTTCAGCCCCTCTTTTTTGTAGAAGTTTACAGCAGTATCCCGATCAAATCCGCCAATCTCCCAGTTTTTGAACCTCATAATAGAGTACCCATCCTTGCATTAATGTTTCGTGGCAACTACCCGCCGGGGGTGCTGCTGTTATTGTATGATATTGTCAGAGCTTCGCTGACCATATAGATGTCTCCGGCGCCAACTGCGAGGATAAGGTCGCCATCTTTTGCTATGGCTGCGAGTTCGTCGGAAAGGTCGTTGAGGGTGGAAAAACTGCGAGCGCCAGGAATAGACTGTGCCAATATATCAGATGATATTCCTGGGTCATTTGCTTCCCGAGCAGCATATATCTGAGCCAGAAGGGTAATATCGGCCCGCGACAGCTCCGTGACGAAGTCGGCGAATAGCGCCCGGGTCCGTGTGTAGGTATGTGGCTGAAATGCAAGGATAATACGTTTATAATCGAGGCATGAAGCCGCATCGAGCAATGCATTCAATTCCCTTGGGTGGTGCGCATAATCGTCATAGACATCGGCACCGTTGATGCTGCCCCTGTATTCGAAGCGCCTGCCTGCGCCTGTGAAGCCGCTCAGCCCGTCGACAATGGCAGCTGGCTGTATTCCCATATGGACTGCAACAGCGATTGCAGCCAAAGCATTTTTTAGATTGTGGATGCCTGGTATGCTAAGGGTGACAGAGCAAAAAGGAGCACCATCCAAAAGCACGTCCATGGAGGGATTTCTGCCCTCTGCTTGAAGGTTGACCCCTCTTATTTTTGCGTTTTCACCCAGACCGAACAGGAACAGTTCTCGCCCGAGGGGAATCAGCGCATCCATGGCGTTTTCGTCGTCGGCGTTGCATATGATGCAGCCGTCGTCAGGCACCAGTCCGGCGAATTTTCGAAAGGATTCCTTTAACTCGCCCAGATCGGAAAAGAAATCAAGATGATCCGCATCCACATTGAGAACAACTGCAATAGTTGGAAAAAAGCTG
>Ga0099364_10009163_pt1 | contig 13774 bp, 13 predicted proteins | sample TergutTh196P3_FD_73070 | JGI IMG/M metagenome (GOLD analysis project Ga0099364, IMG submission 73070) | Microcerotermes parvus P3 segment gut microbial communities from Pointe-Noire, Republic of the Congo - Th196 P3 | ecosystem: Host-associated > Arthropoda: Insects > Digestive system > Gut ...
GAATATGTCAAATCGGGACAAAATACATTAACCATCGAAGTTACAAGTACGTGGTTCAACCGTCTCGTATATGATGCCGGACTACCCGAAGAAGAACGAAAAACATGGACTATCAGTGGACCTGCAATGAATATGGAGTTGAGAGAAAGCGGACTGCTGGGACCAGTGGTAATAAACAAATATTAAAATAGCTTTCATTGATTATTGAACTCTTGTACGGCTTCGAAAAGAGTAATTATATTTTCGGGAGGCACGTCGGGCAAGATATTGTGTAGCGCTCCAAATACAAATCCTCCTCCTTTGGAAAAAATCTCCATTCGTTCAAATACTTGATCTCTAATTTGTTGTTTGCTTCCAAGATTCAATACTCCAACATTTTCGATACCGCCACCCCAAAATGTACATGATTGTCCAAATTCTTTTTTGAGAAAATCAGGAGACATGTTGTGAGCATTTGTTTGCACCGGATTGAAAATCTCAATCCCGGCATCAATCATGTCGGGCATTAAACTCGAAATAGAACCGCATGAATGAATAAAAGTGTGCATCTTGCTGTGGGTCTTCACATAATCGCACAAAATCTTATGACGTGGTTTGAAAAGTTTTCGGTAAGTATCAGCATCCATAAATGGTCCCGACGACATACCAAGGTCGTCGCCAAAACGTATTATATCGACAATATCGCCTACTGATTCGCACACTTTTTCAAGCGTGTCAAGATGTCTTTTTAACAGTTCATCAAGAAGGCGGGCAACATTATCCGGTTCGCACATCAAGTCCATGAGGAAGTTGTCTATTCTTCTCAAAAATGTACCCCATTCGAATAAGTTGCATCCGCATACAATCATCAATGCTTTATCGGTTGTTTGTTGCAGATATAGCGCTTTTTCGCGAAGAAGACTGAAAAAATTTGTTTCTCCTGCATGGTCCCACGGGCTGTGAACATGACGCGACCACATCACACGCTGCATTTCGGCATCTAATCCTTCATAAGAATCCGGATATCCATCAATATACGGAAAATAAGTCTGGTCAAAAAATGTGGCTCCGACCGGCATTTTTGACAGCATCCGTTGTCCATCGTCGTCAAAAGTAACCCATGAACCGTCATTTTGCAGTGTCGGTTTGAACCAGACAGGATAATATCCTTCGGCTCCATTAGCCATACGAACGGGATACCAGTCGGATGTCTTTTCATTGAAAGCGCAGCCAATGTCGATGACGTCCACGTCGAATAATTTGAGAATCGACGGGGCGGGCTGGGCTAACTGTTGAACGACATCATAGATACATACCGGCAGTTCACTTTTTCCGAGATGTTTAACAAGATTGGAATATGCTATGGCAGATATGCCCGAACTGGGGGTTGCACCAAGATCAACCGGAACACGGTCGGGGGGGACGTGTGCAATTGCTGCCAATATTCTTTCGCGTGAGGTCATGATATCTTATTTTTATTAGTCGGTATGAAATACTTCTTCCATTGTTGCCCACCATTCTCCCGATGCTCTGGTTTCCAATGGTTGCTGGCAAGGCTCGCATACGCTCCACCAACGCTGTGTTTCGGGATCAGATGCCATCTTTGCCATGTCTGCCGCATAATCAATACCTGTATATTCAAAATAACTAAATAGATAACCATCCTTGTAATAGATGGAATAATTTTGAATATTACACTTTCGAATCATTTCCAACACCCCGTGCCATACGTCGGCATGTAAACGCTTGTATTCGTCAAGCTTTTCGGGGACTACTTTTATAACGCTTCCGTATCGTTGCATTTTTATGAATATTTGTTATATATTTGTAACGTTTATGTTCCTTTATTATTGTAAACTGCATATCTAATCTGGATTATTCACAAAATTTCAAAATTTTTACAGAATTAACATATTTACAAAGAGATATGTAAAATAAGTATGTGTAAATTTTGAAAATTATGGAATTATGTAAATATGTAAATAACTACTTATTAGCCTTTTCGATATCTTTATGAATAATCTAGGCTAAAATAAGCAAGTTGTGAAAAAAACCTTATTTTCACCTTATTCCATTTTACAAAACAACCTTAATAACTGAAAAAAGGCTGTTCAAACCTCTTTGAACAGCCTTATCATATAAACAATTAATAAATCAATTCCAATTTTGGAATAAACCTTTAGTACTGTGGTTTATTTGCGTTCCCGGCCAAGTTGAGATAATACCGGTTGCTTTGCTCAGGTCAATCTTGTTGATGTCGTTGTATCCAACACCCCAAAGGCTGCCGTCTTCTTTCATGTAGAACAAATGCTCTTTACCGCCGCCTACTTCTACTGCTGTACCATTAGTATTGCGCAGTGTCGGTTTTGCCTGATATATCATTGGGAATGCGCTGCCATGAGTTTGTCCCCAAGTGATTACATCTCCGTCGGTTGTAAGCGCTGCTGAACCTACGTAACGTGCAAACAGTTGCTTAACTTTTACGTCTTTGAAGTCATCATTAGGCAATATTTTTACAGGAACATGCGAACTGGTGCTGGTTGCTAATAAATTCTGTCCAAGAGAAGCGTGAACGCCCCAGCCCCATACGCTACCGTCGTTTAATAGAACCTCGCCCCAGCCGTTACCGCCGGCGATGTGTACTATTCTGCTTGCATATTGTCTCAAGCTAACGGCTTCGGTCGGAGTGCGAACTATTCTTTGAACTCCATAATTTGAACCTGCAAATCCAAGACCGCTGGCTTCGTTGTCGCCCCAGCTATATACGGTGTTATTTTCAAGAACTGCGAATGCGCCTTCATACGCTGCGCCGATAAGACGAGCTTTTGCAGGAAGATTAACTTTAACAGGATTTGTGACATTTGCATGAGCTCCGTTACCTATTTGACCATAGAGGTTATGACCCCATGTATACACATTTCCTAAATCATCCAATGCGATGCTGCAATATTCGCCTGCTGCAATCTGAACTATTTTGCCTGCTCCGGAAGGGAAAGTTACTTTACCCGGATCGGGTCTGTAAATACCTGTAGTGGAAGAAACGCCTGTTTCGCCGTAGCCGTTCTGACCCCAGCCATAAACTTCGCCTTTTACAGTCAACGCCAACAAGTGATATGCTCCGCCTGTGAAAGTTACGACTTCGTCAGGAATGTTTGCCGGCATTGGAACTGCGTGTGCATTCCATGCTCTTGTACCTGTTCCTTGCTGACCTGAGTTACGGAAACCCCACATCCACACTTTGCCGTCTTTTAAGGCTGCGCCGGTGGTTATTAAGGTGGTAGTAAATTTGGCGTTTGATATAAAGTCTATGCCTGATGGCAGGTCGCAAACACAGTCAGGACTACATTTACAGCCTGCATCGCAAGTGCAACCTTTTCCGCAGGGACAACCAGCGCCACAGTCGCATTTTTCGCCGCATGAGCATTTGTTGCCGGCGTTACAGCCTGCATCGCATGTACACTCATCACAAGTACAAGCCGGATTGCATTTGCAGCCAGCGCCGCAAACACAGCCTTTTCCGCAAGGACAACCAGCGCCGCAGTCGCATTTTTCGTCGCATGTGCAGTTGTCGCCGCCGTTACAGCCTTTGTCGCATGTGCAGGGGCATGTGCAGTTGCCGGGGGTGCAAGTGCAGTTTGCGCCGCATGTGCAGTTGCTGCCACACTCACAGCCGCCTGTGCCGCAAGTACAGCCTGTTCCACCGCATGTACAGCCGGGTCCGCCGTTTTCACCGCAATTGCATGTTGGGTTGCATGTACAGCCTTCGCCGCAAGTGCATCCTGAACCGCCGCCGCATGTACATTCTTTGTCGCATATACAGTTAGGACTGCAAGTACAGCCTGCGCCACATTCGCAGCCTACGCCGCATGTACAGCCGCCGCCGCAATCGCATCTTGATTCGCATGTACACTCTGAACCGCCGTTACAGCCTTTGCCGCATGTACAGCCCGGATCCGGATCCGGTTCAAGTTCTTCACATTCTTTGCATTTTGCAAACTCAATGAACAATACGTTCATACCTTTTAGACCTGATGCAACAAATACAACGTTGCCTTTTGATTCAACATGATTTGTTGAGCCGAAGTCTCTTAATATTCTACGTGCGCTACCGCCAACAAGCGTGTTTCCACCGTCGCCGTCGGGAGCAATTTCATACCAGTAAAGTCCCTGGCGTCCGTTTGCTACAAGCAACAGATTAGATTTTTGTACGTTTACCACACTTCCGTCAGGACAAACAGCCGTTTTGGGATAACTGTTTACGTACAAACTGTTGGTTACGTCTTCGTCTTCAAAATAGCAATCGATAGGATTACCCGGACATGTAGGAAACTCGGAATTGGGCGCTAACAAACCGAAGTTAATTGCTCCGCCGGCGCTATTGTGTGTAACCATTTCCAAACCAGCCTTGTTTAAGGCTAAAAAGTAATAGCTTCTTCCGCCTGCCCAAGGGTCTTGCCACAGAAAAACATCAGATTTTGCATTTGCCTGCATTTCATCCTGTCCTACGTATCCTGTTCCGAAAGCAACGCCGGCATGAGACCAGCCTGTCAATCTTGCAGTATTTCCTTGCAGAACAAAAACACCGTTGGCATTCGCGGATACAGAACGCGCGTCATCCAATGGTCTTGTAACTTCCAATTCAAGGGTAGCTGCATTGTACACATGCAGACCGCCTTTGTCGCCGGAAGTAAAGTAAACTCTGGTACCGAAAGCAGCAACTGACGTAGTCTGAAACGAAGTCGTTTGCTTAACTATTGGGTCGGCGTCAGTTTTGAACTTCATGTCGGCTCCTAACTCAACAACCATAAAGATCGCCGGAGTTTTTTCATCAACAAATCCGAACCATCCGGGTTCGTTAGTTGCGCCTGCAACATACAGTTTCTTGTCGCTATACTCGATAGCGTTAACCTGGAAAGATACTTCCGGGTTTTTCATTTCAAGCATGGCATGTGGCGTTAAGCTCACAGGGCTACTCGCGTTTCCTGTTAAAGTGTACTTAAACAGAACAACGCCGCCATAGTTTCCTTCGTGTTGCTTGTTGTACGACACAAAAACATAACCGTCGGTACCGGCAGCGTTAGCTTCCGCAATTTTTACGTGCGAAGCCTGCGTTTCGATAGTCTTACCGTCTACGGTAACCGATAAAGTAGGAACATTTAATACATGTAGAAACTTGTATTCGTTAGCCGAATATTCGTCCAACTTTGCAATTCCTCCTGTTCCTTTGACACCTGATGCTATCAGGTCTCCTTCGAGGGCATCGCCGCCGACTTCGTCGATCTTGATGTCGGGATTGTTATTTACGATAACTGCCCCATTCAACAACTCTACTTCCCCGCTTTCTACGGGGTCTTCAATTTTTGGTTCTCTTTCGCAGCCTATTAACAAGGAAACTGCTAAAACCATTGTGTACAAAAAATACTTTTTCATGATAAAAATTTATTATTTAGATTAAAAATTAAAAACTATACACACTTATACGGAGATTTTGGGAAAATGTTGCGTATTTTTCCGTAAAAGCTTTCATTTTTGACGAACGTATCATTTTCTTTGACGAACGTATCATTTTCTTTGACGAACGGAAAAAATGCACTTTACTTTTTAACTTGAAGAACATACAATATCTTTTTTGTAACTGCTCGTAAGTTCATCAAAGCTGTTTGATTTTTATATTTCTGAACCATAACTTGTGTCCGTGGTTTTGTAGCGAAATATGACCTTCGTCGAATTTTCCATAATCAGGAAAATCGTTCCATTTTCCACTGTTACGAAGAGTATTCCATTCATCTGAGTACTTCACGAATCGGACTATTTCAACGCCGTTAATTAAATGTATCGTTTCATGTTCTTTTACAATCAACATCAAACGGTTCCATTCGCCGGCAGGGTTAAATGGTTCTGACGACGGCATGTACATTCCATAATTTGCTCCATGCGTTTCCATTCCCGGCGCTCTTCTTTCGGGTCGTCTGTTGCTTACATCAGCTAATTGAAATTCAGGTCCTGTTTCATAGGGAAACGTATACTTGGCGTCTTCCTTAACATGATAAATAATGCCGCTGTTAGCGCCAACCGACAGTTTATATTCTACTGTAAAAGCAAAATCGCGAAAAACTGCATCAGTAATGACGTCATGTTCTTCGCCGCCGCCCGTACCGTTTACGGTTAATGTACCGTCTTCAATAGCCCAGTCTGATGGTATTTTGCCGGGCGTGTTGTAACCGTGCCAGCCATTGAAGGTAGAGCCATCAAACAACAATTGCCAACCGGCTCGATTTTCTTTGGCTGACAAGGTATTGGGCGCGGCTGTAAGATCAAGTTCCGACCAAAGTTTCTGTGCAAAATCGGTTTCGGCGCCACACGAAGAATACATACATATGCAGATTATTGCATAAAAACAAAAAATTATTCTATTCATGATAAAAAATTATTAAAAGGTTATGATTATCAATCAGTTTTTAGGATAGCCGACAGGGTGGTTCAACATCAAAAGTTGCATATCGCTCAATTTAAGCGCCATTCTCAATACTTCATGGTTCATTGTTCCGCGAGGCACTGTGGCAAGCCCAAGAGCAGCACACGCTATACTGATATTTTGGCTTACAATACCAACGTCAATAGCGCCAAACATTCTGGAACTTTCAGACAGATTTCCGAATTTATTCATATCTGCAACCAAAAGGATACTAATCGGCGCCGTTGCAACGAAGGCTTGAGAGGCTGCTACCGCTTCGCGAAAATCGCCGGCAACTTTCAGATTAAGAACATGTTCTGCGGCGTTGTAATGGTATATGCCTTCCGGAAAAGCAACATAGATCTCAACTTCTTGCAAATTTCGAGTCGAAGGAGCGGTTCGTCTGCCATCATCACGATTGACGCCATTTGCCGCCCAAAGCAAATCGGAAAGGTCTTGTGGCTTAAGGCTTTCCGTGGAATACTCGCGTATAGACTGACGCTCGTTCAACGCTTTCATAACTGCGCTACCGCGCGTTTTATCGGGAGCCGTCAAACGAACGACCTGTAATGGCTGTGCATGAACGCTTAATACACAAATACATAGAATCGAAAAAATTATTGTACGTAACATATTTTATATTTTATATAATTTTCTACAAAGAAAAGGTTTTTTTTTATAACAACAAAATTTTATGACAATATTTATAAAATTTTATGACTGGAAAATTCGCCTTTGTTGCATTGCAACAGTGCAAAAATGCAACTTATACATCGGCTCAAGTTATTGTATTGCCATAATCGTTCTTGGTATAACATATTTTTCCCAAAAAACAAAAAAAACAGTACTTTTGTAGCAAAAAAGCAAAAAAATAAATGACGCGCAAACAATTGTTCAAAAATGTTCTTTCACGTTTTCAGGAAACCATGCCTGTTGCTGAAACAGAACTTAAATATCGCAGTCCATACGAGTTGTTGGTAGCGGTTATACTATCGGCGCAATGTACTGATAAACGCGTGAATATGATAACGCCGCCATTTTTCGAGCGATTTCCCAATGCCGAATTGTTATCGTTAGCCACAAGCGAAGAGGTGTTCGAATTGATACGCACGTGTTCGTATCCTAACAACAAAACAAAACATCTTATCGGCATGGCTCAAAAATTAGTTGGCGACTATGACAGCGAAGTACCCGACACTGTTGAAGAATTGATGAAACTGCCCGGCGTTGGCAGAAAAACGGCAAATGTTATCGCATCGGTAGTATTCAATCAACCGACTATTGCCGTTGATACGCACGTTTTTCGCGTATCGGAACGGTTGGGACTTACGCAAAACGCCCGAAATCCACTTGAAACCGAAAAACAACTGACGCGCTACATTCCCGAAAATCTGCGCTCTATTGCGCATCACTGGCTTATACTGCACGGAAGGTATGTTTGCACTGCCCGCGCGCCAAAGTGCGACAGTTGCAAGTTTACTGAATGGTGCAGCTATTATGCCCATCAGTTCACTTCCTCAAAATCTACGTAATCACCTTCGCTTTTCTTGAAGTTTTTTTCTGATTTCGGTTGATAATTGATGGTTACTCGTCCCTCCTGTTTCTTTTTTTGTCGAATCGCTTCTTCACGTTGCCGATGAATTTGAGAATCCATCTTTTTTTCAACATCGCCAAGAAACCATGAAACGATACCTCTGAATACCGCTCTGCCGATGAAGTATATCCCGAAAAAGATAAGTAAAGCCTTAAATAACACTCCCATATCAACAATACTATCGTAAACGGGTTAATGCTTCCACCATAAAATGGTCTCTGCGGATACCGCGAAAAGCCAGAAAATGCAAAATGATGGAAACGACCGGAAAAACTATCGGCAAACGGAACGAAACCGACAGAATATCATTAACGCCGTACACAAGGAAGAAAGTGATACCTGTTAATCCAAACAACAACAGTATGTTGTATATACACAGGCGTATTTGCAGCAACCTTATTTTGTACATAAAAATTGTAACAAGATTCAACGCGCATATCAATATTCCGAACGCCATAATGGAATACTGGTTGTTGATACGGGTGGCGGTTCCTGAATCGGAAATGGAAAATCCCACATAATCAAAGGTAAGCATTTCGCCGCTTTCATGTACCAACTCTGCAATCGGAACAAAAAACATTGGAACTAAAAAACACAGAGATGCAAACAAAAAGACAGACTGAATTCTTTGTATCATTATTCAAATTTTTGATTTTTTACATTAAATTTTTGAAAATGCAAAAATAGTACTTATTTTTGTGATTTAAAAATTTCTTTGAAAAAATTAATTAAATCTCTGTATACTATTGCGTTTTGCGCATTGATAGTTGATGGCGTGTGGGCGCAAAATGCTGATACGCTGATTTTTCAATCACAATCCGTACGTTCAGTCGGTTTGGGATTCCCCGCTTTGAAGTATGATTTGCTTTCGCCGCTAAATCATTCAGGCTATTCGCTTGGCTTTACTTCTACGCGCTTTCGCGAAAAACCGGAGGAATATCTGACCCAATTCAAAACTTATTTCAAACTTGGCGTATTATACAACTATGCCAACGATTCATATATAACATTGCTGGGTTTCGACGTCGCATGGTCTCGACACTGGTACAAAAACAACCAAACGCGCCCATTGCGACTGTTGGCAGGCTTCACAACCAACGCCGGAGCCAACGCATACATGAAAGATGACAATACAAATAATCCGGTTGCATATTTTTTCAACCTTTCAATAAGCCCGAACATAAACGCCAAATATCGGTTCAATATCAATAACACAAAGTTCGAATTAGGACAACAAATTGATATACCATTCGTTTCGTTGATTTCATCATCAGACTATTCCTCCACATTTCCTCCCGGTATTCTGGAACAGGAAGTAAGTTTTTTTGACGCTATGCGTTTGGCATCTTTCGGAAGTCTTATTAAGTTCATGACTATAACTACATTGGATATCAATACACCTTGGCAGCAACGTCAAAGACTGCCATTGTTCAGGATAAACTACATTTTTACGGGGATGAACTATAAACACAACGATTTCGTTATCCAGTCGGTCGATCACATGATAGTTTTCGGAGCGATTTTTCAGTTGTTTAGATGACCGCTTCAAAATTGTAATATTTTTATATTTTTGAAAAAAAAATCAATATTTTTTTCTACTTTCAAATATTTGTATTATCTTTGCCGCGATTTTTGTTGAGTTATGTTATTTAGATGAGGGGGACAAAAAAACAGCCCCCTTCTTTTGTAGAATAAAAGCATGATTTCTAAGGAAGTTGTAAAAGAAATTGTAGAAAGGCATATACAGGAAACCGGCAATTTTCTGGTAGATGTCAAGGTCAGCGGCGCCAACAAAATATCTGTTGAAATAGACAGTCGGCAAGGTATAAACGTTGAAGATTGCGTCGCTGCGAGCCGAGCCGTTGAATCGGGTTTGAACCGCGATGAAGAGGATTTCGAACTTGAAGTTTCTTCGCCCGGGCTGACCCAACCGTTCAAAGTTTTGGAGCAGTACCTCAAAAACTGTGGACGACAGGTCGATGTGGTGACGCGGGACGGTCAGAAAATCAACGGTATTTTGCAGCAAGCAGATAACGAAGGTATTATACTGGAAGTTACGACAAAAATCAGGGAAGCGGGGCAAAAACGCCTGAAAACCGTTATGCAGCCCGTTACCTTAAAATATAGTGAAATCAAAGCAACAAAAATTGCGTTAACCTTTTAGTCAAAATTCAAGACGATGGATAGTTTAAAATTGTTGGACACCTTTGCGGAGTTTAAGGAACTGAAGAATATAGACCGCGCAACCATGATGAGCGTACTCGAAGACGTTTTTCGCAGTACCCTTCGAAGTATGTACGGAACAGACAGAAACATCGACATCATTGTCAATATCGACAAGGGCGATTTTCAGATATTGCGCTACCGTCGTGTAGTTGCCGATCACAAGTTTAACGACCCCAATACGCAAATACCAATCAGCGAAGCGCAAAAAATTGACGCCGATTTCGAGATAGGCGAAGACGTCAGCGATGAAGTGAAGATGGCTGACTTTGGGCGTCGCGCGATATTGGCGTTGCGACAGAATCTGTCGTCGCGCATCATGGAACTCGAAAAAGGCAATATATACGACAAATATAAAAATCGTATCGGACAGATTGTCACAGGCGAGGTTTATCAGGTGTGGAAGCGCGAAATATTAGTTCTCGACGACGACGGCAACGAACTTATCATACCCAAAGCCGAACAAATTCCTACCGACCACTACCGCAAGGGCGATTCGATAAGAGCAGTCGTTTTGCGCGTGGAAATGAAGAACAACAATCCGCTGATAATACTTTCGCGCACATCGCCCGTTTTCCTCGAAAGACTGTTCGAACTCGAAGTACCCGAAATTTTCGACGGATTGATAACTATCAAGAAAGTAGTGCGAATGCCCGGCGAAAAAGCAAAAGTAGCCGTAGAATCGTATGACGACCGAATAGACCCCGTTGGAGCCTGCGTGGGAATGAAAGGTTCAAGAATACATGGAATCGTGCGCGAACTGCGTAACGAAAACATCGACGTGATAAACTACACGACTAACATACAGTTGTATATTACACGTGCATTAAGTCCGGCGAAAATAATTTCAATAAAAGTAAACGAAGACGATAAACATGTAGAAGTCTTCCTGAAGGCAAGCGAAGTATCGCTGGCAATTGGTAAAGGAGGAACAAATATCAAGTTGGCGGGACAACTTACAGGTTTTGAAATAGACGTATACCGCGAAACTGAGGAAATATCAGAGGAAGACGTCGATCTCGATGAATTTGTAGATGAAATAGAAGACTGGGTTATTCAAGCATTGAAAGGTATCGGATGCGACACAGCCAAGAGCGTCCTCGAACTGTCGGTAGAGGACTTGGAAAAACGTACTGACCTCGAGGAAGAAACCATAAATGAAGTGGTGCGGATTTTGAAATCTGAATTTGAGCAGTAATACATTAAATTATATATGTCAGAAACAAAAGCATACAGATTAAGTAAGGTAGCGAGCGAATTTAATGTTGGGATCCCCACAATAGTGGAGTTTCTCAATAAGAAAGGTCATAGTATTGATACAGACCCTAATAAAAAAATAGCGCCCGAATTGTATGCTTTGCTATTGAAGGAATATAGTTCCGATATCTCGGCAAAAATAGATGCAAAACGCGTAAACCTTCGCAGTTACCGCGAAAAAAAGGGAACAATCGAAATTACGCAACAACAGAACGAAACGCGATTTGAGGAAGAAGAAGAACACGAACCTCCAATTCTGATTAAAGACACAAGTCTGGGAATCAAAACGCCGTTGTTTACCTCTCACCGCGATTTGGGATTCAAAGTGATTGGAAAAATAGACCTGAACGAAAACAAACCCAAAAAGCAGGATTCCAAGTCAAAGAAAAAGAAAGACGGCAAACAGCAGCAACAAAAAGACAGCAAACAACAGCAGCAAAAGGACGTCAAGCAGCAACAACAAAAAGACGTCAAGCAACAACAGCAAAAAGACGTTAAGCAGCAACAGCCAAAAGACGTTAAGCAGCAGCAGCCAAAAGACGCCAAAAAGCAGCAACAGCAAAAAGACGCCAAGCAGCAGCAACAAAAAGATATCAAGCAGCAGCAACAAAAGGATGTCAATCTGCAACCGATTGAAGTAGATAAAATAATTCCGACGGCGATAGAAAGTAGTGATATGCCCGAAAAATATCATGAAGAAATACCTGATATAAAACATACCGAGCAGCCGTCAGTAGAAGTTGTCGAAGAAAAGGTTGAAGTAACAGAACTCCCGGATACTCTGGAAAAAGAAATCAAAGAAAGAGAACTTTTGGTTGAACCTGAATTGGATGGCGAGTTGAAAGTTATCGGAAAAATTGATTTGAGCGCTATAAATCAGCGAACACGTCCCAAAAAGAAATCCAAAAAGCAATTGGATCAGGAGCGCAAGGCGCGTACACAGCAACATAAGGCGGCGCAGTCTTCAAAAACGCGCACCCTCGAAACCCCCAGACAAAAGCCGAAGTCTGAAAAGGATAAGATAAAAGATAAGATTAAGGAAAAAGAAAGAGCCGGCAAGGAAAAAGTTAAGGGAAAAGATAAAGACAGGATCCTAACGGCTGATATAAAAAAGACTAAAAAGAAAGAAGAACCGAAAAGAGACTTGGAAATCATACGTTCTGACGTAAAATTGACCGGACCGACGGTAGTAGGAAAGATAGACCTTGCGCAAGCGCTTGAGGGGCAAAAGTCAAAGAAAAAACGAAAACGTATCCACAAGGACAAAGAAAAGGTTGTTTTAACAGATAAGTTAGTTGTTCAAAAGAGAACAGAGCAGTCACAACTTCAATTGAAGACAAGAAAGAAAAAACCGCTTCGCCCTGAAGTCAGCGACGAAGACGTACAAAAGCAAATAAAGGAAACCCTCTCTCGTTTGACGGCTAAGAGCGCAAAATCCAAATCGGCAAAATATCGTCGCGACAAGCGCGATGCAGTTAGCATGAAGTTGATGGAAGAGGAGGAACTGCAACAAAGCATGAAGAATGTTTTGAAAGTAACCGAATTTATTTCGGTCAACGAATTTGCTTCGCTGATGGAAGTGCCTGTAACTCAAGTTATCAGCACATGTATGAACATAGGAAAGTTCGTATCAATCAATCAGCGTTTGGACGCTGAAATGATGATTATTGTTGCCGACGAGTTCAATTACAAGATAGAATTTATAAGCGCCGATTCGCAGGATGTTCTTGTTGAAGAAGTAGACAGCGAAGAAGATCTGCAACCGCGTCCGCCTATTGTAACCGTTATGGGGCATGTTGACCACGGAAAAACCAAATTACTTGACTATGTACGCAATACCAACGTTATTGCCGGCGAAGCCGGAGGAATAACACAACATATAGGCGCATACAGCGTAACATTGGACGAAGAAAAACAGATTACTTTTCTGGATACTCCCGGTCACGAAGCATTTACCGCAATGCGCGCACGCGGAGCTAAAGTTACCGACGTTGCGATAATCGTTGTTGCCGCCGACGATGGAGTGAAACAGCAAACGATAGAAGCCATAAATCATGCTTCAGCAGCGGGAGTGCCGATAGTGTTTGCAATCAATAAAATGGACAAACCCGAAGCCAGTCTTGACAAAGTAAGAGAAGAATTAGCGAATATGAACTACCTCGTAGAAGAATGGGGCGGAAAATATCAATCGCAGGCAATATCAGCCAAGGCAGGTTTGAATATCGAACTTTTGCTCGAAAAGGTTTTGCTTGAAGCAGAGATGCTCG